>LUMT01000051.1_pt1 | contig 149513 bp, 141 predicted proteins | sample 729741 | NCBI WGS metagenome assembly LUMT01 (sample SAMN03860299, study PRJNA289734) | marine metagenome | biome: seawater column; feature: ocean; material: water; isolation source: Red Sea water column Station 192 - depth 50m | place: Saudi Arabia: Red Sea | collected 2011-10-15 | depth 50 m
ATTCCGGGCGGTCGCTGGGGGTTGGCCCGCGCTGAACCGTTGCCGAGTGGTCTCGATACGCAGGGACCTCGCAAGCTCGTCCCTGCTACTCGACCAGCGAAACCTTTCGCTGGTCGAGTGCCTCCACGAGCGCCAGCGAGGGGAGGTGTATCGAGACCATTCCAAGCCGTCGCTGGGGGTCGGGTCGCGCTGATCCGTTGCCGGGTGGTCGCGCCGGGGTGGTCAGCGCATGTCGAAGGGCTGGGCGGTCGACTCGAGGACGCTGAGCCAGAGGTCGCCGTCGGGGGAGACGTGGTGGGGGCGGTGGGTCACGTAGCTGATCGGCACGTGCACGAACCGGTGGCGGCGGCGTCCGACGACCATGTCGGTGCGGCCGGCCATGGCCGCGTGCACGGCGGTCTGCGCGAGGCGCGAGCAGTACACCGAGTCCGACGGCTCCGCCGGCACCGAGCGGATGAAGTAGCCGGGGTCGAAGTAGCGGAACAGCACCTCCTCGCCGCGCGACGTGAAGTCGTCGGTGATCCGCTCGCGCAGCAGGCGACCGATGTCGGCGAGGCGGGCGTTGCCGGACGCGTCGGTAGCGCCGTCGTGCGGCAGGTGCTCCTGACCGGCACCCTCGGCCACCACCAGGACGGCGTGACCCTGCGCGGCGACCTTGCGCCGGACGTGCTCCAGCAGGCCGTTGTCGCCGTCGAGCGCGAACGGCACCTCGGGGATGAGGACGAAGTCGGCGTCGTGGCCGGCCAGGGCGGAGTAGCAGGCGATGAACCCGGCGTGGCGACCCATCACCTTGACCAGCCCGACGCCGTTCAGCGACGCCTCGGCCTCGATCTTGGCGGCCTTGATCGACTGCGCCGCCCGCGAGTAGGCCGTCTGGAAGCCGAAGCTCTGCCCGATGTGCGGGATGTCGTTGTCGATCGTCTTCGGCACCCCGACGACGGCGATGTCGGCGCCCCGTGCGGTCGCCTCCTCGGCGATGCGGTGGGCGCCGCGCATCGACCCGTCGCCGCCGATGACGAAGAGGATGTCGATGCCGCGGGCCTGCAGGGTGTCGACGACGACGCCGACGTCCTGCGCGCCGCGGGACGAGCCGAGCACGGTGCCGCCGCGCTCGTGGATGTTGGCGACGAAGTCGGGGGTCAGCGCGACCGGCTCGAGGCCGAGACCCGGCACCAGCCCGGCGTACCCGTTGCGGAACCCGACGACGTCGCGCACGCCGTAGTGCTCGTGCAGCTCCATGACGATCGCCCGGATGACGTCGTTCAGGCCGGGACACAGGCCACCGCAGGTCACGACGCCGACCCGCACGGATCCGGGGTCGAAGAACAGGCGGGCCCGGGGACCGCCGGTCTCGAAGGTCGGCAGCTCCTCCAGCGGCAGGCCGCGACGCTGGATCAGCTCGACGGTGTCGTCGAACAGCACGCGGTCGTCCTCGCCCACGTAGTACTCGTTGGTCGCGCGGCCGCCGACGTAGTGCGACAGAGGTGAGGGCACCGTGCACGGACCGAGGGAGCGGACCTGGAGGTCGGCGAGCGTCACCATGTCCTCATCCTAGGGTGAGGGATCCCTCAGGTGCGGGGTCCTCGACGAGCCGCTCGCAGGCCGGTCGACCGCATCCGGTTGGGGCGAAAGTCCGCGCGCGTCGGCGATCGTGGGGAGAATGTCCGGATGGGAGTGCAGATCACCGTGCGCGGCGTGGCCGAGGCGCGTCATCCGGCCGAGCGCGCCCTCGTGCGGCTCGAGGCCGTCGTGGAGGGGACCGACCGGGCCGACGTCCGCGACCGGGCGGCGGCGCTGCAGGAGCCGCTCGCGGGACACCTGCGCGACCTCGCCGCCCTGGGCGCGGTCGACACGTGGTCGAGCGACCAGGTGACGGTCCACGGCAGCCGCCCCTGGGTCGGTGACCGACGGTCGGAGGAGGTCGTGCACACGGCCTCGGTGCAGCTGCGGGCCGAGTTCGTCGACTTCGAGCGCATGAACGGCTTCCTCGACCACTGGGCCGGCGTGGCCGGGGTGGAGGTGCTGCCGATCGAGTGGGACCTCGGCGTCCGCAGCCGACGGGTGCTGGAGGCGGAGGTCCGCAAGGCCGCCGTCGACGACGCGGTGACCAAGGCGCAGACGTACGCCGACGCCGTGCGCCGTGGTCGGGTGGTGGCGCTGCAGCTCGCCGACCCGGGCATGCTCGACGGTCGCGGCGACGCGGTGGTCGTCGGTGCGGTGACGCACCGACTGGACGCCGGCGCCGACCGTTCGGGGCTCGCCCTGGTGCCGGAGGACGTCGTGGTCCGGGTCGAGGTCGACGCGCGCTTCCAGGCCGACTGACCTGCTCACGGCCGCCTGACCTGCGCATACCGGGAGTATGGTGACGGTATGTCCGTGCGTTCCGTCCTGCGTCGTCTGAGGGCGCTGCTCCCCGGCGTCGGCTCCGACAGCGACGCCAGCACCGCCGCCCCGGTGCGTCCGCGACCCCGCGTCGCCGTCGTGACGCAGCGGGCCCGCCAGGGCCTGCCGCTGCGTCACCGACCGATGCAGGTGGTCTACGACGAGGCCGTGGTGCACGAGGACGTCAGCCTCAAGAGCCGGGTCCTTGGTCGCACCACCCGGCTGGTCTTCAAGCCGCTGCTGCGCCTCGCGCCGCTCAACGACCGGACCCTCACGACGCTGCGCTCCCTCGACAAGCTCTCGGCCCGCGGTCCGCGGTCGCGCTTCGTCGAGCCGGTCTCCTTCGAGCTCGACGGCGTGCACGTGGAGTCGATGACGCACCGCTACGGCCCGACCAGCGAGATGACGCTGCTCTACCTGCACGGCGGTGGGTTCTTCTCCTGCGGCATCGAGACGCACCGCCGGATCTGCGAGCGGCTCGCCCTCTACACGGGCGCGACGGTGATCTCCGTCGAGTACGTGCAGCTGCCCGAGGGCTCGGTGGCGGACTCGGTCGACGACGCCATCCGCGCCTACGCGGCGCTCGTGGAGATGAGCGACCAGCCCGACAAGATCGTCGTGGCGGGCGACTCCGCGGGCGGCTACCTGACCATGAAGATCGCCGAGCTGGCGAACCGCCGGGGGCTGCCCGCGCCGGCCGCCCTGCTGACCTTCTCGCCGCTGCTGAGCCTCGACCCCGACCGCATCGACAAGGAGGGCGTGGCACGCGTGGCCCGGGTGCGCGACGCCTACCTGCCGATCGGGCGCGTCGCGGTGATCCGCGAGCGCTGGCTGCCCGAGGGCTCGGCCATCGAGGGTGAGGTCTCGCCGCTCGACGCGGCCGACCACATCACGTCGCCGACGTTCTTCGTCGCGGTGGAGGACGAGATGCTGCGGCCCGAGGTGGAGGCGATGGCGCTGTTGCTGTCCGAGCGCGGCGTGACCGTCGAGACGCACCTCTGGCGGGGCCAGGTGCACGCCTTCCCGGTGCTCGCCGACACGCTGCCCGAGAGCCGTCAGGCGCTGCGGCTCGACGGCGAGCTGGTCGGCGAGGGACGCCGCCGCTGGTTCTTCGGCGCGGGCTGAGCCCGGCTCAGCCGCGCGGTCGTCGTTCTCTCCGCATCGGCAGTTCGGCCCATTCCTGAGACGCGGGTCGTCATGTGCGCTTGGCTGGGCGTGCGGACACCGACGGGAGGCACGAGACATGGTGAGCAGCTCGCTCGCACGGCACCATCCTGACAGCGCCTACGCCGCCGGGCTGATCGGGTTCGCGCTCCTGTGGGTCAACCCGTTCCTCAGCGCGCTCGTGCTCGCGCTCACCCTCCTGGGCTTCCGCCGCGCACACCGGACCGTCCGGCTCGTCGCGAAGGTCCTGCTCGTGGTGATGGTCGTGCGGGGGGTCGCCTTCCTCGTCGGCTGACCGACGGCGACCCGGACGAGGTCCGACGGGCTCAGGACCGGACGGGGGTCGCCACGACCACGACGGTCGAGCGGAAGTCGCTGCCGTCGTAGTCGCCGCACGTCATGAGGACGAGGCTGGTCGGGCCCGACGTGCGGTACACGGCCTGCGCGATGCGGCGGAACTGCTCGACGGGGACCGTGCGCACCGCGCGGACGACGAACGCCGCGCGCTCGCCGTCGCGCCGGCCGGCGACGCTGACGCGGTCGCCCGCGGCGAGCTCGCCGAGCCGGTCGAAGACCGCCGTGCCTCGAGAGGCGGTGTGTCCGACGATCGCGGCGCTGCCGGGGCCGTCGACCTGCGCTCCGTCGCGCCACCAGCCCGTGACGTCGAGCCGCTCGGGCACCTCCTGCGCGCCGTCGTCGCCCGTGCCGAGCCCGACCACCGGGGCGTCGACGTCGATGGTTGGGATGCGCACCCGTGCCGGGGTGAACCCGCTGGGCTCGTCCGGCGGCGCGGAGGAGGCGGACGCCGACGGGGCGGCCGACGTCGGGCCGGCTGTGGGGCGCGGCCCGGCAGCCAGGCCGGGGTGCCGTCGTGCTCGGCGACCGTCACGCCGGCAGCCGGGGCGTTGTTCGGGAACGGCCAGGCGCTTCCGCCGGCGCCCACGGCACCGCCGTCGCAGCCCGTCTGCGGGACCCTGACGTCGAGGATCTGGAACTCCGGATCCTCCTCGGCGTCGCCGACCAGGCCGATCGCCAGCAGGGCGGCGCGCGGGGTCTTCACGGTGCGCTGCTGGCCGGGCGCCAGCGTGAACTGGCCGTCGGCACGCTCGGCGTCGCCGTCGCCGTAGAGGAACTCGATGGGGCTGCCGGTGATGTTGCGCACCGTGAAGCTGCACGGCGCGGTGCTCACCGAGAACAGCTCGCTCTGGCAGTCCTCGCCGCTCGGGACGTCCCACGTGGTGACGGCGCCGTCGGCGACGGTCACGTCGGCGCGCGGCTCGGCGACGATCGTGACGTCGATGTTGCCGCCGAAGGTGAGGGAGGAGGCCCGGTAGGTACCGGCCTCGATGGGCTCGGTGTCCTCGGTGTCGCCGAAGTAGGCGAGCCCGTAGTCGAAGGAGTCCGAGCGCGGCACGACGACGGTGCAGCCCTGGACGACGACAGGCGGCGGCGTGACGCCGTCGGGCTCGTCCTGTGCGGTGACCGTGATCGTCGTGGCCGACGTGGTGCCGGTGGAGTCGGTGGTCTCCAGGCCGAACGTGAGCGACTCCCCGGCCTCCGGGCCGGCGACGCGCTGCGTGCCGGACGGGTCGAGCGTGCCCGACCAGCCGGTGCCCGTGGCGGTCACGGTGGGCGTCTCGGTGCTGGTGACGTCCCAGACGACGTCGAGCTCCTCACCGGGCTGCAGCGTCAGGTCGGTCGAGGAGCCGTTGACGGTGAACTCCTGGATCACCGGCGCGGCGGACGCCGGAGCGGCGAGACCGACGAGGCACAGCAGGGGTGCCAGGAGGAGGGACAGGACGAGTCGGCGCATGGGTCGGCTCACTTCGATCGGGGGACGGTGAGGACATCCGATCACATCGGCGCGATTCTTGGCCAATTCTTCAGAAAAATCTGGCTGGCAGGATGGCATCCGTGCGCCCCCGTCCGCTCCAGGCCGTCATCGTGCTGCTGCCCCTGGTGGCCCTCGCGCGCGGCATCGACCTGTTGAGCCTGGTGCTGCTGTTCGGGGTGGCGGCGTGGTTCGGGGTCCGCCGCGACGCGAGCTGGACCGATGCCGTGGGTCGCGCGATCGACCTGTCGCTGGCCGGCCTCGTCGGTGTCGCGGTGGTGCTCGGCACCGTCACGCTCCTGCCGCGCGCGGTGCACGAAGGGGTCACCGTCATGTTGGTCGGTGCGTGGGTCGTGGCGGTCGTGGTCACGGCCGGCCTGGCCCTCACGACCGTGGACCAGCCGCGGTGGCGCCCCCTGCTGCGCCGGGCGCTCGACGCCCGCACCTAGCCCACCCGCGGGCGCGGAGGCCGGGCTGCGTCAGGCCGTCTCGCCGGCGAGCTCCTCGGGGGAGCGCAGGACGCAGAACTCGTTGCCCTCGGGGTCGGCCAGCACGACCCAGCCCGACCCTGGGCCGTGGATGCCGCGCCGGTCGGCGACCTGCGTGGCGCCGGCCGCGACCAGCCGAGCCACCTCGGCGTCGCGGGTGCCAGTCCGGGGGCGCAGGTCGAGGTGCAGGCGGTTCTTCACCGTCTTGGTCTCGGGCACCTCGATGAACAGCAGCTGGTGGCCGGTCTCGGGGTCGAGGATCATGCACTCCTCGTGGCCGGGCTCGTTGGGGTCGTCGGCGACGTCGACGTAGCCGAGCACCAGCTTCCAGAACTCGCTGAGCTCGTACGCGTCGGAGCAGTCGACGGAGGTGTGGGAGACGAACGACGTCATGCCGTCATTCCTCCCACACCTCCACCCGGGTGTCGAGGACTACTGCTTCCGCTCGGTGAACGCGACCGACGCCGAGAACCCGGTGTAGCCGTCCTGCGGGCTCGTGCTGCTGAAGCCGACGGCCGCGATGTTGCGCAGGCTGGTGAACACGTCGTCCTGCTCGACAGCGGGCTCGGCCTTGGCGACGGCGTCGAGGATCGCGCCGACGTCGACGAAGAGGCCGCCGCCCTCGCCGTCGCCGTCGATCACCGAGGAGAAGAGGTCGGTGCCGGCGAGGTCGCCGTCCTCGACGAGCTCCTTCGCGACCTTCGGCGAGGTCGCGATCGAGACCGCGTCGTCGCCCGTCGACGTGGCGAGCTCGACGCCGGCCAGACGCTGCAGCGACGCCGTGAGGCGGTCGGCGAGGTCGGCAGCCTTCGCCTCGTCGCCCTCCGTCACGAGACCCACGGCCACGTCGGCCGGGTCGGCAGGACCCTGCGGTCCGGCGATGTCCTCGAGGCCCTCGCGACCCACGTAGACCGAGAAGGCGTCGCCGAGGAGCGTCACGAGGTCGTCGGGCAGCGTGACGTCGAGGGTCTTCTCGATCTCCTCGAGCGTCGCGTCGACGTCGGCGCTGCTCGCCGACGGCGGGGCCGTCTGCTGCTGCAGCTGGGCGAGGTACTCCTCCTCGTAGCCCTCGGGATCGGCCGCGTACGCCTCGGCGTCGAACTCCGGCTGCGGACTGGGCGAGCCGAGACCGGGCACCGTGAAGAAGTCCCGCAGGCTGAGCAGGTCGCCCAGGCTGGTCTTGATCTCGTCCCAGTTCTCCTCGACGGCCTTGCCGCCGCCCGGCACCGTCAGCCCGACCACGGTGTCGTCGGGCAGGGCGCCGAGACCGCGGACCTGCGGCAGCTTCGTCGGCTTGTCGCCCTCGTGGGCGACGGCGTCGAGGGTGAGCGACGTCGACGAGGCGGAGAGCGCGAACGCCAGGCTGCTGGTCTCGTCGGCGACTGTCTCCAGCTGGGCGGCGTCCGGGCCGAGCACGTCGTCGATGCCGGCCTTCTTGATCGCCGCGAGACCGTCCTTCACGTCGACCCACCCGGACAGGACGCCCTGCTCGTCGAGCGCGTCCTGGTCGCGTGCGAAGTCGGCGTCGTCGGCGAGGGACTTCGTCGACGCGGCCTTCACCGCAGCGTCGGCGCTCTTCTGGGTGGGCGTCACGATGGCGTAGCCGTCGAGGAAGCCGATGCCGAACTCCTCGCCGCTGCACCCGAAGAGCTTGCCGATGCCGGCCTTCGCGGCCGTCTCGTCCGTGACCTGCACGGCGATCCGCAGCGACTCCTCCTCGTCCTGCAGGTTCGGGCCGACGCCCAGGCCGACGCGCTCGCCGAGCCACGGCTCGACGTCCTTGGCGTAGTCGACGTCGTCACAGCCCTTCAGCGCGTCCTCCAGCACGATCTTGCGCAGGTCGTCGTCCTCGTCCTTGATGCCGAGCTCCTGCGACAGCTCGGGCACGCGGCGTGCGAGCCGGAAGAGGTCGATCTTCTGGCTGGCCGACGGGTCGAGGTCGAGCCGGACGTAGGCGATGGTGTCGGCCGGGAGCACGTCGTGGGGCTGGGTGCCGCCGCCGGACAGCTGGGTCCAGGCGTAGGCGCCTCCACCGACGGCAGCCACGGCGACGACCGCGCCGATGCCGAGCGCGACTCTCTTGCCGTTCCCGCCGCCGCTGGCGGGTGCGGCCTCGGGCGCTGCGGGTTGCTCGACGGTGGCGTCGGGGGTCGCCGCGCCGTCGGGCGCCGGCGGGGGCGGGGGGCTGGTGGGCGTCTCGTCGCTCATGGGTCCTCCGAAGAATGGGTGCGTCGCAGCGTACCGATCCTCGACCCCGCTGCGAACCAGAAGTGGGCAGGACGTACGAGACGTGTGCCACGTGGCGGGGCGTGCAGACCTCCGAACTAACCGTCAGACTTGCCTGTTTGTGCGCGGTGCGCCCATGATGCTCCCGTGACGACGACCCGGACGCCGCAGGCCGAGCGCACCGCGGCCATGCGGCTGCGGCTCATGGAGGCGACCGTCGAGTGCCTCGTGGAGCTCGGCTGGTCGGGCACGTCGACCACGGTCGTCTCGCAGCGCGCCGGGGTGAGCCGCGGCGCGCAGCTCCACCACTTCCCGAGCAAGCAGGCGCTGGTCGTCGGCGCGGTGGAGCACCTCACCGAGCGTCGCCGGCACGCGATGGCCGACGCGGTGCGCACGCTGCCCGACGTCGGGCGGACGCGCGCCGTCCTCGACGTGCTGGCCGCGCAGTTCACGTCGCCCGTCTTCTTCGCCGCGCTCGAGCTGTGGGTGGCCGCCCGCACCGACCCCGACCTGCGCGAGGCGGTCGCACCGCTGGAGCGTCGGGTGGGTCGGGAGACGCACGCGTACGCGCTCGAGCTGCTCGACGTCGACGAGCAGCGCGGTCGCAACCGCGAGCTCGTCCAGGCCACGCTCGACCTGCTGCGCGGGCTCGGGCTCGCCGGCACCCTCACCGACGACAGCCGACGCCGGGCCGCCGTGCTCGACGCCTGGGCGGTCACCCTCGACACCGGACTGGAGCGCTGACATGTCATCCACGAGCCCACGGGAACGACTCGAGCAGGTCCTCGCCGACCTCACCGCCGAGGGCGACCAGCTCGACGGGTGGGTCGCCGACCTCCCGGTCCAGGAGTGGGGTGCCGTCACCACGCCCGAGGGCTGGACCGTCGCCCACCAGGTCGGCCACCTGGCCTGGACCGACGAGACGTCGCTCGCGGCGGTCACCGACGCCGAGGCCTTCGGCGCGCTGCTCAAGGAGGCCGCGCAGGACCCCACCGGGTACGTCGACACCGCGGCCGACACCTGGGCCGCGAAGCCCGTGCCGATGCTCCTCGACGCCTGGCGCGCCGGTCGCGAGGCCCTCGCCGACGCGCTGCGCGCCGTGCCGGACGGGGAGCGCGTCCCGTGGTTCGGTCCGCCGATGAGCCCGACGTCGATGGCGTCGGCCCGGTTCATGGAGACGTGGGCGCACGCGCACGACGTCGCCGAGACGTTCGGCATCGAGGTGCCCCGGACCGACCGCGTCCGGCACGTCTGCCACCTCGGCGTCCGCACCCGCGGCTTCGCCTACGTCATGCGCGGCGAGGAGCCGCCGACGAGCGACGTGCGGGTCGAGCTCACCGCGCCGTCGGGCGAGAGGTGGACGTGGGGCGAGGAGGGCGCGGAGCAGCGGGTCACGGGCGACGCGTGGGACTTCGCGCTGCTCGCGACGCGGCGGCGGCACCGCGACGACGTCGACGTCCGGGCCGACGGCGCGGACGCCGACCACTGGCTCGACGTCGCGCAGGCCTTCGCCGGACTCCCCGGTGCCGACCCGAAGCGGCTCTCGGAGCGCTGAGGCCCGAGCGCAGGCGCCTGCGTCACTCCTGCGACCGTGGTCGCGGCGTGCCCGGCACGACGGTGCGGGGGCTCGGTGCCGCCGCCGGGTGCCGTCGCAGCTGCGGGGTGCGGGTGCGGATCGGGCGAGGTCGCACGAACGACGCCTCCATCCAGTGGGCTCGCTCGTCGCCGGTCCTCGGGTCCCAGAAGTCGCAGAGGATCAGCTTTCCCGACCGGTGCGTGGCCCACGCCGGCACGGTCTCCTTCATCGGCCCGTCGTCGTGCTGCCACAGGCAGCCCACCCACACGGGACGCGGCTGCGGGAGCGGCACGCCGCCCGTGGTGGGCGCCGGCTGCTCGTTGACCAGGCTGCTCATGACTGGTCGCCGCCGCCTGTGCGGGCGGCCTGGTCGATCAACGGGCCACTGGTCATGTGAGGTGTCATCGGTGGCTCCCTGCTCCGAGGAGGGCGCAACGGTCCCGGTGCCGCTGCAGTTCGTCCCACCCTGCGCGCGTCGAGGCGAGGTCAGACGGGCCCGACCGAGAACTCAGTAGCCGCGAGGAGGAGAACGCGTAGCGCGGACCGCTCGCACGTGGATGCGGCAGGTCAGCGCGCGTCGCTGCCGCGCACTGCCGTGTCCAGGACGACGAGCAGCTCCTCCAGCCGGGTGCGACCGCGCCGAGGCCGGGGGTAACGGCGCAGCACCGCGGGCACAGGAGGCGCGGCGCGCTCGGCCAGTGTGGCCCGCACGACCCCGACGTCCTCGCCGCGCAGCTCGGCGACTCGTGCCACGCAGGCTGCCGACCGCAGGACGTGCCCGACCTGGGTCGCCTGGGCGAGCGGGTGCAGGTAGGCCGCGCCCGCCGCGTCCGCGCAGGCCAGTGCAGCGAGACGGGCCACCTCGTCGGGTGCGTCCCGGGCGGCCCGATGGGCGGCGAAGGCGGTCGTGCGCTGACGGTTCGAGCGCGCGGCACCGTCGGCGAAGGCCCGCGCGGCGTCGAGCGCCTCTCGCGGACGCGCGTCGTCGTCGACGGCCGACTCGAAGACGGGCAGGACGTCGGCAGCGCAGGCAGCCGCGAACCGCACCACGGCGCGCAGCTCCTCGACGGTGAGGTCGAGACCGGGCGGTGTGGGCATGCCCTCATGGTGCCGGGTAGTCGGCGGACCGTCCAAGAACAAACAAGCAGGCTTGACTGTTTGTAACGTCCGGTGCGATGCTGCCGAGGTGACCGTCCGCATCGGCAACTGCTCCGGCTACTACGGCGACCGGCCTACCGCGTTCCGGGAGATGCTGGAGGGCGGCGAGCTCGACTACCTCACCGGCGACTACCTGGCCGAGCTGACCATGCTCATCCTCGGCAAGGACCGGATGAAGGACCCCGAGGCCGGCTACGCGAAGACCTTCCTGCGCCAGCTGCAGGACGGACTCGCGCTCGCCCGCGAGAAGGGCGTGAAGGTCGTCGCCAACGCCGGCGGCCTCAACCCGGCCGGCCTCGCCGCACGCATCCGCGAGCTGGCGCAGGAGCAGGGGATCGACGTGCAGGTCGCGCACGTGGAGGGTGACGACCTGCTGCCGCGGGCGGCCGAGCTCGGCCTGAGCGACGTCGGCGGAGGCAGCCTGCTCACCGCCAACGCCTACCTCGGGGCGTTCGGCATCGCCGCAGCGCTCGACGCCGGCGCCGACGTCGTCGTCACCGGCCGTGTCACCGACGCCTCGGTCGTCATGGGTCCGGCCATCCACGCGCACGGCTGGGGCCGCGACGACCTCGACGCGCTCGCCGGCGCCCTGGTCGCCGGCCACGTGATCGAGTGCGGCACGCAGGCCACCGGCGGCAACTTCAGCGGCTTCCGCGCTCTCGACACCTGGCGTCCGCTCGGCTTCCCCGTCGCGGAGGTCGACGCCGACGGCAGCAGCGTCATCACCAAGCACGCGAGCACCGGCACGACGGAGACCGGCGGAGCCGTCACCGTCGACACCGTCACCGCACAGCTGCTCTACGAGGTGCAGGGTCCGGCCTACCTCAACCCCGACGTCGTCGCGCACCTCGACACCCTCGCCCTGACGCAGGAGGGCCCCGACCGGGTCCGCATCAGCGGCGTCCGCGGCACGCCGCCGCCCGCCACCACGAAGGTCTGCCTCAACCTGCTCGGCGGGTTCCGCAACGGCGTCGACCTGCTCCTCACCGGACTCGACATCGAGGCGAAGGCCGCGTGGGTGCGTCGGGAGGTGGAGGCGGCGCTGCAGGACGACCCGCCGGACGAGCTCGTGTGGACCCTCGACCGCACCGACGTCTACGACCCGCCCACCCAGGCCTCGGCCACGTCCTACCTGCGGTGCGCCGCCAAGAGCAGCCGGCCCGAGCCGGTCGGCCGCGCGTTCAGCGACGCGTTCGTCAACGTCGCGCTCGCGTCGTACCCGGGCTTCACGCTCACCGCCCCGCCCGGGCGCGGCACGCCGTACGGCGTTTACCGCCCGGCGTACGTGCCGCAGTCGGAGGTCCCGCACGTCGTCGTGCACGCCGACGGCCGACGTGAGGACGTGGCCCCACCCGCCACGACCGCCGACGTCGCGGTGGAGCCGGCTGACGTGACCGCCGCTCCCGACCTCGGCGCGAGCCAGCCCCGGCCGCTCGGCGAGCTCGTGCACGCGCGCTCCGGCGACAAGGGCGGCGACGCGAACGTCGGGCTCTGGATCCCCGCCGACCACCCGCGCCGCGCCGACGCCGTCGCGTGGCTCGTCGGCATCGTCAACGCCGGCTGGGTGCAGGGGATGCTGCCCGAGGCCGCCGACCTCGACGTCGACGTGCACCCGCTGCCGAACCTCGGCGGCGTCAACGTCGTCGTCCACGGCCTGCTGGGAGAGGGCGTGTCGTCGTCGACCCGGCTCGACCCGCAGGCCAAGGCGGTCGGTGAGTGGCTGCGCGCCCGCGTGACCGCAGTGCCCACCCGACTCCTCGAAGGACGACGCCCGTGACCACCTCCCACAGCGACCTGTTCGCGACCCCCGAGCGGCAGGCCCTGCGCACCGCCGTCGAGCAGTTCACCACCCGCGAGATCGTGCCGCACCTGCCGCAGTGGGAGGACGACGGCCAGCTCCCGCGCGAGCTGCACGCGGCCACCGCGAAGGCCGGCTTCCTCGCCGTCGGGTACCCCGAGGAGGTCGGCGGTGCCGGCGGCGACGCCGTCGACGCGTGCGTCGTCACCGAGGCGATGCTCGCGGCCGGCGGCTCCACCGGTCTGCAGGCCAGCCTGTTCACGCACTCCATCGCCCTGCCGCACATCATCGACGCGGCGTCGTCGGGCGCCGGTGGCTCGCGGCTCGTCGACCTGTACGTCCGGCCGACGCTGGCGGGGGAGAAGATCGGCTCGCTCGGCGTCACCGAGCCCAGCGGCGGCTCTGACGTCGCGAACATCCGCACCCGCGCGGTGCGCGACGGCGACCACTACGTCGTCAACGGCGCGAAGACGTTCATCACCTCGGGCGTGCGGGCCGACTTCGTCACGACCGCCGTCCGCACCGGCGGGGACGGTCACGCCGGGATCTCGCTGCTCGTCATCGACAAGGACACGCCCGGTTTCACGGTGAGCAGGAGCCTGCGCAAGATGGGCTGGCACTGCTCCGACACCGCTGAGCTCGCCTTCGACGACGTCCGCGTGCCCGTCGAGAACCTCGTCGGCGAGGAGAACGGCGGCTTCTACCTCGTCATGCAGCAGTTCGTCGGCGAGCGGCTCGGGCTGGCCGTCCAGGCGTACGGCACCGCCCAGCGGGCACTCGACCTCGCCGTGGCGTACGCCCGCGAGCGCGACACGTTCGGCAAGCCGCTCATCGCGCGCCAGGTGATCCGCCACAAGCTCGTCGAGATGCACGCCCGCACGTCGGCCGCGCGGGCCCTGACCCGGCAGGCGCTGGTCCGCTCGCTGGAGACGCCCAAGACCGACCCGTCGCTCATCCTCGACGCCGTCACCGCCAAGAACGTCGCCGTCGCCGCCGTCGAGCACGTGGTGCACGAGGCCGTGCAGGTCTTCGGCGGCATGGGCTACATGCGCGAGTCCGAGATCGACCGCCACTACCGCGACGCCCGCATCCTCGGCATCGGCGGCGGCGCCACCGAGGTGATGAAGGACCTGTCCGCGAAGCTGCTGGGCTACTGAGAGGCATGCCGTGAAGACCACCATCGACCCGACGTCGGCCGCCTACGCCGACAACCGCGCCCAGATGCTGGAGCGCGTCGCTGACCTCGCCGAGCAGCACGCGAAGGCGCTCGCCGGGGGAGGGGAGAAGTACGTCGCGCGGCACCACGCGCGCGGCAAGCTGACCGCCCGCGAGCGCATCGAGCTGCTCGTCGACCCCGACACCCCGTTCCTCGAGCTCGGCGCGCTCGCCGGCTGGGGCACCGACTTCACCGTCGGCGGCTCGATCATCACCGGCATCGGCGTCGTCGAGGGCGTCGAGTGCATGATCGTCGCCAACGACCCGACCGTGAAGGGTGGCTCGTCCAACCCCGTCACGGTCAAGAAGGGCTTCCGCGCCGCCCAGGTGGCGGAGGAGAACGGGCTGCCGACGATCAACCTCGTCGAGTCCGGCGGTGCCGACCTGCCGACGCAGAAGGACATCTTCATCCCCGGCGGCGCCAGCTTCCGCAACATCACCCGCGCGAGCGAGGACCGTCGCCCCACCGTCGCGCTCGTGTTCGGCAACTCGACCGCGGGCGGCGCCTACATCCCCGGCATGAGCGACTACGTGGTCATGGTCGACGGCGGCGCGAAGGTGTTCCTCGGCGGACCGCCGCTCGTGAAGATGGCCACCGGCGAGGAGTCCGACGACGAGTCGCTCGGCGGCGCGTCGATGCACGCGAAGACGTCGGGCCTGGCCGACTACCTCGCCGCCGACGAGCACGACGCCATCCGGCTCGGCCGCCAGGTGGTGCGCCGGCTCAACTGGCGCAAGAAGGGCCCCGAGCCGGTGGCCGACTACGCCGACCCCGTCCTCGACGAAGAGGACCTGCTGGGCATCGTCCCCACCGACCTGAAGATCCCCTTCGACCCGCGCGAGGTCATCGCCCGGCTCGTCGACGGCAGCGAGTTCGACGAGTTCAAGCCGCTCTACGGCTCGAGCCTCGTCACCGGCTACGCGCAGCTGCACGGCTACCCGATCGGCATCCTCGCGAACGCGCAAGGGGTGCTGTTCAGCGCCGAGGCGCAGAAGGCCGCGCAGTTCATCCAGCTGGCCAACCAGACCGACACGCCCCTGCTGTTCCTGCACAACACGACCGGCTACATGGTCGGTGCGGAGTACGAGCAGGGCGGCATCATCAAGCACGGCGCCCAGATGATCAACGCCGTCTCCAACTCCAAGGTCCCGCACCTGTCGGTCGTCATGGGCGCCTCCTACGGCGCCGGGCACTACGGCATGAGCGGACGCGCCTACGACCCGCGCTTCATGTTCAGCTGGGTCGGTGCGAAGTCGGCCGTGATGGGCCCCGCGCAGCTCGCGGGCGTCATGGAGATCGTCGCCCGCCAGTCGGCGGAGTCGAAGGGACAGCCGTTCGACGCCGAGGGCTTCCAGGGCGTCAAGGACTACGTCGAGCAGCAGATCGAGGAGCAGTCGCTCGCCTACTTCACGTCGGGCATGGGCTACGACGACGGCGTCATCGACCCCCGCGACACCCGCGCGATCCTCGGCATCTGCCTGTCGGCCATCCACACCGCCCCCGTCGAGGGCGCCCGCGGCTACGGGGTGTTCCGCCTGTGACGCGCGCACGCCGCTGGTCGAGTGCCTCCACGAGCGCCAGCGAGGGGAGGCGTATCGAGACCACCCCGAGCCGACGCTGGGACTCGCTCCACGCTGATCCGTTGCCGAGTGGTCTCGATACGTCACGACCAGCTCGCTGGCGCTCGCCGTCGTGCCTACTCGACCAGCGGAACCGTGTCGCTGGTCGAGTAGCGCGGAGCCGCTGGGGGCACCTCCCGCTTGCGGGGGCCGCAGGAGCGTGCTCCGGGCGTATCGAGACCACCCTGGCCGGATCAGCGCTCCTGCTGACGATCGAAAGGACCTCCTCATGATCCGCACCGTCCTGGTGGCGAACCGGGGGGAGATCGCGCGGCGGGTGTTCCGCACCTGCCGCGACCTCGGCATCCGCACCGTCGCCGTCCACTCCGACGCCGACGCCGACGCGCCGTTCGTGGCCGAGGCCGACGTGGCCGTCCGGCTCGAGGGGAACGCGCCCGGCGAGACCTACCTGCGCGCCGACCTCGTCGTCGACGCGGCCCGCCGCGCCGGCGCCGACGCCGTCCACCCCGGCTACGGCTTCCTGTCGGAGAACGCCGGCTTCGCGCGTGCGGTGGCCGACGCCGGCCTCACGTGGATCGGCCCCACGCCCGAGTCGATCGACGCGATGGGCAGCAAGATCCGCGCCAAGGAGCTCATGGCCGAGGCGGGCGTGCCGATCCTCAGCGTCGATCCCGGGACCGCACGCCCTGAGGACTTCCCGCTGCTCGTGAAGGCGTCCGCCGGCGGCGGTGGTCGCGGCATGCGCGTCGTCGAGCGCGCGGAGGACCTCGAGGGCGAGCTGACGGCAGCCGCCGCGGAGGCGGCATCGGCGTTCGGCGACGACACCGTGTTCGTCGAGCCGTACCTGCCGACCGCGCGCCACGTCGAGGTGCAGGTGCTGGCCGACACCCACGGCACCACCTGGATCCTCGGCGACCGCGACTGCTCCCTCCAGCGGCGCCACCAGAAGGTCGTCGAGGAGGCCCCCGCGCCGAACCTGAGCGACCCCGTGCGCCGCACCCTGCACGACGCGGCGCGAAACGCCGCCGAGGCGGTCGGGTACGTCGGTGCCGGCACGGTCGAGTTCCTCGTGGCCGACGGCCACGCCGACGACGGCCGCGTCTACTTCCTGGAGATGAACACCCGCCTGCAGGTGGAGCACCCCGTGACGGAGGAGGTGTTCGGCGTCGACCTCGTCGCGCTGCAGCTCTCCGTCGCCGAGGGCCACCCGTTGCCCGCCGAGCAGCCCGCCGGACCGACCGGCCACGCCGTCGAGGTGCGCCTCTACGCCGAGGACCCGGCCGACGACTACGCGCCGCAGACCGGCATCCTGCGCACCTTCGAGGTACCCGAGGGCCCGGGCCTGCGGACCGACTCCGCGGTGGAGTCCGGCTCGGTCGTCACGCACTTCTACGACGCGATGATCGCGAAGGTCGTCGCGCACGGCGCCGACCGCGCCCAGGCGGTGCGCCGGCTCGACGACGCGCTGCGTCGCACGCGCGTGCACGGCCTGACGACGAACCTCGGGCTGCTGCGCGGGGCCCTCGCCGACGAGGAGTTCGCCGCCGGGCGCGTGCACACCGCGCTGCTCGGGGAGCGGATCGAGGCCTGGACCCGTCCGCTGCTCGACGACGACGCCTTGCAGCGCTCGGCCCTCGCGGCGGCGCTCGCGCAGGCACGGTCGGCGTCCACGTCGTCGCCGGTCCTCTCCCGCATCCCGACCGCGTTCCGCAACGTGCCCAGCCAGCCGCGCACCCGTCGGCTGCGTCTCGGCGACGACGAGCTCGTCGTCGAGTACCGGGCCGAGGGCGGCAGGCTGGTCAGCGACCTCGCCGACGTCGTCTCCGTCGAGCCCGAGCGGGTGGTGCTCGCCGTCGACGGGGTCACGGAGGCCTACCGCGTCGCGGTCGGCGAGGAGACGGTCGACGTCGACGGCCCCGCCGGGTCGCTGTCGTTCGACGTCGTCCCCACGTTCGTCGACCCCGCCGACGTGTTGGCGGAGGGCTCGCTCCTCGCGCCGATGCCGGCGAGCGTCGTGAAGGTCGGCGTGGAGGCCGGTCAGCAGGTCGAGAAGGGCGACGTGGTCGTCGTCCTGGAGGCCATGAAGATGCAGCACACCATCACCGCGCCGACCGACGGCGTGGTCGCGGAGCTCGCCGTGACGGCGGGCCAGCAGGTCGAGTCCGGGGCCGTCCTGGCCGTCATCGAAGGGGATCCAGCATGAGCCAGTTCACCGAGTCCGAGGAGCGGCGCGAGCTCCGCAAGGCCGTCGCGTCGCTCGGCGCGAAGTACGGGGAGAAGTACTTCCACGAGGCCGCCGCCGAGGGCCGCAAGACCACCGAGCTGTGGGCGGAGGCGGGACGTCTGGGCTACCTCGGCGTGTCGATCCCCGAGGAGTTCGGGGGCGGGGGCGGCGACATCGGCGACCTCGCGGCGGTGTGCGAGGAGCTGGCGACGGCGGGCTGCCCGCTGCTGCTCATGGTGGTGAGCCCGGCGATCGTCGGCACCACCATCGCGCAGTACGGCACGCAGGAGCAGAAGGAGCGCTGGCTGCCCGGCCTGGCCGACGGCACTGCCACGTACGCCTTCTCCATCACCGAGCCCGACGCCGGCTCCAACTCCCACAACATCGTCACGCACGCCGAGAAGGCCGAGGACGGCAGCTGGGTGCTGAACGGCACCAAGACGTACATCTCCGGCGTCGACGAGGCGAGTCACCTGCTCGTCGTCGCCCGGTACTCCGACGCCCGGACCGGCAAGCTGAAGCCGGCGCTGTTCATGGTGCCGACCGACGCCGACGGATTCACGAAGCAGCAGATCGAGATGGGCGTCGTGAGCCCGGAGAAGCAGTTCACGCTGTTCTTCGACGACGTGCGCGTGGCCGCCGACGCACTCGTCGGCCAGGAGGACGCCGGCCTCGAGCAGCTGTTCGCGGGCCTCAACCCCGAGCGCATCATGGCCGCCTCGATGGCCACCGGAACGGCTCGCTGGGCGATCCGCAAGGCCGTCGCCTACGCCAAGGAGCGCGAGGTGTGGGGCAAGCCGATCGGCGCGCACCAGGCCATCAGCCACCCCCTCGCCCGGCTGCACATCGACGTCGAGATGGCCCGCCTGCTCACCCAGAAGGCCGCCGCGCTCTACGCCGCCGGCGACCTCATGGGCGCCGGCGAGGCCGCCAACATGGCCAAGGTCGCGGCCGGCGAGGCGGCGGCGAAGGCCGTCGACCAGGCCATCCAGACGCACGGCGGCAACGGCCTGGCGCTGGAGTACGGTCTCGTCCAGGCCGTCGCCTCCTCCCGGCTCAGCAACATCGCGCCGGTGTCGAAGGAGATGGCACTCAACTTCGTCGCCCAGTTCTCGCTGGGGCTGCCGAAGTCCTACTGAGCGGAGATTCCCAGGTCCACCTGGGAATCTCCCAGCGAGGCACGATTTTCTGACGTTTGCACGGAAAGCACTCCGTGCTTCGCTGGGATTACCAGGTCGACCTGGGAATCTCGGGCGCCGACGAGAGCTGAGGAGCTGGTCATGGCAGAGCTGGTGCACCTGGACGTCGCCGACGGGGTCGCGACGGTGACGCTCGACAGCGAGCACAACCGGAACGCGTTGAGTCGTCAGCTGGTGACGGAGATGGCCGACCGGCTCGCGCAGGCGGACGCCGACGCGGACGTGCGGGCGGTGCTGGTGCGGTCGGCGCACCGGGTGTTCTGCTCCGGCGCCGACCTGTCCGAGGCGGCGAGCGGCGGGATGGAGGAGGGCGCGCGGGCGATCGTGGCGCTCCAGCGCCAGATCGCGACCGCCGGCACGCCCGTGGTGGTCGAGCTCGCGGGGCCCGTGCGGGCGGGCGGGCTCGGCATCGTCGGGGCCGCGGACGTCGTGGTCGCGGCCGAGTCGGTGACGTTCGCGCTCACGGAGGTGCGGCTCGCCCTGGCGCCGGCGGTCATCTCCCTCACGCTGCTCGAACGCTTCACCGACCGGGCCGCGGCCGAGCTGTTCCTCACCGGCCGTCAGTTCGACGCGCGCGAGGCGCAGGCCGCCGGACTCGTCACCCGCGCGGTGCCCGATGCCGACCTCGCCGACGCGGTCTCGGCCGTGCTCGACGGCCTCGTGCAGGGCTACCCGCAGGGCCTGCGGGAGACGAAGCGACTGCTCAACCACGACCTCGTCGCCCGGATCGACGCTCTCGGCGGCGACGTCGCCGCGCAGTCGGCGCGTCTGTTCGGCAGCGACGAGGCACGCGAGGCCATGACAGCGTTCCTGCAGCGCAAGCGCTGACCGACAGGGCCGGTCAGTCGTAGGCGATCGGCATCCGGTCGACCCGGCAGTGCGCCCGGGGCGACTCGACGACCACGTAGCCGCCACCCGACCCCTCGAACCGTCGCAGCGAGAAGCCCGCGTCGTCGACGAGCGGCACGTCGACCTTCGTGATCTCGCTGGGCTGCACCTCCAGGAGCTGCGCAGGTCCGCCGGCCTCGAGCCGGACGTACTTCGCGGTCGAGTCGCTGTCGGACATGCCGATCGCGGCGGTGACGCGGTCGCACTGGCCCTCGGAGCGCCACCCCACGAACCCGTGGCTGCCGGCGTTCCCGTCGCTGCTGTACAGCCCGAGCGTCTCCCGCGGCGGCGTGCCGCCGTTGACGGTCCCGACCCAGCCGCGCTGGACGCCGCCGGAGGAGTAGTACGACTCGTCGTAGAGGTCGAGCCACGTCCAGCCCGTCACGGTGCGGGCCGGGCTGACGCCGCGCTGCGTGGAGCCGGCGGCCGGGGCGACGACGCGGTACTGCTGCGTGCCGGTGCGGCTGACGGTGACGCGGGAGGAGAAGGTCCGGGTCTTCGTGGTGCGCGGCGTGGCGATGGTCCTCCACGCGCCTGTGCCGACACGGCGCTGGACGGCGAGCTTCTTGCCGGTCGCCTTCGCGCCGCTGACCTTGCCGCTGAGCGTGAGCTTCTGGCCGACGTCGCGCTGGGCGTGGCTCGCGGTGAGCGTGACGCCGTAGGTCGCGGCCTCGGCAGGCGCGGCGAGGGCGACGCTGCCGGCGACGAGGGCGAGTGCTGCGAGGACGGTCCGGTTCGTGGGACGACGGTGCGCTGATCGACGCTGCTCGGGTCGACGGATCATGAGGGCCTCCAGGGGTGCCCTCGCAGGCTAGACCCGCGGCGGGCCCGGCGACCTGAAATCCGTGGAACCGCGTCCCTTCGGGGTCGTTCGACCCGGCGGCCGAAGAGGAAGAAGACGCGAAGAGTCCTTCCGCAGGCCTCGGCAGACCCTCGGCTCGGTCGTAGCGTCGAGAGCATGAAGACTCTGCCTCTCGTCGTCGCCGGGGCGCTGCTCCTGCTGACGGCCGGTTGCTCCTCGCACGACGCCTCCGACCCGTCCGTCGGGTCCGGGCGCCCCTCCCCGACCTCCACCACCGCGCCAGCCTCCACGGGACCGTCCGCGTCCGCGCCGCCGACCCCGACCTCCTCCCCGTCCGCCTCGTCGGCGCCGACGTGCACCACCGCCGACCTGCGCGTGACTGTGCGACCCGACCCGAACGGCGCTGCCGCCGGCAGCACCTTCGACGACGTGCTGCTGCGCAACACCGGCGGCACGACCTGCCTGATGACCGGGTGGCCCGGGGTCTCCTTCGTCACGGGCTCGCAGGGACGTCAGGTGGGTGCGCCCGCCGCACGTCAGGGCACGCCGGCCGTCGTGTCCCTCGCGCCCGGCGCGAGCGCGGAGGCCCTGCTGCAGGTGGCCGAGGCCGGGAACTTCGCGCCCTGCACGACGACGTCGGTGCGCGGTCTGCGGGTCTACCCGCCGAACCAGCGCGACGCCGTCTTCGTCCCGATGCCCACGAAGGCCTGCGCGCAGACCTCGGCGCAACAGCTCACCGTGCGGCCCGTGGTGCTGCGCGGCTGACGGCGCTCACGCGTCGCGCAGCAGCGTGTCCAGACCGCCCACCACGAACCGCACGAGCCAGTCGTGGCGCATCGCGAGGTCGGGTGCGCCGGGCGTCCCCTCGGTGAGGTACTCGAAGCGACCGGGACCGGCGAAGAGCTGCAGGCTCGAGGAGACCAGCAACAGGTAGGCGTCGAGCACGGCCACCGGTCGGGCGTCGGGGTAGAGGTCCTGGAGCCGGCCGACGAACGTCGCCGCGATCGCGTTGTACTCCTCGGCCACGAGCACCTGCTCCGGCAGGGCCGAGACCGACAGCTGCGCCACGAACCGGAAGTAGTCCGCCCACCCGGGCCGTCCGGCCCGCTCGAGCATGGGCTCGGTGAACGCCCGCACCACGTCCTCCAGCGACCTCGCCGCGGCCAGCCGGGTCCGACGCTCGGCGTTCAGCGGCTCCACCCGGCGCAGCAGCACCGCGCGGAACAGCTCGCGCTTGCCCCCGAAGACCTCACTGACCGTCGCGGTGCGGACGCCGGCGTCGCGGGTGATCTCTCGGACCCCGACCCCCGCGTACCCGGAGCGCGCGAACGACCGCTCGGCGACGTCGAGCAGGACCTCGCGCAGCTCCTCGCGCTGCCGGCGCCGCGGGGCCGGAGAGGCGTCGGCCGTGGTGCGGCTCATGCCGCGAGCACGCGGTGCACGACGTGGCCCACCCCGTCGAGGACGAGCTCGAGCTCGTCGCCCGGGCCGATCCAGCGACCCGTCTCCATGCCGCTGCCACCCGGCAGCGTGCCGGTGGCGAACAGCTCGCCCGGCAGGAGCCGCTCGCTGCGCGACGCGTGCGCGAGCACCTCGCCGAGGCTCCAGCGCATCCCGGCCGTCGAGACCTCCGCGACCACCTCGCCGTTGACGACGACCCGTCCCTGCAGCGCGTCGACATGGGGCAGGACCGCCTCGGCGGTCACGAGCACCTCCGACATCGAGCTGGCGAAGTGCTTGGACTTCTGGGGCCCGAACCCGCTGGCCATCTCTCGACGCTGGACGTCGCGCGCGCTCAGGTCGTTGACCAGCACGAAGCCGCCGATCGCGGCGGTCGCCTCCTCCGGCGTCGCGTCGAGCAGCGGCCGGGCGAGCACGAACCCCAGCTCGAGCTCGTAGTCGAGCGCGCTCGAGTACGACGGCGGCCTGATCTCGGTGCCGCTGGGCACGAAGGTCAGGTGGTTGCCGAGGTAGTAGATCGGCTGCTCCTGCAGCAGCTGGTGGGGGCGGAAAGCCGGGAACGGACGGCGGGTCAGGAGCTCCACGGCGCGGGCGGCGCGGTACTGCGCGGGGTGGAAGCGCCTCACGAGCCCGCGCGACGCGTCGATGGTGTGCTGCTCGAAGAGCATGTAGTCGCGGAAGGAGAGCGGCTGGAACGGCAGCAGCGTGCCAGAGTCGTCCGGTGCTGCGTCCTCCGGCGCTGGGTCGTCCCACGCGCGCCCGAGGACGTCCCAGGGCGTGAGGCTGGCGTCGGCCGGCTCCCACGCGCCGTCGGTGCGTCGTTGCGTGCGCACCTGTCCATCGACGCGGATCCGTCGGACCTGCACGGTCGCCACCACCTTCCGGAACACCTGTTCCGCAGAAGGTACCTCAGCGGCTACAGTGCCGACCAGTCGTCACAGGAGCAGCCATGTCGTCCTCCGGATCCGCCTCGTTCGTCCGTCGTCTGCTGGTGACCACCTGTGCCGCGACACGCACCACGGGCCTCGCGGCGCGGTTCACCGGGACGGCCCCGTTCCTGCCGGCCCTGTTCGTGCTCCGCTACAGCAACATGGGCGGGCTCGACCCGGCGGTCGTCGCGACTCACCTTGCACGGTGCCGGACCTTCGGCGACCGCGGGTGGACGACGTACTGGCACCGCCTCGCCGCCGAGCAGCTGACGGTCGCGGAGTCGGCGCTGGGCCGCGTCGCGGGGACCGACCTGTCCGGTCGGCTCGTCTCCGCGGCCACGTCGGGCGAGGTGGTCCTGCCCGACGTGGCGCTCGGGACGCTCGAGGACGCCGCGGTGCTGATGGCCGACCACGGTCCGCAGCCGACGCCGGACGACGTGTCGCGCGTGGTCGGGACCGGCCGGCCCGAGGTGCTCGACGCGTTCACCGCGCTCGACGCCTGGGTCAAGGCCCTCACCCTCGAGCAGGTGGCGGCGTTCCCGGGCCACACGCCGGGCCGGATGCGCGCGTACTGGCGGAGCCGTCGCCTGTTCGACGCGCTCGTGCCGGTGGTGACCCCACGTCTCGGCGTCGACGTCCGGCCGGTCGACGTCCCGGTGGACGGCGACGTCGTGCGCGGCTACCTCGTCACCCCGAGGGACGGGGGGCCGCGGCCCGTCGTGCTCGTGACGAACGGGCTCGAGGGGACGGTGCAGGAGCTGCTCCTGCCACTGCTGCGCTACCGGGAGAGCGGGCTCGCCACGTTCGTCATGGAGATGCCGGGCAGCTACGCCTACGGGCAGCCCATGTCGCCGGCCTCGGAGGACGTGTACGGCGCCGTCGTCGACCACCTCGTCCGCGACCCGCGGGTGGAGGGCACGCGGCTCGGGGTCGTCGGTGTCAGCTTCGGCGGCTACTGGGCCGCGCGGCTCGCGGTGGCCGAGCCGCGGCTCACCTGTGCGGTCGCCTGCGGCGCGCCGACCAGCCGCACGTTCCTGCCCGGCAACGCGATCGGTCTGCCGCAGGTGATCCTCGAGGCGCTCAAGGCCGTCACCGGTTCACGTGCCCTGCTCACCATGAGCCACCGGCTCCGCACCCTGTCGCTACGCCGCCGCTACCGCGACGTCCGCGTGCCGCTGCTGGTCGTCAACGGCGACCACGACACGTTGCTGAGCACGCAGGACTCGATCGACCTCGCCGAGCAGGCGCCGGGCGCGAGCCTCCTGCTCTACCCCGACGACGACCACTGCGCGATGGGCCACTACCGCGACTGGCTCGACGCGTCCCAGCAGTGGCTCGTGCGGCACCTGGCTCCGCCCGTTGACGCGCCGGCTCCGGCCGGGGGCGACTGACGCACGACCACCTTCGCGATTTCGCTGCGCCACGGCCGCCGACCGCTCATGCTGGAGGCTCGTCCGCCTGGTGCGAAAAGGGAGATCGCATGGGTGCTTCACGCGCTGCGGCGCGCGGCTGCGTGCTGCTCGTCGTCTCGGTGCTGGCCACGCTGCTCGGTGTCGCGCCCGCGCACGCCGCGCCCGTGGCGTTGTCCGGGAGCGTCGTCGGCACGTCCGGCGCCGGCCTCTCGGGCATCGAGGTGGCTGTCACGACGCGTGCGGGCGTCGCCGTGCAGGAGACGACGACCGACAGCACCGGGGCGTGGTCGGTGCAGGTGGAGCCGGGGACCTACGCGGTCGGGTACGTCGACCCCGAGGGCTGGTGGAAGCCGGAGTTCTGGGACGACCAGACCACGCTCGCCGCCTCGACCGCCCTGACGGTCGGCACGTCGGGCCGTACCGGGGTCGTGGCGCGCCTCGCTCCGTACCCCGTCGTCTCCGGCACCGTCCGCTCTGGCGGTGAGCCCGTCGCCGGAGCCGAGGTGCGTGCCTACGCGAGTGCCAACGAGACCGACTCCGTCCGCGTGGTCACGACCGCCGCCGACGGCACGTGGGCCGTGCCGCTGCCGTCCGGCAGCTACCGGTTCGCGTTCGAGAGCCCCGACCACGTCGTCGAGTACTGGAACGACCGCGCCACCCTGGCTGCGTCGGACCCGGTCACGGTGACGACCGCCGACGTGCCCGGGCGCGACGTCACGCTCACCCCGCTGCCCGTCGCCTCGGGACGGGTGACGGCCGGGGGCGCGGCCGTGCGTCGCCCCGAGGTCACCGTGCTCGTCCGCGACGCCGCCACGGGACTGTGGAGCGAGCAGGAGACCGTCACCGGTGACGCCCAGGGTCGCTGGTCGGTGCGCCTGGCGGCGGGTCGCTACAGCTTCCGGTTCGCCGGCGACGCCCGGTACCGGCCCGAGTTCTGGGCCGACCAGACCCGACGCTCCGACGCCACGCCGGTCGACCTCGGCTCGGCCCCGGTGGTCCTCGACGCCGACCTCGCCGTGCTGCCCACGGCCCGCGGCCTGGTGCGCGACGCGTCGGGCGAGCCGGTCGAGGACGCCGACGTCGTCGCGCTCGACGCCTCAGGCGACGAGGTCGCGCGCGACCGGACCGGGCCCGACGGCGTGTTCGGCGTGCCGCTCGCCCCGGGCGCGTACGGGGTGGAGGTCCGCGCCCGCGGCTACCGCACGTGGACGCGCAGCGTCGTCGACGACCCGCTCCTCGTCGGCCAGCGCGGCGGCGACGTCGGCACCGTCGACCTCGCGCCCGCCCTCGCGATCCGGGGCCGGGTCACGGGGCCGGACGGGTCGCCCGTGCGCACCGACGTCGTCGTCCACGCGCCCCGCGTCGTCGCCGGCCAGACCCGCTGGGTCGTCGCCGACCGCGTCTCGACCGACGCCTCCGGCCGCTGGTCCGCCCCCGTCGTCCCTGGCGACTACCGCCTGCAGGTCGAGGGCACCGACGACCTCGCAGGCGAGTTCTGGGACGACGCCGCCTCGCTCGCGGCGGCGCGCACGGTCACGGTCGGTGACGCCGACGTGCTCGCGCGCGACACCGTCCTGGCGGCCCGGTCGCGCTCCGGCGTCCGCGGCACCGTCACCACCGCGACGGGCGGCGCGCTCGCCGACGTCCGCGTGAGCGCCTCGGTGCTGCGCGACGGCGAGTGGGTCGTGCTCGACGAGACCACCACGGCCGCCGACGGCCGGTACCGGCTGCTCCTGCCCGACGGGACCTACCGCCTGGGCTTCTCGGCGGACCGTCACCGCACGACCTTCGGCCCCGGCTCCGCCACCGTCGGCGCCGCGCCGTCGGTCGTCGTCGCCGGGTCGCTCGTCAGCCGCGACGTCCGGCTCGAGACGGTCAGCGCCCGCGTCCAGGGCACCGTGAGAGGCCCGTCGGGACCGCTCGCAGGGGTCGACGTCCGCGTGCTGCAGGGCGGCAGCGACGACCTGGTGCCCGTCACCTCGGCACGCACCGACTCCGCCGGCCGCTACGAGGTGCAGGTCGACGCAGGGCGGTACGTGCTCGCGTTCGAGGACCCCTCGGGCGACCACCGGGGCGAGTACCTCGCCGGCGCCAGCACCTGGGCTTCGGCGACGCGGGTGGTCGTGGCCGACGGCGCGACGCTCACCGGCCGCGACGTCACCCTCGCCGCGAACCCCCGCCTCGTCGGTCGGGTGCAGACGGCGTCCGGTGCCGGTGTGGGCGACGCGGTGGTCCGTCTCGTCCGCCCGCTGGACGCCTCCGGTGCCGGGGGCGACGTCGTGGCCGAGACCACCACAGACGACACCGGCGCCTACGGACTCGCTGCTCCCGCCGGCACCTACACGGTCGAGGTGGTGCTCGACGGCGACGTCCGCTGGACGCTGTCGTCCCTCGCGCTCGCGACCGGCACCACCACCCGGACGGTGACGCTGGCCGACCAGCGCGCCGTCACCGGCCGGCTCGCAGGGCCCGACGCCCGCCCGGCCGCCGGCGTGGAGGTGCGCGCCTGGCGCTACGACCCCCGCGACGACACCGCCGTCGTGGTCGGCCGCGCGGTCTCCGGCACCGACGGCAGGTACGCGCTCGCCGTGCCGCCCGGCGTCTACCGCGTCGGCTTCCACGGGCTGCCGCTCGGGTACGCGACGACCTTCGCCGGTGGCCCCGACCTCGCCACGGCTCGGGCGGTCCGGGTGGCGTCCACCGACGTCGGCGGCGTCGACGCCACGCTCGCCGCCGCCACCGGAGTGACGGGCAGCATCAGCGACGCCGCGGCGCTCGCCGACGCGCCGCCGGAGCTGGAGGCGGTCTTCCTCCGCTTCGACACCGACGCCGGCCGCTGGGTCGAGCAGGAGCGCACGACCCCTGGCTACGGCGCGTACCAGGTCGAGCTGCCGCCCGGCCGGTACCGGGTCCGGGTCGTCGAGCGGCAGGAGCCGTTCCGCACGACCCACCACGGTGGCGGCACCGCGTTCTCCTCGGCTGCCGACGTCGAGGTCGTCGCCGGGTCGCTCACGCCGGGCGTCGACGTGGTCGTCGGCTCGGAGCTCGGCACCCTGCGGCCGGTCGCCGCCCCCACCGTCACGGGACGGGCCGTCGTCGGCGGGACCCTCACCGCCGACCCCGGCACCTGGACGCCCGCCGCGACCGACGTGGCCTACCAGTGGCTGCGCGACGGCACGCCCGTGACCGGCGCCACCGGTCGCAGCTACGTGCCGGGCGCCGTCGACGTCGGACGCGCGGTCGCGGTGCGCGTGGTCGCCTCGCGGGCGGGGTACCGCTCCGCCCTCGCGGTCAGCACGCCCGCCACGGTCGCGCCGGGGACGCTCGCGTCGACCTCCCCGCCCGTCCTCACGAGCGACCCCGTGGTCGGCACCCGCACCACGGCGTCCAGCGGGACGTGGTCGCCGGCCGACGTGACGCTCGCCCGGCAGTGGCTGCGCGACGGCGTCGTCGTCGACGGTGCCACCGGCAGCGAGCACGTGCCCACGGCCGCCGACGTGGGTCACGCGCTCGTCCTGCGCGTGACCGCCTCGGCCCCCGGCTACACCTCGCTCACCGTGGTCTCGCAGCCGCGGACCGTGACCGACCCGCCGCTGACGGCGACCACGCCCCCCGTGCTCACCGGTGACGCGACGACCGGATCGACCCTCGGCAGCACCGAGCCCGTCTGGAGCCGCACGCCGGGCACGACGACCCGGCAGTGGCTGCGCGACGGCCGCCCCGTCGACGGCGCGACGGGCACCACGTACCGGCTCGGGCTCGACGACGTCGGCAGCGCCCTGGCGCTCCAGGTCGTCGGGCGGGTCGACGGGCAGCAGCCCGTGACCACGACGTCGGCCGCGCGCACCGTCGCTCCCGCCGCCCTGACCGCCCGCACCGCGCCCACCGTCACCGGGACCGCCCGACCCGGCTCGACCCTCACGGCCTCGCCCGGCACGTGGGACGCCGGCGACCCCACGACCGGCTCGACGTCCTTCGGGTACCAGTGGCTGCGGTCGGGCAAGGTCGTCACGGGGGCGACCGGTCCGACGTACCGCGCCGGCACCGCCGACCTCGGACGTCCGCTCACGGTCCGGGTCACCGCCACGCGGCCCGGGCACGCCACCGCGTCGCGCACGTCGGCGTCGCGCACCGTCAAGGCGCAGCCCGCCCTCGCCGTCACCAGCACCGGAGGTCGCCGGAGCGCGACGTTCACCGTCGTCGTGCGCGCGAGCGGCGCCACCCCCACGGGGACCGTGCGCGTCCGGCTCGGCTCGCGCACGCTGCGCAGCGCGACCCTCACGAGCTACCGGGGCACGCGTCGTGCCGTCGTCACCGTCACGGGACAGGCCAAGGGCACGCGGGTGTACACGGTGGAGTACCTCGGCGACGCGAAGGCCGAGGCCCGCTCGACCAAGCGTCGGGTCACCGTGCGCTGACGACAGGACGGGCGTCCCACGGACCCTGGGCCGGTGGGGTTTTCGTGGCCGGACGGCGGGTACCATGGGGAGTTCGCAGAACGACCCACGAGAGCCGAGGAGAGGCGTGTCCTCCGAGCAGCAGGCCGCCGCAGAGATCGCAGCGGAGCAGGCGTACGTCGACGTCGTCTACGGTCGCCTCGACGAGTCCACCAAGGTGGCGCAGTCGCTCGTCACCGAGGGCTTCGCCCGCGGGCACGTCGGCAACGAGGGCGGTCTGGTCGAGCGCGACGCGATGGTCTTCCAGGCCACCCGCCGCCTGTCGGCGCTCAACGCCGCGCACGACGGGCTCGTGTTCGGCCGGCTCGACCTGCAGGGCGGCGAGGCCCGGTACATCGGCCGGATCGGTGTCCGCGACGCCGAACGCGAGATCCTGCTCGTCGACTGGCGTGCGCCGGCGGCGGCGTTGTTCTACCAGGCCACCGCCCAGGACCCCACCGGCGTCGTCCGCCGTCGCGTCCTGCGCAGCTCGGGCAAGACCGTCGTCGGGGTCGAGGACGACCTGCTCGACGCGGAGAACGCCCCCGAGGACATGGTCGTCGTCGGCGAGGGCGCGCTGCTCGCCAGCCTCTCGCGGGCCCGCGACAGCACCATGCACTCCGTCGTCGCCACGATCCAGAAGGAGCAGGACGAGGCGATCCGGGCGCCCAGCCGCGGCGCGACGATCATCGGCGGCGGCCCCGGCACGGGCAAGACCGTCGTGGCGCTGCACCGTGCGGCCTACCTGCTGTACACCGACCGCCGACGCTTCGAGTCCGGTGGCGTGCTCGTCGTCGGCCCGTCGTCGGTGTTCATGAGCTACATCGAGCGCGTGCTGCCGAGCCTCGGCGAGACCGCGGTGACGCTGCGCTCGCTGGGCGAGGTCGTCGACGGGGTCGGCGCGCGCGAGCACGACGAGCCGGTCGCCGCCGCGGCCAAGGGCTCGTCGCGCATGCTGCCCGTGCTCCGGCGCCTGGCCACCTCGCCGCAGCCCGGCGAGCCGACGTCGTTCCGGTACTTCTACAAGGACGACGTGCTCGTCCTCGACGCCAAGAAGCTCGCCAACATCCGCCGTGGGCTGCTCTCGAACCTGCCGCGCAACCGCGCCTACCCGAAGGCGCCGGCCGCCGTGGCGCGGGCGCTGTGGCAGCAGGTGTCGGGCGAGCGGGCGCTCGAGAAGGGCGAGGAGGGCTTCCTCGACGAGCTCACCACCGACCACCGCTACGTCGACTTCGTCGAGGCGTGGTGGCCTCCGGTCGACGCCGTCGAGCTCTGGCGCACCCTGCCCAAGCGGGTCGGCGAGCTCGCCAACGGCGCGTTCTCCCGCGAGGAGCTCGACGCGATGGTCACGTCGTGGGCCTCGGGCGTCCCCGCCATCGAGGACGTCCCCCTCGTCGACGAGCTGCGCTACCTGCTGGGCGAGGTGCCGCCCGACGACGAGCGCGACGACGACGTGCCGCGTCAGCTGATGAGCTTCGAGCGACGTGAGCGCGAGGTCGAGAACGAGCTGCGCTCCACCACGAGCATCGACGACGACGGCTACGCGCACGTGCTGGTCGACGAGGCGCAGGACCTCTCGCCGATGCAGTGGCGGATGCTCGGCCGGCGCGGCCGCTACGCCAGCTGGACGATCGTCGGCGACCTCGCGCAGTCGTCGTGGCCGCACGCCGACGAGGCCGAGCAGGCCCGCGTCGCCGCGCTGGAGGGCAAGGTCGAGCACCGGTTCCGGCTCTCGACCAACTACCGCAACTCCGCCGAGATCTACGACCTCGCGGCCGACGTCGCGCAGGTCGCGATCCCGGGTGCCGACCTCGCGGAGGCCGTGCGCCGCACGGGCGAGGCGCCACGGCACGAGTGGGTCGCCGACGCCGCGCTACTCGACGCCGTCGAGGCCGAGGCCGACACGATGCTCGAGCGGGTCGAGGGCACGGTCGCGGTGGTCGCCGCCCGCGCCGACCTGCCGCGGCTGCGGGCCCGTCTGGCCGACCGGCTCGCCGCCCACGACCGCCTGCGGGTGCTCGACGGTCTCGACACCAAGGGCCTGGAGTTCGACGCGGTGGTCGTGGTCGAGCCCGACGCGATCATCGCGGAGTCCGAGGCCGGCTGGCGGACGTTCTACGTCGTCCTCACCCGCGCCACCCAGCTCCTCACCACCGTCGGCACCACCCAGACCTGGCTCTCGCGCGTCTCCTGACCGCACCCCGCCCCGCCCCAGCGCCCCTCCCCGCGTTTCGTGGAGCCGGTGACGGTTCCTGTGCGAGAAACCGTCGCGAAGTCCACAGAACGCGGGGACCTCGGGCTGGGCGGTGGGACAGGCGTGGGGCCTTCTAGGGTGGACGGGTGCGCAAGATCGCGGTCGGCCTCGTCCTGCTCGCTGCCGCCGTCCTCACGGGACTACCGGTGGCGACGTCGACGTTCCTGCACAGCGAGCGGCACCTGACCATCGGTGCGCACCAGGCTGTCGTCAGCCCCCAGGTCGACGGGCACGCGACGATCGACTTCGGACCGCTGCTGCCGGAGGTGCGCGTCCCGGTCGACGCGCCGCTCGGCGTCGGCGTGAACGTCCGGCTCGGCGACTCCGACGCGGTGGGCCTGGAGGAGCTGCTGCAGCGCGACGCCGCCATCGCCGCCCAGCCGAGCGGCGAGGTGCGCGAGGTGACGGCCGCCGTCACCGACATGGCGGCCGAGGCGGCCCTGCGCGGTCTGGGTGTCGGCGTCCTCACGGTCACCGTCCTCGTGCTCGGCTGGCGTGCGGTCGGTGCCGACCGTCGGCGTCGGATCCGCCGCGAGATGGTGCAGCCGTCGCGCGGGCAGGTGGCGGGCGGGGTCGCCACCGTCGTCGTCGTGGTCGGCGCGCTGGTGCTGGTCAGCCTGCCCGAGCGTCAGGACGCCGAGCCGGCGCAGACGTGGACCGCGGCGCGCGAGGTGTTCCCCGAGCTGCCCGCCGACCCGGTGCTCGACCGGCTGCAGCTGGCCCAGGGCAGCGCCACCACGAGCAGCCGCGCGCTCGTGGAGGGTGCGCTGTACCTCTACCGCGACTCCGTCAGCTTCTACGGCGCGCTCGAGGAGCAGGCGACGCAGGTGCGCGTCCGCGAGCCCGAGGACGGCGAGACGACGGCGCTCGTCGTCACCGACCGCCACGACAACATCGGCATGGACCCGGTCGCCCGCAACATCGCCGACCGCGCGAAGGCCCGCCTCCTGATCGACCTCGGCGACGACACCTCCCAGGGCGGCGCGTGGGAGACGTTCAGCATCAACTCCCTCGCCCGGGCGTTCAAGGGCTTCGACGTCGTCTCCATCGGCGGCAACCACGACTCCCGCCGCACGACGAAGGACCAGGAGAAAGCCGGGTTCACCGTGCTCGACGGCGATCCCGTCGAGGTCGATGGCGTCCGCTTCCTCGGCGACACCGACCCGCGCGGCACGACCCTCACCGGCTACACCGAGGACGCGAAGACCCGCGACACCGCCCTCGACGACCAGGACGAGGAGCTCACGTCGACCGCGTGCGACGCCGACGAGCGCGGCGAGCGGGTCGGCGTGCTCGCCGTCCACTCGTGGGCGTCGGGACGCAAGGTCGCGGCCAGCGGCTGCGTCGACCTCGTGCTCACCGGGCACCTGCACTACCAGGTGGGCCCGCGGGCGATCGCCGGTCCCGACGGCCGGTCGACCACCCGGCTGACGACCGGCACGACCGGCGGCGCGGTCCTGCCGATCGCCCTCGGCAGCAGCCTGCGGCGCGACGCCCAGGTCACGATCGTCACCTTCGACGCCGACGGTGCGCCGGTCGGGCTGCAGGTGGTCACGTTCACGCCCGCCGGCGTCATCGACGTCGGCGACTACACCGAGCTGCCGCTCACCTCCTCGCCCTCGCCCGCCGACCCGGACCCCACCGAGGACCCGACGGCCGAGGACCAGGACCCGGAGGCTCCCGTCCAGCCGTGATCCAGGTGCCGGCCGCGGTCGCGGCGTTCGCTCGACGGGGTCCGCGCTGGGCAGCGTTCGTCGACGCCCTGCCACGCACGGTCGACGACCTCCTCGCCGAGTGGTCCCTGCGGGTGACGGGCGACCCGGTGCACGGCGAGGTCGCGCTGGTGCTGCCGGTGCTCACCGAGCGTGGCGTCGAGGCCGTGCTGAAGGTCGGACACGTCGACGAGGAGTCCCGCCACGAGCACCTGACGCTGACCACGTGGGACGGGCGCGGAGCCGTGCGGCTGCTGCGTGCCGACCCGGCCCGTGGAGCGCTGCTGCTGGAGCGTGCCGGTCCGACGGCCCTGTCGTCGCTGCCGGTGCTCGACGCGTGCGAGGTGGTGGCCGGGCTCTACGCGACCCTGCACGTGACCGCCCCGCGTCGTCTGGTGCCGCTCTCGACGCTGGTGGTGCGGTGGACCGAGCAGCTGGCCGCCGCGCAGGACGTGGTGCCCGCCCCGCGCCGGCTCGTGCAGCAGGCCGTCTCGCTGGGCCGCGCGTTCGCGAGCGACCCTGGCACCGACGGGCTGACCATCCACGCCGACCTCCACGACGCCAACGTCCTCGCCAGCCGTCGCGCGGAGGGTTCAGGCGGGGATGGCACGCCGTGGCTCGTGATCGACCCGAAGGGGATCAGCGGCGACCCGGCCTACGAGCCCGCCCCGCTGCTGTGGAACCGGTGGGACGAGGTCGCGTCGGCCCGCGACGTCCGCTTCGCCGTGCGCCGCCGCTTCCACACCGTGGTCGACGTCGCCGGGCTCGACGAGCACCGGGTGCGCGACTGGGTGGTCGTGCGGATGATGCTCAACGCGCTCTGGACCCTGCAGGACGCGCAGGAGGCGGGCCGGCCCCTCGACGACGCCGACCGCTCGTGGACCACCCGCTGCGTCACGATCGCGAAGGCCGTCCAGGACTGAGCCGTGGCGAGTGCAAAGCCTGTGTAAAGCCTCGGGCGTGACGGGTGCCACGTGGTGGCGGTCACACCTAGCGTCAGGGGTCGCGGCGAGTCAGGGCCCCTCCCGCGACGTCCCACCCCGCGGGCCACGAGGTGACCACCATGAGCCAGAAGACACCGCAGACCCAGCAGGAGGACGCACCGGGCATCCGTCGCGCCGTGTTCAACACGGTCCGGGGCTCCCTCGGCAACCTGGTCGAGTGGTACGACGTCTACGTCTACACCGTGTTCGCGAGCTACCTGTCGAGCAGCTTCTTCGCGGAGGGCGAGCCGAACGCGGGCATCTACACGATGGCGATCTTCGCGGTCACCTTCGTGATGCGCCCGATCGGCTCGTGGTTCTTCGGCCGGTACGCGGACCGGCACGGCCGACGTCCGGCGCTCGTCCTGAGCATCTCGATCATGGCCGGGGCATCGCTGCTCATCGCGGTCACGCCCACCGCCGAGACGATCGGAGGCGGCGCGGTCGTCATGCTCGTGCTCTGCCGTCTCCTGCAGGGCTTCGCCACGGGCGGTGAGTACGGCACGTCGGCGACGTACATGTCCGAGGCCGCGGCGCCGGGGCTGCGCGGGTTCTTCTCCTCCTTCCAGTACGTGACGCTCGTCGGCGGCCACGTGCTCGCCCAGCTGACGCTGCTGGTCCAGCAGGCGCTGCTCACCGACGAGCAGATCGCCGCCTGGGGCTGGCGCGTCGCGTTCCTCATGGGCGCGGTCGGTGCGGTCGTCGTCTTCTGGTTGCGTCGCAGCATGGACGAGTCGCTCGTCGAGACCGGCGAGGAGCGTCGCTCGGGCTCCATGGTCGAGCTCCTCACGACCTACCCGAAGCAGCTGCTGCTGTGCTTCCTGATCACGCTGGGCGGCACGATCGCCTTCTACACCTACAGCGTCAACGGGCCGCTCATCATCAAGTCGACGTACGCCGACGAGGGCATGACCGGCACGTGGATCAACTTCGCCGCGCTCGTCCTGCTCATGCTCATCCAGCCGCTCGGCGGCCTGCTGAGCGACCGGGTCGGTCGCAAGCCGCTGCTGGTCGCCTTCGGCATCGGTGGTGTGCTCTGGACCTACACGTTCCTCACGGTCCTGCCCACGGTGACCACACCGATGGCGTCGTTCCTGATGCTGGCCGGGACGTACGTGCTGCTCACCGGGTACACGTCGATCAACGCCGTCGTGAAGGCGGAGCTCTTCCCGGCCCACATCCGGGCGCTGGGCGTCGGCCTGGGGTACGCGCTGGCGAACTCGATGTTCGGCGGCACGGCTCCGCTGGTCTACGAGGCCGCGATCAGCCGCGATGCCCTGGGGGCGTTCGCCGTCTACGTCACGATCGCGATCGGCGTCTCCCTGCTGGTGTACGTGTTCGCGCTGCGCAACCGCTCGGTCACCTACCTGGACACCGAGCAGGTGGCCCGCGACCGGGAGGTCGTCAACACGCGCTGACCTCCACGTCGGACCAGCGGGCCCCGGCGTCGGGGTCCGCTCGTCCGCGTCGTGGCACCATCGGGTCGACGGGAGGACGTGCGGTGCGAGTGGTGATCGTCGAGGACGACGCGGGCGTGGCGGCCGCGCTGACGCAGGTGCTGCGTGACCGCGGCTGGACGGTGCGGCACGCGCCGACGGCGCAGGAGGCCATGCCCCTGGTCGACGACGCCGACCTCGTCCTGCTCGACATGGGCCTGCCGGACCGTGACGGGCTCTGGGTCTGCCAGCAGGTGCGCGCACGCTCCGACGTCCCGGTGGTCGCCCTCACCGCCCGCCGTCACGAGGGCGCCGTCGTGGCGGCACTGCGCGCGGGCGTCGACGACTACGTCACCAAGCCGTACAGCACCGACGTGCTGCTGGCGAGGGTCGACGCCGTCCTGCGCCGCACGCACGGCCCGGTGAGCCGCCCGCCGAGGGTCGACGCGGGCCTGGAGGTCGACGTCGAGGCGCGACGGGTCCACTTCCCCGACGGCGCGTCCGTCGACCTGACGGCCAAGGAGTGCGAGCTGCTCCGCGCGCTGGCCCGTACGCCGGACGAGCCGGTCACGCGGGCCGCCCTGATGGAGGAGGTGTGGGACACCACCTGGGTGGGAGCGTCCCGGACGCTCGACGTGCACGTGGCGGCGCTGCGTTCCAAGCTGTCCGAGCGGGTGGTGATCGACACGGTGCGCGGCGTCGGCTACCGGCTCGCTCGCCCCGGCGGCGTGGCGTGAGGCGTCGTCTGCTGGTCCTCAGCGTGTCCCTCGCGGTGGCCGTGCTCGTGCTCCTGACCGTCCCGCTGCTGCGCTCGTACGCCGAGAGCCGCGCCGTCGACCTGCACCAGCAGCGGCTCGCGGCGGCCACCCGCTTCGCCTCGCTCGCGGACGACGGCTCCACGGGCGTGCGGCTGCCCGACCTGGCGGGCGACCTGGCCCGCTTCGACGAGGTGGTCGGCAGCACCCGGACCTGGGTGGTGGGCACGGACGGCAGCGTCGTCGGCGGTGGCGGTGCACCGTTGCCGGAGGGCGTGCCGGGCCTGCCCACCGCCGTCCGAGCCGCGCTGGCCGGCACCCCGACCACCGCTCCCGGTCCCCTGTGGCCGTGGGCCGACGACGACCTGGTGGTGGCCACGCCGGTGGGGCGCGACGCGCAGGTGCTGGGTGCCGTCGTCATGGTGGAGGACACCTCCGGACCGCGCGCCGACGTCGCGCGCGTGATGGGACTGGTCTCGCTCGCCGCGCTCCTGTTCCTGGTGCTGCTCGGATGGCTGGTCGGCGTCCCGCTGGTGCGCTGGATCGTGCGACCCGTCGAGCAGCTCGAGGACCGCGTCCACGCGCTCGGCCGGGGTCGGGCGTCCGCCGTCGGCCCGGTGGAGGGGCCGCCGGAGCTGCGCCGGCTGGTCCAGGCGTTCAACCAGATGGTCGACGACGTCGAGCAGGCGCGGCAGCAGCAGCGCGACCTGGTCGCCGACGTGTCGCACCAGCTGGCGAACCCGTTGACGGCCATCCGGCTGCGTCTGGAGCGGCTCGCCCGCGAGGACGAGTCGGTGGTGCCGGTGCTCGCGGAGACCGAGCGGATGGCGCAGTCGCTGGAGGACGTCATCGCCATCAGCCGGGTGGGCAGCCTCGACCGGGAGCTCTTCGACGTCGACGTGGCCGCCCAGGTGCGCAGCCGCGTGGAGCTCTGGCAACCGCTCTTCGGGACGCACCTGCGGGCCCGCGTCCCCGACGGGGTCGTGCCGGCGGTGCTGGAGGAGGATCTCGTCCCCACGGTCGTCGACGTGCTGCTCGACAACGCCGCGAAGTACGCGCCGGACGCCGACGTGGAGGTCGAGCTCACTGCCGATTCAGGGACGGTCCGGCTGTTGGTGCGCGACCACGGGGCGGGGGTGACGCCGCAGGAGGCGGCCGAGGTGGGACGGCGCTTCCACCGGCTGGACCGGCACGCCGACGTGGCCGGCACCGGGCTCGGGCTCTCGATCCTGGAGCTCCGGGTGCGCGACGCCGGCGGCTCCACCCGCCGCCGGGCGGCTCGTCCGGGGCTCGCGGTCGAGGTCACGCTCCCCGGTCGAGCCGACGCCGCAGGAAGGCCTCCGCGCCAGGGTGCAACGGGATCGGCTGGGTGAACATGGCCGCCGCGAGCGTGGGCTGACGGACGTCGGGCACGCGTCGGACGAGTGCGTCCTGGCGGTCGAAGACGACGGACGCGAACCCGCCGACGAGGTCGTCGTCCAGGCTCGGACGAGCCAGCAGGTAGGTCTTCACGCTCACCGTCCGCACCGGCTCGGACAGCCGGTACGGGGCGGCGGGCAGGGGACCTGCCACGTACTCCTCGCCGCCCGGACGCGCGGCCAGGACACCGACGAGGTCGCCCAGGTCGAGGGCCCTCAGGGCCTGTCGCCGGCCGAGCTCGACGAGAGCGGGCACCGGGAAGCCACTCACGAAGGCGAGCGCGTCGACACGCCCGGTCTCCAGCGCGGCGACGGAGTCGCCGAGGGAGAGGTCCTCCACGTCGACCGCGTCCGTCCTGAGCCCGGCGGCGGCGAGGCAGCGCTCGACCACCAGCCGGGTGCCCGACCCGACCTGTCCCGCCGCCACACGTCGACCGTCGAGGTCCTGCACGGCCCGGACCGGGGACTCCAGCGGCACGACGACCTGCAGGAAGCTGTCGTACAGCCGGCCCACCGCGACCAGACCGGCGGGCCGGTCGAACGGCGGCGCGCCGTCGAACGCCAGCCGCGCCGTGTCGCCCAGGCAGAAGCCGACGTCGGCGCGCCCCTGCAAGAGCAGCCGGGTGTTGTCCACCGACCCGCGGCTGAGCACCTCCGTGGCGTCGACGTCGGGCATGACCACCCTGGTCTCGCGGGCCAGTGCAGCGCCGTAGCGGTCGAACACGGCCCCCCGGTTGCCCGTGGCGATCCGCAGCCGACCCCGGGCGTCTCGCCAGGGCTCGTCCGTCGCGCAGCCGACGAGAGCGGCGAGGGCGCCCGCGCCCACGAGCAGCCGCCGTCGCGAGAGGGTCACCGGCCCAGCATCGCAGGTCGGCAGAGGCGTGACGTGGTTCAGCTGCAGTGGTGCAGCAGCAGGTGGGCGTAGGCGCGGGCGCTGAGCACGACCTCGTCGATCGGCACCGACTCGTCGACCGCGTGCGCGTCCTCGATGTTCCCCGGGCCGTACTGCACCGTCGGGATGCCGGCGGCCGCGTACTGGCGCAGGTCGGAGCCGTACGGCGCGCCCACGAACGGGGGCTCGTCGCCACCACCCGCGACCACTGCGTCGCGGACGCTCGCGCCGAAGGGGTGGCCGTCGGGCAGCGCTCCCGCCGCGAAACGCCCACCCGGCCAGGTGACGACGGGCGGGTGCTCACGCAGCCACGGGTGGTCGACCGCCGCGACCGCCGCCTCGAACACCGCCGTCGCGTCGGCGAACGACTCGCCCGGTCGCACCCCGAAGCGGCCCTCGGCGACGAGCAGGTCGGGCACCGTGCTCGCCCAGTCGCCCGCCTGCACGACGCCCACCGACAACGGCCACGGCCGGTCCGTGAACGGCGCCGGCGGGTCGACGTTCCGCTCCGCGTCGAGGCGGCGCAGCGCCGCGTGCACCTGCTCGAACAGCTCGACCGCGCTGACGCCGTGCCCTGCCCGCGACCCGTGCGTGGCCTTGCCCCGCACCTCCAGGCGGAACGTGAGCGACCCGGCGTTCGCGCTCACCACCGTGCCGGCCGTCGGCTCGGCGATCAGGCACGCCCGTCCGGTGTGGCCGCGGCGCAGCGTCGCGAACGTCCCCAGGCCGCCGTCCTCCTCGCCCACCACGAGGTGCACCGCGAACGGCCTCGTCAGCCGGTCACCGACCGCGCGGACCGCGGCGAGGATCGCCACCACGCCGCCCTTCATGTCGCACGTGCCCCGCCCGTACCAGCGGCCGTCGGCCTCGTGCAGGAACCACGGGTCGTGGGCCGTCCACCAGGCGGCGTCGCCCGGCGGCACGACGTCGACGTGCCCGTTCAGCACGAGCTCCGGCACGGTGCTCCCTGCCGCCCGCGGCCCGGAACCGCCGGGGCGCCAGGTCCCGACGCAGCCCCACGCCTCCTCGCGCTCGACCTCCTCGCCCGGGTAGTCGGGGTCGGCGCGCAGCTCCTCGAGGTCGAGCTGCCACAGGTCGACGTCGAGCCCGAGGCCCTGCAACGTCGCGGCGCACCAGCGCTGCACGGACGCCTCCGACTCGCTGCCGCCCACGCTGGGGTAGCTGACGAGCTGCGCGAGGTCGCGGCGGATCAGGTCGGCGTCGATGTCCACACTGTTCGCGGGGTCGTTCACATGCCCTCCCGAAGGGCGCGGGCGATCTCGTGGACGTCACGGAGCGCGCTGGTCGCAACGGCGATCACGAGGTCGTACGCCTGGCTCTCGTCGTCGAGGGTGAGTGGCGCGCGGTTCATGGTGAGGAACACCGACGCGCACGCGAAGGCCATCCGCTTGTTCCCATCCACCAGCGGATGGTTCGTCGCCAGGGACTGCAGCATCGCCGCAGCCTTCTGGTCGAGCGATGGATAAGCGTCCTTCCCCAGCACCGACGTCCGGGGGCGCGCGAGCGCCGACTCGACCAGGCCGATGTCGCGGACCAACGGCGTCTCCCCGATGACTGCTTCAGCGGCCCTCAGCGCCTGCGTCAGCGTGAGGAACCGCGTCATTCGCCGAGGCGCCGGATGGTGCTCGGGTAGCGGGCAATCGTGTCGTCCAGGGCAGCCACGAAGTCGCGTTCCTGCTCGCTCTCATCGAGCTGACGCTGGATGGCGCGCGTGGCCGCCTCGTTCTTGCTGATGCCCTGGGCGTTCGCCAGCCGCGTGAGCGCGGCGTCCTGCTCGTCGGTGAGTCGCAACGTCATGGCCATGAGTCGATGGTATCCGGGTGGTATCACTCGCTCAAGGCGCTAGGCTGCGACCGTGACATCGCGCTGCGACCACACCCTGGTCATCCGCTGGTGGCGTCCTCTCTCGTAGAGGAGGCCTGTCACGCGACCCCACGCCCAGACCCCTCAGCCGAGTGGTCTGGGCGTTCTCCGTCCCGGCGCGGCCGAGGCGACCCGAAGGACTCACCCATGACCCACCCGCTCGTCAGCGAGCTCCAGCAGCAGCCCGCGTTCGCCCTCGTCCGGGTGCGCGACAGCGACACGGTGACCTTGGTCGGCGGCGCCTACGAGGACGTCGAGAACCTCGCCGACGTGCCGCTCGCGGCCGGGGTCCCCGCCGACGGCCCCACCTGGGACAGCCTGGTGCTCGTGCCGTTCCGCCAGGCGCGCGAGCGTGGGTTCGCCGCGCACGACGACGGCACGCCGTTGCGCGTCGTCCGCGCCGACGTGCTCCACGAGCTGGCGCTCGCCGACCTCCTCCCGACGCTGCCCGACGGCGGCGTCGAGCTGGAGGACCGCGGCGGGTTCGAGACCTCCGACGCCGACTACGCGGCGATGGTGCGCCAGATCATCGACGACGAGATCGGCCGGGGCGAGGGCGCGAACCTCGTCGTCGGCCGGCACTACCGCGCGAAGATCGCCGACTGGGGCCACGACGCCGCGCTCGCCGTCTTCCGCCGTCTGCTCGAGCGGGAGCGCGGCGCCTTCTGGACCTTCTGCATCTTCACCGGCGACCGCTACCTCGTCGGCGCGAGCCCCGAGCGGCACGTGAGCGTCGAGGCCGGCCAGGTGCGGATGAACCCGATCAGCGGCACGTTCCGCACCAAGGGCCTCACCACGCATGCCGACAAGACGTCGGCCCTGCTGGAGTTCCTGCGCGACGAGAAGGAGATCTACGAGCTCTTCATGGTCGTCGACGAGGAGCTCAAGATGATGTGCGACATCTGCCACGAGGGCGGCCTCGTCCTCGGCCCGTACCTCAAGCCGATGAGCCACCTCGTGCACACCGAGTACCTGCTGGCCGGTCGCACCGACCGCGACGTGCGCGAGGTGCTGCGTGACTCGATGTTCGCGGCGACCGTCACGGGCAGCCCGGTCGAGAACGCGTGCCGGCTCATCGAGCAGTACGAGGAGCACGGCCGCGGCTACTACGCGTCGGTGGCCGCGCTCGTCGGCCGCGACGCCGAGGGCCTGCAGCGTGCCGACGCCCCGATCCTCATCCGGACCGCCGACGTCGACCTCGACGGCAACCTGAAGGTCACCGCCGGCGCGACGCTGGTGCGCGACTCCGACCCCGACTACGAGACGGCCGAGACGTGGGCGAAGGCGTCGGGCGTGCTCAGCGCGTTCGGCCTGGTCGACGCCCCCACCCCCGCGGCCGGGCCGGTGGAGGGCTTCGACGCGTTCACGCGCGAGGACGACGTGCTGATCGCCCTCGGCGAGCGCAACGCCCGGCTGAGCCAGTTCTGGCTGTCCGACCAGTCCGGCGCCGCGCCGGAGCCGTCGCTGCAGGGCCGTCGCGTCGTGGTCGTCGACGGCGAGGACGACTTCGTCAACATGCTGTCGCACGTCTTCGGCGTGCTCGGCATGACCACCGACGTCGTCCGCCACGACGCGTACGCGGACTGGGTCGGCTCCGGCCGCTCGCTCGAGGAGTACGACCTCGTGGTGGTCGGTCCCGGCCCCGGCGACCCGCGCGACGTCGGCGACGCGAAGATCGCCGTCGTCGACGACGTGGTCGTCGGCCTGCTGGCGTCGGAGCAGCCGTTCCTCGCCGTGTGCCTCGGCCACCAGGTGCTGAGCCGCAACCTCGGCCTCGAGCTCGGGTTCAAGGACATCGTCTTCCAGGGCACGCAAGCGCGCCTCGACGTGCTCGGGCGACCCGAGACGGTCGGCTTCTACAACACGTTCGTCGCGCGCGTCGGCGCCGCGGGGCTGCCCCCGGGCGTCACGGTCGAGCGCGAGGAGGCGACCGGCGACATCCACCACGTGGCCGGCCCGCACTTCCACGGCATCCAGTTCCACGCCGAGTCGGTGCTCACCCAGCGCGGGTTCGCGATCCTGCGCGACCTCGTCCTCGACCTCCTGGGCTGACTGTTTCCCGCGAACCCTGGAGATCCAGCGTCGATGACACGAAACGTCCTGCCACCGACGCGGGTCTCCTGAGGTCACGTGGGAGACCTGAACCCCCACCGAGGCGCGGGCGGATCGTGCGGCGCGGGTCGATCAGCAGAGGGACCGGAGCTGGTCGGAGGCGCGGTCGTACTCCGACTGTGCAGCCTGGACGGCCCGTTCGTCGACGGCGCTGCCGGCAGCGGCCGACTCGGCCTCGTCGCGCAGGGTCGACAGCGCCGCCGCGGCCCGGTCGACCAGGGCGCGGACCTCGCCTGTCAGCGTGGGTGCGGCGGCCTCGATCGCGGTGCCGGCTGCGGCAAGCTCACGGCGCACGCCGGCGGCGTCGCCGCTGATCTCCTGACCGACTCGGTCGACCAGTCCGCGGCCCTCGTCCACGGCCCGGCCGGCGACCTCGCACCCGGCCCGGGTGCCGGCCGACGACGCGACGTCGTCGACGGCGGACCCGACGTCCGAGCATGCTCCGAGCACGAGGAGGGGCAGCAGCAGGAGGAGTCGCAGCGACGTCTTCATGCCCCGATGGTGACAGGGCCGTGGTCGTCCTCGCTCCGACGTGCTGCGTGACCTCGCCGTGGACCGGTGGGTCTGCGGACCCGGCGGACTCAGCTCTTGAGCTTGTTCAGCGCCGACGGCTCGTGGGCCGCCTTCGCGCCGGTCTTCTCGCTCTCGACGACGAGCTTCGGCTCGTCCTCGCTGGCCCGCCACTGCTGGCCGTCGAGCTGGAAGTCCTTGGTCTTGCGCTCCACGACCTTGCCCTGCGTACGTCCCTGGGGGCTGTCCCAGCTGACCCGGTCACCGACCTTGATGTTCGTCATGCCCCCACCCTGCGGTCGTCACGACGTCGCCGCACCTCGACGTCGCAGCCGGGTGATGGCCACGCCGAGCAGGCACAGTGCCCCGCCGACGAACGCGAGTGGCGCCGGCACCTCGCCGAGCAGCACCCAGGAGATCAGCGTCGCCACGGCCGGCACGAGGTAGGTCGTCGACGCGACCTGTCCCGCGGACAGCCGCCGCAGCGCGTACGACCACGTCGTGAACCCGATGGCGGTCGGGAAGACGCCCAGGTACACGAGCCACGCGACGTCGCCCGCCGACGCCGACCCCACCTGGTCGACGAGGGCCGGCGCGAACGGCAGGCAGACGACGGCGCCGATGGTGCACGCCATCCACACCGACATCGCCGGCGCGACGGTCCGCAGCGTGGGCTTCTGGGTGAGCGCGCCGACCGCGTACAGGACGGCCGCGAGCACGCACAGCAGCACGCCGGTCGTGCTCGCCGTCTGCACCGACGTGTCGTGGCGGGTGCTGGTGGCGATGAGCACGACGCCGGCGAACGCCACCGCCATGCCGACGACGAGGGGTCGCGGGAAGCCCTCCTTGAGCACGATGCCGGCGAGCAGCGCGATGAGGATCGGGCCGATGTTCACCACGAGCGCCGCGGTCCCGGCGTCGAGGTACGTCTCGCCCGCGTTCAGCGCCACGTTGTACGCGCCGAACCAGAGCACGCCGTAGACCACGACGAGCGCCAGCGTCCGCCCGCGCGGGAGGCGGTGCCGCCAGGGTCGGGCCAGGACCACCAGCGCGAGCGCGCCGACGAGCAGGCGGCCGAGGCTCAGCGGGCCCGGCTCGAAGACGTCGGCGACCGCGCGGATGCCGACGAACGCCGACGCCCACAGCAGCACCGTGACGCCCATCGCCGCGAGCGACCAGTCGCGCTCGGTCGACGTCGACGGTGCGGGGGGCGCGGTGGGGGAGCTGGTCACCGCACCACGCTAGGACCGCGGCGCGGCCCGTGTCGCGCGGGATCCGGACATCGTCCTGCGAGATCCTGCCGCCGCCCCGGACGTCCGGCCATGAAGGAGAAGACCTCCCCGGACGCCGGTGCCGGGCGTCCGGGGAGGTCGAGGCGGCCGGGGGGTGCCGCCGGTCGGTGGGCCGAGGTCAGTCGGCCGTGGCTCCGCCGTCGGAGGCCAGCGTCACCTGGGTCTCGGCCTTCTTGCCGTCGCGCAGGTAGGTCAGCGTCACCTGCTCGCCCGGACGGTAGCCGCGGATGCCGGCCACGAGGGCGTCGGAGCTGCCCACGGGCTGGTTGTTGATGGCGGTGACGATGTCGCCGCGCTCCAGGCCTGCCTTCGCGCCGGGGCTGTCGGGGTTGACCTCGGTGATCTCGGCGCCGATGCCCGTGATCTCGTCGTTGGACACGGCGGGCCGGACGGTCACCCCGATGAGCGCGTGCTCGACCTGCTCGCCCTTGACGAGCTGGTCCGCGACGCTCTTGGCGAGGTCGATCGGGATGGCGAAGCCGAGGCCGATCGAGCCGGCGCTGGCCGACGTCGTGCCGCCCGAGCGGATCGCGGAGTTGATGCCCACGACCCGGCCCTCGAGGTCGACGAGCGGCCCGCCGGAGTTGCCGGGGTTGATGGCCGCGTCGGTCTGGACCGCGGGGAAGACCGTCGTGTTCTGGCCGGTGCCGTCGGAGGACGAGACGGGCCGGTTGAGCGCACTGACGATGCCGCTGGTCACGGTGCTCTCGAGGCCGAACGGCGAGCCGATCGCGACGACCTCCTCACCGACCGCGAGGTCGGAGGACTTGCCGAACGTCGCGGGCGTCAGACCGGTGCGGTCGACCTTGACGACGGCGAGGTCGGTCTTGGGGTCGCGGCCGACGATCTGGGCCGACGACGTGGTGCCGTCGCTGAAGGCCACCGTGATGGTGCCCTGCTGCGCGGCCGCCTCGACGACGTGGTTGTTGGTGAGGATGTTGCCGTTGCTGCTGATGATGATGCCCGTGCCGGAGCCGGCCTCGCTGCCACCCGCGACGTTGATCTGCACGACCGACGGGAGCACGGCCTTCGCAACCTTCTCGACCTGGCCGCTCGTGGCCTGCGCGTCGCCGCTGCCGCTGTCGGAGTCGAGCGAGCTGACCACCGGGCTGGTGCCGGAGTCGCCGGTGAGCTGGTCGTACAGCGCGGACCCGCCGGCACCGCCGGCGGCGCCCAGCAGGACGACCGCCGCGGCCGCGGCCACGAGGCGCGTGCCCCTGCGGCGCGGCTTGGGCGCGGGCGCCGCCTCCTGGGCGACGAACGCCGGAGGCACCGCGCCGGCGCCACCGCCGGGGAGCACGACCGTCGGCTCGCCGGCCGGGACAGCGGCCTGGGGGGCGGCAGGTGCCTCGTAGCGGTGCGCGTACTCCGGGGGGACGGGGGTGGCGGCCGGCTGCGGTGTCGTCGGCTGCTCGTCGGGGCGGGCCGCTGCCGGCTGCTCGACGGTGGGGTGGGGGTGCTCACCGACCGGGGACTGCACCGTGGGCTCGTGGTCGGCCGGGGTGCCGGACGGCGTGTGGTCCGCGGCCCCCTGCGGGGCCTGCTCGGAGGTCCCCTCCGCACCGGGGGAGGAGGCGTCGCCGTCACCGCGCTGCGTCGGCGGCGTGTACGGGCGATCGGCGAAGGGATCGTTCTGGTCGGTCATGGGACAACATTCTCCCCGATCGCTGAGACCCCGCTGAGCGGCACGTGTGAGGCACGGAAGAACCCTGCGTCCGTCCTGGCACGCCAGTCGGTGTGGCTCAGGCGGGGGAGGCGTCCGCCGCCGGCAGCTCGAAGGTGACGACCGTGCCGCCCGACGGGGGCGACTCCGCGCGCACCGACCCGCCGTGGCGCACGGCGGCCTGGTGCACGATCGACAGCCCGAGGCCCGAGCCGGGCATCGTGCGCGCCTCGGTGGAGCGGAAGAACCGCTCGAAGACGTGCGGCAGGTCCTCCGCGGCGATGCCGGGACCCTCGTCGCGGACCGTGAGGACGCCGTCGCGCAGTCGCACGGTGACCGTCCCGCCCTCGGGGCTCCACTTCACCGCGTTGTCGAGCAGGTTGGTCACGGCCCGCTCGAGCACGTGCGCCTCGCCGATGACGTCCCAGTGCTCCAGCCGCACGTCGAGCACGAGACCACCGGCCCGCGGGCGCACCCGCTCGACAGCCTGCTCGACCACGTCGACGAGGTCGAGGGGCTCGGGCGCGCGGTGCAGTGGCTCGTCGCGGGCGAGCTCCACGAGGTCGCCGACGAGCGTCGTGAGCTCGCCGAGCTGGGCGCGGACGTCGTCCATGATCTCGCGCCGCTGCTCGATGCTGAGCTCGCGGTCGGAGCGCTCCGTGGCCTGGCCGAGCAGCTCGATGTTGGTGCGCAGGCTCGTGAGCGGGGTGCGCAGCTCGTGCCCCGCGTCGGCCACGAGCTGGCGCTGACGCTGCTGCGACGCGTCGAGCGCCAGCATCATCTGGTTGAACGAGGAGGTCAGGCGGGCGAGCTCGTCGTGCTCGGAGCCGGTGACCTCGATCGGCTCCAGCTGCGCCGTGCGGGCGACCCGCTCGGTCGCGGCGGTGAGCCGGCGGACCGGCCGCAGACCGTTGGTGGCGACCACCCATCCGGCCACGCCCGCGACGAGGATGCCGACCGCGCTGGTGAGCAGGAGGATCACCTTCAGCCGTTCCAGCGACCGCTGCGTCGACTCCATAGACTGCGCCAGCACCAGCGCCTGCCCGGGACCGGCCTGCACCGCGACGATCCGGTAGGGCACGCCGGCGATGCGCGCCGTCCGCTGCGACGTCTTCTCCTCGCCCAGCGACACCTGGATCTCGCGCTCGTCGAAGGGCACGTTCGTCTGCGTCTGCCGGGTGAAGATGCGCCCGCCCTCGACCGAGATGAAGCGGATGCCGAAGACGGCGAGCAGGTCGGTGTCGGCCGTCGACATCGTCGACGGCGAGTAGCCGGCCGCGACCGCGGCGTCGGCCCGCTTGATCAGCGAGGCGTCGAGGGAGTCCTCGAGCTCGGCGCGCACCGTGATGTAGACCGTCGCGCTCGCCACGGCCAGCACCGCCGCGACCGCACCGGTGGTGAGCAGCGCGACGCGCAGCGCGAGCGAGGCGCGCGCCGTGAAGGGGTGGATGCGCCGGCGGGCGGCGTCCATGACTCCCGGACGTCCGTCAGGGGCGTCCGTCCGGTCCTGCTCGCTCATCAGGGCGGCGTCTCGCGCAGCACGTACCCGACGCCGCGGACGGTGTGCAGGAGCCGCGGCTCGCCCTCGGCCTCGAGCTTGCGTCGGACGTAGCCGACGTACACCTCGAGGGAGTTGGCGGTGGTGGGGAAGTCGAAGCCCCACACCTCCTCGAGGATGAACGAGCGCTCGAGCACGCGCTTGGGTCGCTGCATGAACAGCTCGAGCAGCGCGAACTCGGTGCGGGTGAGCGAGATGGCCCGACCACCGCGCGTGACGTCGCGGGTCACGGGGTCCAGCGTCAGGTCGGCGAACTCCAGCGGCTGCTCGTCGGCCTCGAGCTCGGCCTGGCGGGCGGAGCGCCGCATCAGCGCGCGCACCCGTGCCAGCAGCTCGTCGAGCGCGAACGGCTTGGTGAGGTAGTCGTCGGCGCCGGCGTCGAGCCCGTCGACCCGGTCGCTCACGGCGTCGCGCGCGGTGAGGACGAGGATGGGCACGTCGTTGCCGGCGCTGCGCAGCGCGCGGGTGGCCTCGAGGCCGTCGAGCCGGGGCATCATCACGTCCATGACGATGATGTCGGGGTCGGTGCGGGGCACGACGGCGAGCGCCTCGGCCCCGTCGGACGCCAGCTCGACCGTGTACCCGTTGAACTCCAGGGAGCGCCGCAGCGAGTCGCGGACGGCGCGGTCGTCGTCGACCACCAGGATGCGCATGGCCCCAGTGTGCCGAACGCCCCTGTGCGTGCGCTGAGAGCGTGGCCCGACGCGCGCGGCGGTGTCAGTCGGCCGGCGGCTCGAGCGCGGCCTTCGCGGCGGCTGCCGCGCGGGCGCCGTAGGTGCCGCCGAACAGCACCGCGTGCACGAGGAGCGGGTGCAGCTGGTGCAGCGGGACCCGTCCACGCCAGCCGTCGGCCAGCGGCGCGGCCTCGTCGTAGGACTCGAGCACGCGCTGCAGGTGCGGCAGCCCGAACAGCGCCAGCATGGCGAGGTCGGTCTCGCGGTGGCCGCCGTGGGCGGCGGGGTCGATGAGCCAGGCGTCGCCGTCGGTGCCCCAGACGACGTTGCCCGACCAGAGGTCGCCGTGGATGCGGGCGGGTGGCTCGGCGGGCCCGGCGACGTCGTGGATGCGGCTCATCGTGCGCTCGATGGTGGCAGCCTGCTCCGCGGTGAGCGCTCGGCGCTGCACGGCGGCCCGCACGTAGGGCATGACGCGCCGCGACGCGTAGAACTCCGGCCAGGTCTCGAGCGGCCGGTTCGGCAGCGGGGCGAGGCCGATGTAGCCGTCGACGTCGGCGCCGAAGGTCGGCGCGCCCGCCGCGTGGGTGCGCGCCAGCGCCTGGCCGAACCGCTCGGCGGCCTCCACGGTGGGCTTGCCGGGCTCGACCCAGGCCAGCACGACGCAGTCGTCGTCGGAACCGAGCAGCTCGGGCACCTTCGCGCCGCCCTCGACCTCGGCGAGCCAGCGTAGGCCGGCGGCCTCGCGGGCGAAGAAGCCGGCCGGTGCCTGGGGGCGGGTCTTGATGACCGCGACGCGTCCGTCGCTGAGGCGCAGCCGCGTGGTCGTGCAGATGTCGCCACCCGCCACGGGGGTCGTCGCGACCACCCCGTGCCCGATGAGCGCCTCCGCGCGCGCTGCCGTCCCCGTCATCCGTGCCATGGCCGCGAGGTTACCCCGTGGCCTCGGCGCGGAGCCGGGGCACGGCGGCGACGATCGCGTCGCTGGTGCGCTCCACGACGGCCAGCACGCGCTGGAAGCTCTCCGGCCCGCCGTACCAGGGGTCGTCGACCTCCTCGTCGCCCTCGGTGGCCTCCGGGTCGAAGGACCGGAACATCCGCACGCGGCCGGCGTCGGCGACGGTCGGGGCGAGGTCGGTCATGTCGGCGAGGTTGCTGGCGTCCATCGCGAGCATCAGGTCGGTCTCGGCGTAGGTGTCGCGCGTGAAGGTGCGCGCCCGGTGCCGGCTCGGGTCGTAGCCCGCGTCGCGCAGGGCGGCGGCCGCGCGCTCGTCCATCGCCTCGCCCTCGTGCTGTTGCCCAGGCAGGTCACCTCGAGTCGCAGGGGTGCGTCGGCCACGGCTCAGTCCTCCGCGAACGAGCCGAGCACGGCGTTGACGACGGAGATGACGATCGAGGCCAGCACGGCCCAGCCGAAGCCGTCGATGAAGAACGGCGCGTTCAGGGCGTCGGCGATCCGCGACGTCAGGAGCAGCAGGACGGCGTTGATGACGACCAGCAGCAGGCCCAGCGTGAGGATGATGAAGGGCAGCGAGAGCAGCTTGATCACCGGGGCGACGAACGTGTTGACGACCGCGAAGATCGCGGCGACCACCGCCAGCGTGACGAGCCGTTCGGAGGTCGTGTCGGTCGCGGTGCCGATGCTCATGTGCGTGCCGAGCAGCCACGCTGCGGTCGCGAGGGCCGCGGCACCGAGCACCCAGGAGGTCAGAAGTCGGGAGAGCATGCGTCGATCATGGCAGCGTGCGCGACGTCGGCGCGACGTGCGCCGGAACGCGTTCCGCGTCAGGTGAGCGGTGGCAGCTCGTCGGGGTGCGGGTCGCGCCGTGCGGTCTGCGCCAGCACGATGCCGAGGAGCACCATCGCGACGCCGCCGAGCTGCACCGCCGTGAGCGACTCGGCGTACCAGCCCCACCCGACGAGCGTCGCGACCACCGGCTCGAGCATCGCGACGACGCTGACCACGGTCGCGGGGAGGGCCCGCAGCGCGAGCAGGAGCAGGAAGAACGGGGTGACGGTGCCGAGCAGCACGATCCACGCCATCGCCGCCCACGCCGGGACGGTGAGGTCGTCGAGCCGCCCGAGCATCGAGGCGTCGGCGCCGAGCGCGTCGGCCCGCCACACGGGTGCGACCACGTTCATGAGGACGGCGGCGAGGGCGAACGCCCAGACGATGTGGTGCAGCGGGTCGGCGGACACCCCGTCGTCCTCGCCGAGCAGGAAGTAGCTCGCGAAGCAGACCGCCGCCAGCAGCGCCGCGGCGACGCCGAGGCCGTCGAACGCGAGCCCGGACCACACCTGGCTCACGACGGCCAGCCCGGCGAGGGTGAGGCCCAGGGCGGGCCACATCCGGGCGTGCACGGGACGGCGTCGGGCGAACCGCACCCACAGCACGACCAGCACGGGCCCCGTGTACTCCAGCAGCAGCGCGATGCCGAGCGGCAGGCGGTTGATGGCGACGTTGTAGAAGCCCTGGAGCCCCGCGATGCCCAGCATGCCGAGGCCCAGGAGCAGGGGGAGGCGGCGCAGCGTCGGCAGGCGCAGCGCGCGTCGGTCGACCACGAGCGCGACGACCACCAGCACGACGAGGGCGGCCGTGATGCGGACGGTCGTGAACGTCACCTCGTCCGTGCCGGAGCGCAGCGGGATGCGCGACGCGCCCGCGTTGAGGCCGAACAGGACGGCGGCCGTGAGGACGAGCGCGTACCCGACCAGGGGCGACCGCACGACGCGCTGCTCGGAGAGGCTCACGGCAGCATCATCGTGTCCTGCGGTGCCGGGGACGTCGGCGGGTCGAGCTGCGAGGCGCGGGGCTTACGCTCGGGCCCATGACCGTCCCCTCGCCCCGTCCCGTGTTCGACGCGATCCCCGGGTACAAGGCCGGTCGGGCTGCTGAGCACGACGAGCTGAAGCTGTCGAGCAACGAGAACCCGTTCCCGCCCCTGCCGGGCGTCGTCGAGCGCGCCGCGGCGGAGCTGGCGCGCATCAACCGCTACCCCGACGCCGGGGTCGCGCGGCTGCACGCGGCGCTGTCGCGGCACCTGTCGCGCCCGGAGGACACGTTCGCCGCGGGCACGGGCTCGGTGGCGGTGCTGTTCTCGCTGCTCGACGCCTACTGCGGCCCGGGCGACGAGGTCGTGACGGCGTGGCGCTCGTTCGAGGCGTACCCGATCGCCGTCACCGTCACGGGTGCCACGCACGTGACCGTGCCGCTGCGCGCCGACCACACCCACGACCTCGACGCGATGGCCGCCGCCGTCACCGACCGCACGCGCGTGGTCGTGGTGTGCACGCCCAACAACCCGACCGGACCCGTGGTGCGCCACGACGAGCTGGAGCGCTTCGTCGCCGCCCTGCCGTCGTCGGTGCTGGTGGTGGTCGACGAGGCGTACGTCGAGTTCGTCCGCGACCCCGACGCCGCGCGGGGCCTCGACCTGCAGGCCCGCTTCGACAACGTGCTGGTGCTGCGCACCTTCTCGAAGGCCTACGGGCTCGCGGGGCTGCGCGTCGGCTACCTCGTCGGCCACCCCGACGTCGCCGCGGCCGTCCGCAAGGCGACGCCCCCGTTCAGCGTCAGCGACGTCGCGCAGGCCGCCGCGGTGGCGTCGCTGGACGCCGTCGACGAGCTCGCCGAGCGCGTGGAGGAGGTCGTGCAGGGTCGCGCGCTGCTGCTCGAGGGCCTCCGCGCCCAGGGCTGGACCCTGCCCGACAGCCAGGCGAACTTCGTGTGGCTGCCGTCGGACCAGGGCCCGCAGCTCGCCGAGGCCTTCTGGCCCGTCGCGGTGCGCCCCTTCCCCGGCGCGGTCGCCGCCGGCGGCGGCGTGCGCGTCAGCGTCGGCACGACGTCGGCCAACGAGCGCCTCCTCGACGTCGCCGCGCGCCACCTGACGGGACGGTAGCGTCTGGGCCTGCGGCTGCCCATCGGTGGCGGGGCAACCGCAGGAGTGCTCTTCAGGTTGAGGATCCACCGCTGGGCGCTGTGGGCGCGGATCGGTGGCTGAGCAACCGCAGAGCCGCTCCTGCGGTTGATGATCCACCGATCGAACGGTGGAGAGCCCACCGCGCCCCCTCAGCGGTGAGAATCCCACCTTCTCGGCGCTGGGACGGTGGAGAACCCACCGCCGGAGGGGTCGCGCGCCCCATGCGGTGGAGAACCCACCGCCAAGGGGAGTGGAGCCCCGGGAGCGGAGCCGCCCCGCGCCCACCGCCGGTCGGGGCTTCTCGGGACGCAGGTCGAGACCCACCGCAGCCCACGCAGCCGCAGGTCGAGACCCCACGCAGCCGCAGGTCGAGACCCCACCCCAGGATCAGGGCGCCAGCCAGGCGTGGATCAACGGCACGACCGACGCGCCCTCGCCGCTGGCGGAGGCGACGCGCTTCATGGAGCCGGAGCGGATGTCGCCCACGGCGAACACGCCGGGTGCGGTGGTGGCCAGGGTGTCGGGCGGGACGATCGCGTCGGAGGCCCACGGGCCGGGCACGCCGCCGGGGCCGAGCCAGGCCTCCTTGGGCACGTCGCGGCCGGTGAGCACGAAGCCGCGCGGGTCGCGCGCGACCGTCGGGGGCAGCCAGCCGCAGGTCGGCCGGGCGCCGAGCAGGAGGAACAGGCCCGCGGCCGGCACGCGCTCGACCTCGCCCGACGCGTTCGTGCGCAGGTCGAGCCACTCGAGCAGGCCCGCGCCGCCGCCGTCGACCACCTCGACGCCGACCCGCACGTGGACGCGCTCGTTCCAGCGCAGCTCGTCGATGAGGTACTGCGACATCGTCTCGGTGAGGTCGCGGCGGACCACGATCGTCACCGACGACGCGAAGCGGGCGAGGTGGATCGCCGCCTGTCCGGCGGAGTTGCCGCCGCCGACCACGACGACGGGCTGGCCCTCGACCTCGGGAGCCGCCGTCATCGCGGACCCGTAGTAGACGCCGCGACCCACGAGCTCCTCGACCGACGCGACGCCCAGGTGGCGGTAGGCGACACCCGTCGCGATGACGACGGAGCGCGCCCGCACGTGCCCGCCGCCGGGTGTGGTGAGCACGTGCTCGCGCTCGTCGTGGGCCAGCGACGCGTCGCACGGCTGCAGCGCGTCGACCTCCCAGCCGGTGAGGAAGCGTGCGCCGAAGCGGACTGCTTGGTTGCGGGCGCGCTGCGCGAGCCGCATGCCCGACACGCCTCGCGGGAAGCCGAGGTAGTTGCGGATCATCGAGCTCGTGCCGGCCTGGCCGCCGACCGCCTCGGCCTCCAGCACGACGGTGCTGAGGCCCTCGCTGGCCGCGTACACGGCGGTGGCGAGACCGGCCGGCCCGGCACCGACGACGGCGACGTCGACCACGTCGGTCAGCACCGTCTCCCCGCTGGAGCCGTTCAGGGCCTGCGCGACCTCGCGCACCGACGTCGCCACGAACGGCGCGCGGTAGACGCTCGCCACCACCGGCTCGCCCGGCGCCTCGGCCGCGCCCGACTCCTGGCGCGTGGTGGCGAGCTCGGCCAGGATCTCGCGGCCGACGTCGCTGTCGGGGTGGTGGACGCCCGCGGGGATACCCATCCGGTGGGCGAAGTCGCGGACGGCCGCGGTGAGCGGGTTGCCCGGCCTCGACACGAGCCGGATGGTCTCGACCTCGGGTCGCGCCACGGTGGAACCCCAGTCCGACAGCAGCTCGACGACGGCGGCGTGGAACTCCTCGTCGCGCAGGCCGCGGGGCATGAGCAGGAAGGCGTCGAACTTCCCGTGCGCCAGGCCCGGGCGCAGGCGGTCGCCCTCCTCGAGGAACCGCTCCCAGGGCACCGTCACGAGCCGGCGGGCCGTCGGGACGACGCGCCGCCACGCGGCGAACGACGTCCAGACGTCGGCGTCGGGGAGGCCGGCGTCCTGCACGAGCAGGGCGATCTGCCGGTCGGCGGCGCACAGCCGCTCGAGCAGCGCGGTCGCGTCGTCGCACGTGCGCACGACGCGGACGTCGTAGTCGCGGTGGTAGCGACGGAACTCGTCGTCGAGGTGGGAGGCGTGCTCGTCGCTCGCCAGGACGATCACCGGGTGGTCCACGGAGCCAGTGTAGGAAGCCGCGCACTTGGCGTCGTCCCTGCGACCGGCTACGGTGACGACAGGTGTGACTGCGGTCACGCCCCCGACCAGGACGTCTGCGCCACCACTGCAGACCATCGGTCCCGTACCGCCCCACCGCCGTGGAGACCCCACGCCGGACGCGAGAGGAACAGCGCATGACCGTACCCGTGCACACCCCCGGCCCCGAGACGGTGCGGCCGGTGACCACGCCGGCCACCGTCGACACCGAGCTCGTCCAGCTCCTGACGCCCGAGGGACGGCGCGTCGAGCACGAGCGCTACGCCTTCGACGGCGACGACGAGAGCATCCGGTCGCTGTACCGCGACCTCCTCCTCGTCCGGCGGATCGACCACGAGGCGCACGCGCTGCAGCGTCACGGCGAGCTCGGCCTGTGGGCGCAGTGCCTGGGCCAGGAGGCCGCCCAGGTCGGCTCGGGGCGCGCGCTCCGTACGCAGGACTTCGCGTTCCCGACCTACCGCGAGCACGGCGTCGCCTGGTGCCGCGGCATCGACCCGGCCAGGCTGCTCGGTCTGTTCCGCGGCGTGGAGCTCGGCGGCTGGGACCCCGCCGAGACCGGCATGGCGCTCTACAGCATCATCATCGGCGCGCAGACCATGCACGCCACCGGCTACGCCATGGCGCTGCAGCGCGACGGCGCCGTCGGTACGGGCGACCCGGCGCGCGACGCCGCCGCCCTCGCGTACTTCGGCGACGGGGCCAGCAGCCAGGGCGACGTGCACGAGGCGTTCGTGTGGGCGTCGTCGTTCAACGCGCCCGTCGTGTTCTTCTGCCAGAACAACCACTGGGCCATCTCGGTGCCGCTCGCGCGCCAGAGCCGCACCCCGCTCGTGCAGCGCGCCGCGGGCTACGGCTTCGGCGGCGTGCGCGTCGACGGCAACGACGTGCTCGCCGTGCACGCGGTCACCCAGGCCGCGCTGCAGCGGGCCCGCGACGGCGAGGGTCCGACCCTCGTCGAGGCGGTCACCTACCGCATGGGTGCGCACACGACGTCCGACGACCCGACCCGCTACCGCGACACGGCGGAGGTCGAGGCGTGGCGGCACCGCGACCCGCTGGCCCGGGTGGAGCGCCACCTGCGCGAGCTCGACACGCCCGAGTCGTTCTTCACCGACCTGCAGACGGAGGCCGACGACCTCGGCGCCCACCTGCGCGAGGCCTGCCGGTCCCTGCCCGAGCCCGACCTCGGAGCGCTGTTCGACGGCGTCTACGCCGACGCGCACCCCGAGCTGGCCGCGCAGAAGGCCGAGTACCTCGCGTACCGCGACTCCTTCGACACCGAGGGTGGTGCGGCATGAGCACCAGCGCCAGCACCGCCACGAGCGAGCGCACGTCGGCGGTGGGCCAGCGGCTCAGCCTCGGCAAGGCGATCAACGCCGGTCTGCGGGCCGCCATGGAGGCCGACCCGAAGGTCGTCGTCATGGGGGAGGACGTCGGCCCGCTCGGCGGCGTCTTCCGGGTGACGGAGGGCCTGCAGAAGGACTTCGGTGACGACCGGGTCATCGACACGCCGCTGGGCGAGTCGGGCATCGTCGGGGCCGCCGTCGGCATGATGCTGCGCGGCTACCGGCCGGTGGTGGAGATCCAGTTCGACGGCTTCGTCTACCCCGCCTACGACCAGATCGTCAGCCAGGTCGCCAAGCTGCACGCCCGCAGCCAGGGCGTCGTGCGGATGCCGGCCGTCATCCGCATCCCGTTCGGCGGCGGCATCGGCGCGGTCGAGCACCACTCGGAGAGCCCGGAGGCGCAGTTCTGCCTGACGGCGGGGCTGCGCGTGGTGAGCCCGTCGAACGCCCACGACGCGTACTGGATGATCCAGCAGGCGATCGCGAGCGACGACCCGGTCGTGTTCATGGAGCCCAAGCGTCGCTACTGGGACGCGGGGCCGGTGGGCCAGGAGTCGACGCCGCTGCACGCGTCGCAGGTGGTGCGCGACGGTCGCCACGCCACCCTGCTCGCCTACGGGCCGATGGTCCGCACGTGCCTGGAGTCGGCGGAGGCGGCCGCGGAGGACGGCGTCGACCTCGAGGTGATCGACCTGCGCACCCTCAGCCCGCTCGACCTCGGGCCCGTGCACGAGTCCGTGCGCCGCACCGGTCGCGCGGTCGTCGTGCACGAGGCGTCGCGCACGCTCGGCCTCGGCGCCGAGATCGCCGCCCGCGTGCAGGAGGAGTGCTTCTACTCCCTCGAGGCGCCGGTGCTGCGCGTCACCGGCTACGACCTGCCCTACCCGCCCAGTCGGGTGGAGGAGGAGTTCCTGCCCGACCTCGACCGTGTGCTCGACGCCGTCGACCGCGCGATGGCGTTCTGAGGGGATGAGCTGATGAGCGAGTTCAGGCTGCCCGACGTGGGCGAGGGACTGACCGAGGCCGAGGTGCTCACGTGGCACGTGGCCGTCGGCGACGTGGTCGAGGTCAACCAGACGATCGTCGACATCGAGACCGCGAAGTCGGTCGTGGAGCTGCCCAGCCCGTTCGCGGGCGAGGTGACGGCGCTGCTGGTGCCGGAGGGCACGACCGTGCCGGTGGGCACCCCGATCATCGCGATCGGCGGGCCGACGGGGCCGGTCGTCCCCGACGACGCGTCGTCGCTGGTCGAGGCCGACGAGCCGGCGGACGACGAGGGGCCGGCGGACCCGTCGGCCGGGGAGAAGCGCGAGCCGGTGCTGGTCGGCTACGGCGTGCGCACCGCCTCGACGCGCCGCCGTCGGCGCAAGGGCGACGCGCCCGTGCAGGCCGCTGCACCGTCCGGTGGGGTGACCACGCTGGAGCGCCCGGCGGAGTCCGAGCCGCGCCCGCGTGACGTGCGGGCCCTGGCGAAGCCGCCGGTGCGCAAGCTGGCGAAGGACCACGGCGTCGACCTGCTCGACGTGCCGTGCGACGGTCCGGTGGTCACACGCGCCGACGTCGAGGCGTTCATCGCCGGCCGATGTCCCACGGTCGCGTCGCCCGCCGCCGCGCCGGTGCGGTCGGTGGAGGGTGACACGCGCATCCCGGTCAAGGGCGTGCGCAAGGCCACCGCGCAGGCCATGGTCAGCTCGGCGTTCAGTGCACCGCACGTCACCGAGTGGGTCACGCTCGACGTGAGCGCGACGATGGAGCTCGTCGAGCGGCTCAAGGCCGACCGTCGGTTCGCGGGCGTGAGGGTGTCGCCGACGCTCGTCGTCGCGAAGGCCGTGTGCCTGGCGCTGTTGCGCACGCCCGAGCTGAACGCCAGCTGGGACGAGGCCGCGCAGGAGATCGTGCTGAAGGGGTCGGTGAACCTGGGCGTCGCCGCGGCCACCGACCGTGGGCTCGTGGTGCCGAACATCCCGGGTGCCGACCGGATGAGCCTGCTGGAGCTCGGGGAGGCGCTGGCCGACCTGACGGCCACCGCCCGCGCCGGCCGCACCCAGCCCGCGCAGATGAGCGGCGGCACGTTCACGATCACCAACGTCGGCGTGTTCGGCGTCGACGCGGGCACGCCCATCCTCAACCCGGGCGAGACGGGCATCCTGTGCGTCGGGCAGATCGACCGGCGTCCCTGGGTGGTCGGACCGGATGCCGGAGGTGCCGAGCGGATCGAGCCGCGGTGGGTCACGACGCTCGCGGTGAGCTTCGACCACCGGGTCGTCGACGGCCAGCAGGGCTCGCGCTTCCTCGCCGACGTGGCGTCGATCCTGCGCGACCCCGCCCTCGCCCTCACCTTCTGACCGCATCTCGCCCGCGCAGACGGTGCGCGTTTGCGTGGGGCCCCACGCAAACGCGCAGTTCGGGCGCATGGTTGCGGTGGGGGGAGCCTGTTTGCGTGGGGCCCCACGCAAACAGGCTCGACCGGTCGGGTGGTGGGGGGTCAGGCGGGGAGGCGCTCGCCCGCCTCGACGACGTCGGTGATCGTGTTGCCCGGCGACGCGAGGGGGCAGCGCCAGCGGTCGTCGTAGCGGCACGACGGGTGGTAGGCGAAGTTGAGGTCGAGCACGACGGTGTGTCCACCCTGGGGAGTCGGCCGGCCGCCGAGCCACGACCCCTTCGCGGTGTCGAGCAGGTAGCGGCCCGCGCCGTACGACGCGGCGCCGTCGGCGCGACCCGACGTCGCGTCACGCAGGGGCACGAAGATGCCGCCGGCGTACTGCTGCAGCGTCCACACGTCGAGCGTCGAGCCCGACGGGAGCGCCAGCTGCCCGGTCCGCAGCATCGTGACGTCGCCGTCACCGCCTCCGTCGACGACGCGCTTGTCGGGGTCCCACGCGTCGGTCGGTGCGGGCAGGAGCGGCAGCTCGAACCGCCACGCCGGGTCGTAGGGCCAGTACGGCAGGCCGGTCTCGCGCAGCGGGTCACGCGCCGGCAGCGGCGACTGCGGGTGGCTGCGGAACAGCTCGTCGCGACCCTGCCGCCAGGTCGCGTGCCCGCGTTCGGGGTCCGGGTCCGCGCGGACCTGCTCGTAGAGCGCGGCCACGCGCACCCGCCAGTCGACCAAGGTCAGCAGCACACCGCCCACACTACGACCCAAGCTGCGCAGGAGACGCCGGGACCGCAGCCCGCGCGTGCACCGCGCCCACCACGCACACGACCAGCGTGATCGCGGCCGCGAGCAGCAGCCCGGCCCCGAGGTGCCAGCGCAGCAGCAGGGCGCCCGCCGCCGCACCCGCGAGGATCAGCACCACCGCCGCCACGCGCCGACCCGACCCGCCACCCTTGCCGTTGCCGAGCACCGAGTCGGCGGCCAGACCCGTGATGGTCGACGTGACGACCACGGTGGTGACGTCCTTGACGGCGATGAACCGCGCGGTCGCGGCCTGCAGGCCCATCGCCGCACCGAGCAGCGTCGTGATGACGACCTGGCCCGCGTGGCCCACGTCGTCGCCGACCACGAACAGCACGACGCCGAGCGCGAGGATCGACGCACCGACGCAGGCGATCAGCGTGGTGGTGCGTGCCGACCAGCCCGTCCGCGCGCCCTTCAGCACCCGGCCGCCGAGCGCCGCGCCCGCCAGGAACCCGACGAGGGCGAGCGCGGGTCCGAGGATCGGGAGGTCGTCGGCACCGACGACGGCCATGCCGAGGATCACGACGTTGCCGGTCATGTTGCCGGTGAACACGCGGTCGAGACCGAGGTAGCCGACGGCGTCGATCACCCCCGTCGAGAAGGTGAGGGCGAGCATGAGGACGAGGTTCATCCGGTCGGACGTGATGCGGCGCAGCATCCCCAGAGTCTGACGGCGGGGTGGCGCGGCGCCGTGGCCGGGATGTCACGAGTCCGTGACATGAGGTCTCTAGGGTGTCCGTCCATGACCACCCGCCAGGGCCTCCCACGCAGCACGCCGCTCGACTCCGCACCCCTCCACACGGGCACCGGCGTCCCGTCCGACGCGACCTACCTGCCGTCGACGGGCGACCACGTGCTGTGGGGCCGGCTGCCCTGCGCCACCGACCGCGCCGTGCTGTCCGTCGAGCCGGGCGAGGAGGTCGTGGTCGACACGATCAGCCACGAGGGGATCCTGGAGGACCAAGGTCGCGACCCGCGTGCGTTCTTCGAGCCGCACGGCGTCGACGTGCTCGACGACGCCGTGGCGCTCGCCGCCTCGGGCTACGCGCGGACGTTCGGGGTCGACGGTCCGCACGTGGTCACCGGACCGATCGAGGTCCGTGGCGCGAGGCCGGGCGACCTGCTGGCCATGACCCTCGTCGACGCGCAGCAGCGGGTGCCGTACGGCGTCGTGTCGAACCGGCACGGGAGGGGCGCGCTGCCCGGCGAGTACCCGCTCGACGGCGACGTCTTCAGCGTGTTCGCCCGCGCCGAGGGCGACACCGGGGTGATGACGTACGGACCGCAGGACGAGCGCACCGTCCGGTTCCCGCTCGCGCCGTTCCTCGGCATCATGGGCGTCGCGGTGGCCGGCGACGAGCGGCCGCACACCGTGCCGCCCGGTGCACACGGCGGCAACCTCGACATCAACCTGCTCACCGCGGGCGCGACGCTCTACCTGCCCGTGCAGGTGGCCGGCGCGCTGGCCTACGTCGGCGACCCGCACTTCGCGCAGGGTGGCGGGGAGGTCGCACTCACCGCCATGGAGGCGTCGCTGCGGGCGACGGTGCGGCTCGACGTCGTGCCCCGCGAGGAGGCCGTGGCGCAGTTCGGCGAGCTGGTGGGCCCGCTGGCCCGCACCCGCGAGTACCTCGTGCCGACGGGCCTCGACCCCGACCTCGACGTCGCGACGCAGAACTGCGTGCGTGCGGCGATCGGCCTGCTGCAGGCGCGCTACGGGATGGACCCGCGGCACGCGTACGCGTACCTGAGCGCAGCCACCGACTTCGACATCAGCCAGGTGGTCGACGTGGTCAAGGGCGTGCACGCCCGGATCCGGCTGGCGGACTTCGCATGAGCGACGACGCTCCCGAGGGGCTGCTCGAGGCGTTCTGGGCGTACGAGACGGCGCTGATGTCCGACGACCTCGAGACGCTCGACGCGCTCTTCGCCGACCGTCCCGACACGCTGCGCGGCGACGCCGCCGGGGTGCTCGTGGGCCACGAGACGATCAGCCGGTTCCGCGGGTCGCGCGGGGGCGCGCCGCGGCGCACGATCGCCGAGGTGCACGTGCGGGTCGTCGACGCGACGCACGCGCTCGTCGTCGCGGTCACCGCCCCGGAGCGTGGCGGCCGCGGCCAGCAGACCCAGCTGTGGGAGCGGACCGAGGTGGGCTGGCAGGTCACGGCCGCCCACGTCGCGGTGCCGGCGCCCGCGGTCGACACCCGGGTGTGGCGGGCCGTCGGCGACCCGCTCGTGCGACCCGGGACCGGCCCGCTGTCGGGCGAGAGCGTCGCGGTGAAGGACCTGTTCGCCGTGGCCGGGCAACCGGTCGGCGCCGGCAACCCGACCTGGGCCGCGAACGCGCCCGTGGAGTCGAGCCACGCGTGGGCCGTGCAGACCCTGCTGGGAGCCGGCGCGTCGGTGCGCGGCATCGCCCGCACCGACGAGTTCGCCTACAGCCTGGCCGGCACGAACGCGCACTTCGGCACCCCGCCCAACGCGCAGGCGCCCGGACGCATCTCGGGCGGGTCGTCGTCGGGATCGGCGTCGGCCGTCGCGCTCGGCCACGCGACGATCGGGCTGGGCACCGACACCGGCGGCTCGATCCGGGTCCCGGCCGCCTACCAGGGTCTGTACGGCATGCGGCCGACGCACGGAAGCGTGCCGACCGCAGGGCTGATGCCGCTCGCCCCGTCGTTCGACACGGTCGGGTGGATGACCCGCGACGCCGGCCTGCTGCGCCGGGTCGGCTCCGTGCTGCTGCCCGCCGCGGCGCCGCGTCCGTTGCGCGACGTCGTGGTGGTGCCCGAGCTGCTCGCCCTCGCGTCGCCCGACGTGCGGGCGGCGGTCGAGGGGTTCCTCGGCGCTGGTCCGCGCGGCGGCACGGGCTGGGGCGGCGACGGCGGCACCGTCGTCGAGGAGTCCTGGGACCTGCCGGAGACGTGGCCGGAGGTCTTCCGGGTGCACCAGGCGGCGCAGGCCTGGCAGAGCCACGGTTGGTGGCTGCGCACCCGCCTGGACTCCCTGGGCGCCGACGTGCGCAGCCGGTTCGAGGCGGCCGCCGAGATCGACCACGACACCGCCGTGCAGGCCGCCGACGACGCCGCCCGCGCGCGCGACGCGGTGCGTCGGCTCGTCGGCGACCGGGTCGTCGTGCTGCCGTCAGCCCCGACGGTGGCGCCGGAGCTGGGTGCCGACCTCGGCGAGGTGCGTGCGGCCACCCTGCGCCTGACCTGCGTGGCCGGGCTCGGCGGGCTGCCGGCGGTCAGCGTCCCGCTCACCACGTCCGACGGCCTGCCGTGCGGCGTCTGCCTCGTGGGCCCGCCCCGCCGCGACCTCGACCTGCTCGACCTCGTGACGGGTCCGCTCCACGCCTGACGGCGAGTCCGCGGGGCCGTTACCCGGATGAAACGCGGGTTGCACGCGCCGTAACACGATGGTCCTAGCGTTCCTCGGGACGAGGGAGGGACCACGTGGACATCACGACGTTCGACACGGCCGACGCCGAGAAGGCCGCTGCCGTGCTGCGCGTGTGCGCCAACGTCGACGCGTGGGTCGACGCCCTCGTCGCGGGTCGCCCCTACGGGAGCGTCGAGGCGCTCGTGGCACGGGCCGACGCGCTGGCCGCGGGCTGGACGGGTGCGCAGGTCGAGGCCGCGCTCGCCGACCACCCGCGCATCGGGGAGCGGCACGTCGGTACGGGTCGCAGCGCCGAGCTCTCCGGCCGCGAGCAGTCCGGCGTCGACGCCAGCGTCGACACCGCGGCACGGCTCGCGGCGGGCAACGCGGCCTACGAGGAGCGGTTCGACCGGATCTTCCTCGTGCGCGCGGCCGGTCGCAGCGCCGAGGAGATCCTCGCCCTGCTCGAGCAGCGGCTCACGCACGACCCCGAGACGGAGCTGGCGGTCACCGCAGGCCAGCTCCGCGAGATCGCCCTGCTGCGGCTGGAGGACACGTTCGCATGACCACCCTCTCCACCCACGTGCTCGACGCCGCGCTCGGTCGTCCGGCGGCCGGCCTGGTCGTCTCGCTCGACGACTCGGTCACCGCGACCACCGACGCCGACGGCCGGATCCGGTTCGACGACCCCGTCGACCTCGGGGTCCACGAGCTCGTCTTCGCGACCGGCCCCTGGTTCGCCGACCAGGACCGCAGCACCTTCTACCCCGTCGTGCGCGTCGCGTTCGAGGCCGGGACGGGCCAGGAGCACCACCACGTGGCGCTGCTGCTGAGCCCGTTCGCCTACACCACCTATCGAGGGAGCTGACCATGGCGACGGGCGACATCGTGCTGGGACCGAACCAGTACGGGAAGGCCGAGAACCGGCTGGTGCGGATCACCCGCGACACCGATCGGCACGAGATCGAGGACCTCAACGTCACCTCGCAGCTGCGCGGCGACTTCGTGGCGTGCCACGTCGAGGGCGACAACAGCCAGGTCGTGGCCACCGACACGCAGAAGAACACGGTCTACGCGTTCGCGCAGCAGCACGGCATCGGCTCGCCCGAGCAGTTCCTGCTCACCCTCGGCGAGCACTTCGTCACCAGCTTCGACTGGGTCTGCGGCGGACGCTGGGAGGCCGAGCTCTACGCGTGGGAGCGAATCGCGGTCGACGGCCGGCTGCACGACCACTCCTTCGTCCGCACCGGCCGGGAGGTCCGCACCACCGTCGTGCAGAAGGACGGCGACCAGACGTGGGTGCTGGCCGGGTTCAAGGACGCGACGGTGCTCAAGTCGACCGGCTCGGAGTTCCACGGGTTCCCCCGCGACCGGTACACGACGCTGCGCGAGACCACCGACCGCATCCTCGCCACGTCGGTCACCGCGTGGTGGCGCTACACGAGCACCGACGTCGACTGGAACGCGCGCTACGAGGCGATCAAGGCCGTGCTGCTCGAGACGTTCGCGAGCGTGCACTCCCTCGCCCTGCAGCAGACGATCTTCGCGATGGGCCGCGCCGTCCTCGAGCAGTTCGACGACGTCGCCGAGATCAGGCTGTCGTGCCCCAACAAGCACCACTTCCTCGTCGACCTCGAGCCGTTCGGGCTCGACAACCCGAACGAGGTCTTCTTCGCCGCCGACCGCCCCTACGGGCTGATCCAGGCCACCGTCCAGCGCGAGGGCGCACAGCAGGCTCCGCAGGCGTGGGCCACCGTGCCTGGCTTCTGCTGAGCGCACCGACACACGAGAGCGAGCACGACGATGACCGCACGAGCGACCGCGGCGAGGGGCTGACCACGCCGATGCGACTCGACGCGATCCAGGCCCAGCAGGTGCTCGTCGACGGGCAGTTCCGTCCCGCGACCCTGACGCTCGACGACGGACGGGTCACGGCCGTCGGACCCCTCGACGACGTCCCGGCCGGCGAGGTCCACCGCGTCCCCGACACCGCCTACGTGGTGCCTGGCGTCGTCGACACGCACGTGCACGTCAACGAGCCGGGCCGCACGGAGTGGGAGGGCTTCAGCTCGGCCACCCGGGCCGCCGTCCTTGGTGGCGTGACCACGCTCGTCGACATGCCGCTCAACTCCGTGCCCCCGACCACGACGCTCGAGGGCCTGGCCGCCAAGCGCGCGGCGGCCCAGGGCCAGCTCGCGGTCGACGTCGGCTTCTGGGGCGGCGCGGTGCCGGGCAACGTCGCCGACCTCGAACCGCTGTGGGACGCCGGCGTGTTCGGCTTCAAGTGCTTCCTCAGCCCGTCGGGCGTCGAGGAGTTCCCGCCGCTGGACCGCGCCGAGTTCGACGCCGCGCTCGCGGAGGTCGCCCGGCTCGACGCGCTCATGATCGTGCACGCCGAGGACGCCGCGATCCTCGACAGCACGCCGGCGCCCGGCAGCCGCGCGTACCGCGACTTCGTGCTCTCGCGGCCCGACGCGTCGGAGGTGTCGGCCATCCGCCAGGTCGTCGACGGCGCCCGGGAGACCGGGGCGCGGGTGCACGTGCTGCACCTGAGCAGCGCGCGGGCGATCGACCTGATCGCCGACGCGCGGGCCGAGGGTCTCCCGCTGACCGTCGAGACCTGCCCGCACTACCTCACCTTCAGCGCCGAGACGATCCCCGACGCGGCGCCGGAGTTCAAGTGCTGCCCCCCGATCCGCGACGCCGGCAACCGCGAGGCGCTCTGGCAGGCCCTCCAGGAGGGGCTGGTCGACTGCATCGTCAGCGACCACTCGCCGTCGACCGTCGAGGAGAAGCTGAAGGGCGACGGCGACCTACAGCAGGCGTGGGGCGGCGTGTCGGGCCTGCAGGTCGGGTTCGCCGTCCTGGCGCACGAGGCGCGGCTGCGCGGCATCCCGCTCGAGCGACTGAGCCGCTGGATGTCGACGAGCACCGCCGACCTCGTCGGACTGTCGCACAAGGGACGCATCGCCGTCGGCGCCGACGCCGACCTCGCGGTGTACGACCCCGCCGTCGAGCTGCACGTCGAGGCGGCACGGCTGGCCCACAGGAACCCGATCTCCGCCTACGACGGGCTGCGCCTCGCAGGCCGCGTGGTCAGCACCGTCGTGCGAGGTGAGCTGGTCGACGTCGACCACGTCGACCACCGCCACGGCCGGCAGCTGGACAGGCCGTCGTCGTGACCCCGCACCTTGTTGCACCACCGATGGAAGGACCCATGGACACCGCTCCCGTGAACCCCCCGCCCCGCCTGCTGATGGGACCCGGTCCGATCAACGCCGACCCGCGCGTGCTGCGCGCGATGTCGGCCCAGCTCGTCGGCCAGTACGACCCGGCCATGACCGGCTACATGGTGGAGGTCATGGGTCTGTACCGCGAGGTGTTCGCGACGGCGAACGAGCAGACCTTCCTCGTCGACGGCACGTCGCGCGCCGGCATCGAGGCGGCCCTCGTCTCGCTCCTGGAGCCCGGCGACCGGGTGCTCGTGCCGGTCTTCGGACGGTTCGGCCACCTGCTCGCCGAGATCGGCGAGCGGTGCGGGGCCGAGGTGCACACGATCGAGACCGACTGGGGCACCGTGTTCGCGCCCGAGCAGGTCGAGGCGGCGATCGTCGAGGTCCGGCCGAAGGTGCTCGCGGTCGTGCAGGGCGACACCTCCACGACCATGTGCCAGCCCCTGGCCGACCTCGGCGAGATCTGCCGACGGCACGACGTGCTGCTGTACTGCGACGCCACCGCCTCCCTCGGCGGCAACCCGTTCGAGACCGACGCGTGGGGGATCGACGTCGCGACCGCCGGCCTGCAGAAGTGCCTGGGTGGTCCGTCCGGCTCGTCGCCGATCACGATCTCGCCGCGTGCCGTCGACGTCATCGACGGTCGGCGGCACGTCGAGGCGGGCATCGCCGAGGAGCGCGACGTCGCGCGGGGCGTGCGCATCGCCTCGAACTACCTCGACCTCGCGATGATCATGGACTACTGGGGTCCGCGCCGGCTCAACCACCACACCGAGGCGACGACGATGCTCTACGGCGCGCGCGAGTGCGCGCGGCTGCTCGTGGAGGAGGGGATCGACGCCGCCGTCGAGCGGCACCGTCTGCACGGTGCCGCGATGCTCGCCGGGGTGCGTGGGCTCGGGCTGGAGGTCTTCGGCGACGTCGACCACAAGATGAGCAACGTCGTCGCGGTGCACATCCCCGACGGCGTCGACGGCGACGCCGCGCGGGCGGTGATGCTCGAGGACTTCGGCATCGAGATCGGCACCTCCTTCGGACCTCTGCACGGCAAGGTCTGGAGGATCGGCACGATGGGCTACAACGCCCGCAAGGACGCCGTGCTCGTCACGTTGGCCGCGCTGGAGCAGGTGCTGCGGTCCGGTGGTGTCGCCGTGACAGCCGGCGGTGGCGTCGGCGCTGCGCAGGAGGTCTACGCGTGAGCGCCCCGACGGACCTGCCCACGAGCGGCGCCGCGGTCGGCTCGGCGGCCGAGGTGCTGGCCCGCTGCGCCGAGCTGGACCTCTACTCCTCCCACCCCGAGCACCTGGAACGCGTCTACCTGTCGCCGGAGCACGCGGCGGTCAACCGGGTCGTGGCCCGGTGGATGACGCGCGCCGGCCTCGCTCCGCGCCAGGACGCGGCCGGCAACCAGTACGGCCGACGCGAGGGCCGCGAGCCGGGGCTGCCCGCCCTGCTGCTGGGCTCCCACCTCGACACCGTCCCCGACGCCGGCTCCTACGACGGCATGCTGGGCGTGCTCATGGGCATCGCCGTCGCCGAGCGGCTCGGTGACCGGGTGGACGACCTGCCGTTCGCCCTGGAGGTGGTCGGGTTCAGCGACGAGGAGGGCACGCGGTTCGGCAAGGCGCTGCTGGGCAGCTGCGCGGCCGCCGGCACGTGGGACCCCGCGTGGTGGGACCTCTGCGACGCGGGCGGCATGACGCTGCGGACCGCGTTCGAGGAGTTCGGGCTCGACCCGCGCGCCGTCGGCACCGCCGCGCGGCGTCCGGATGAGCTCGTGGGCTACCTCGAGGCGCACATCGAGCAGGGCCCCTACCTCGAGGAGGCCGACGCCTCGCTCGGGTACGTGACCACCATCGCCGGCGCGCGGCGCTTCGTCCTGGAGGTGGAGGGCGAGGCCCGCCACGCCGGCGGGACGCCCTACGACCGCCGCAAGGACGCCATGGTCGGCGCCGCGGAGTGCATCACGGCGATCGAGCGCATGGTCCGCCCGTCGGGCTGCATCGCCACGACGGGCCGGATCGAGGCCCGCCCGGGCGCGGTCAACGTGATCGCGGGGCACGTCGAGGTCAGCCTCGACCTGCGCGCGCCCACCGACGCCGCCCGCGACGCGATGTGGGAGGACCTGGAGGCCGAGCTGCAGCGGCTGTGCGCCGCGCGTGGGCTGGGGCTGCGGGTCACCGAGACGCACCGGGCGCCCGCGATGCCGTGCGCGCCCTGGCTGACCGACGCCGTCGTCAGCGGCATCGTGGGCACGGGCGACACCACCCCGATGGGGCTGTGGAGCCGCGCCGGCCACGACGGCATGGCCGTCGGGGCCGTCACCGACGTGGCCATGCTGTTCGTACGCTGCCACGACGGCGTGAGCCACCACCCCGACGAGGACGTCCGCGAGATCGACGTCGCGCGCGGGCTCGACGCCTTCGAGGCCGCCGTCCTCGAGGTCGCGGCGAAGGTCGCGGCCTCATGAGCACCACCGCCCTGGACCCGTCAGGGGCTCCTCGCGAGGAGACGCGGCCGATCGAGGTGCGCATCACCGAGAAGTACGCCGACCTCGCCCCGCAGGAGCGCCGTGCGGCCGACGTGCTGCTGGAGCACCTGCACGACCTCGCCATGTACCGGGCGTCGGAGCTCGCCGACCTGGCCGGTGTCTCCAAGGCGACGATGAGCCGGCTGTTCCGTCGGCTCGACTACGAGGACTTCACGCAGGTCCGCGACCAGCTGCTCGTCCTGCGCAACGCGGGCCTGCCGGTGCCGGTGGGGGCGCCGCCGAGCGTCGCGCGCCACCTGGAGACCGAGGTCGAGCACCTGCACCGCGTGCTCACCGCGGCCGAGGGTGCGATCGAGCAGGCGGCGGCGCTGCTGGCCGGTGCCGCGACGGTGACGGTCGTCGGGATGCGCAACAGCTACCCGGTCGCGCTGCACCTGACCCAGCAGCTGACGCAGGCGCGGACCGGCGTCGGGGTCGCGCCGTCGCCGGGGCAGTCGCTGTCCGACGAGGTGGTCGGTCTGGGCGCCGACGACGTCGTGGTCGTGGTCGCGTTCCGTCGCCGCCCGCCCGAGATCGCCGCGCTGCTCGACCTCGTCAGGTCCCAGGGCGCCCGGGTCGTGCTCATGGCCGACCCGTCGGGCCGCCGGCTCGCGTCGCCGGGCGACGTGTGGATCGAGTGCGGCGCCTCGACGCAGGCCGCGTTCGACAGCTACGCGGCGGCGATGAGCGTCGTCGCGGCGCTGTCGTCGCGCGTCCTCGACGCGCTCGGCCCGGCGGCGGGCCAGCGGGTGGCCGCGATCGCGGCGGCCTACCGCGCGCTCGGCGAGATCGAGGACTGAGGCCGTGGACCTGCACACCGTCGGGACCTTCCGTCTGCCCACCGGCCCGGACGACCTGGTCCTCGCACCTGGCGAGACCTGGCTGGCCGGCGGCACGTGGCTGTTCTCCGAGCCGCAGGTGACGACCACCGGCCTCGTCGACCTCCTGGCGCTGGGCTGGCCCGACTGGGAGCTCGACGCCGGAGCAGCGGACGGCTCCGCGACCGGGCTGACGACTGGGCTGACGATCGGGGCCACGTGCTCCCTCCTCGACCTCGTCACGCACGCCGAGCGGTCCGGGCTGCCGGGGCTCGCGGTGGCGCGGCCGTGCGTCGAGGCGCTCGTCATGTCGAGCAAGGTCTCCCGGCGCGCCACCGTCGGCGGCAACGTGTGCCTGGCGCTGCCGGCCGGCGGCGCCACCTCGCTGCTGACCGGCCTCGGCTCCGACGCCGTCGTGTGGGGGCCCGGTGGCGAGCGTCGGGTGCCGGTCGCGTCGCTCGTGACCGACGTGCGCCGGACGTCGCTGGACCCGGGCGAGCTCGTGCGTGCGTTCGAGGTGCCGCGTGCGTCGCTCGCGTCGACGACGGCCTTCCGGCGCGCGGCGCTCACCCCCATGGGCCGCTCGGGCGCGGTGCTGGTCGGCCGGCGCGAGCCGGACGGCGGCGTGCACGTCAGCGTGACCGCCTCGACCCACCGCCCCCACGTGCTCGACCTCGGCCCGGCTCCCACGGAGTCCGACGTCGCGACCGCGGTGGCCACGATCGAGCGCTGGTACGACGACCCGCACGGCGCGCCCGACTGGCGTGCCGCGCAGACCCTGCGCTGCGCGCTCGAGGTCGTGGAGGAGCTGGCATGAGCAGTCCGGTCGAGACAGATCCCGTCGAGAGAGGGGCGTTCGAGGTGCGGATCAACGGCGCGAGCGTCACCACGGCCCCGACGCCGGGCCAGTGCCTGCGCACCTACCTGCGCGACCACGACCGCCTCGACGTCAAGAAGGGCTGCGACGCCGGCGACTGCGGTGCCTGCACCGTCCTGGTCGACGGCGACCCGACGCACTCGTGCGTCTTCCCGGCCGTGCGGGCCGCCGGTCGCGAGGTGACGACGGCGTCCGGCCTGGGGACGCCCGACGACCTGCACCCCGTGCAGCAGCGCTTCGTCGACGCGGCCGGGTTCCAGTGCGGGTTCTGCACGGCGGGCATGGTCGTCACCGCGTCGACGCTGCCCGAGGGGCTCGCGCACGACGACCTCTGCCGCTCGATGAAGGGCAACCTGTGCCGCTGCACCGGCTACCGCTCGGTCCGCGACGCCCTCGCCGGCACGGCCAACGTCGGCGAGGCCCCGGCGGGGGAGGCGTTCGGCGCCTCGGTCGCCGCGCCGGCGGCCTGCCGCGTCGTGGCCGGGCAGGAGCCCTTCACCCTCGACCTGGAGGCGCCGGCGGACCTGCTCCACGTCGCGGTGCTCGGCAGCCCGCACCCGCACGCGCGCATCACCTCGATCGACACGTCACGGGCGGAGGCGCTGGAGGGCGTCCACCTGGTCCTCACCTACCACGACGCCCCCGACGTCCTCTACTCCACCGGCCGGCACCAGAGCCGGCTCGACGACCCCGACGACACGCGCATGCTCGACCCCGTCCTGCGGTTCGCCGGCCAGCGCGTCGCGGTGGTCGTGGCCGAGACCGTCGCCACCGCGCAGGAGGCCTGCCGGCTCGTCGACGTGGAGTACGAGGTGCTGCCCGCGGTCCTCGACCCCGACGCGGCGCGTCGGCCAGGGGCGCCGCTCGTGCACGGCGACAAGGACCCGGTCGTCTCGCGCATCGCCGAGCCCACCCGCAACGTCGTCGCCCAGCTGCACGACGAGCACGGCGACGTCGAGGCGGCGCTGGCCTCGGCCCACACCGTCGTGTCGGGCACGTGGCAGACGTCGCGGGTCTCGCACGCCCAGCTCGAGACGCACGGCGGACGCGGCTGGCTGGCCGACGACGGCACCCTCGTGGTGCGCACGAGCACGCAGGTGCCCTTCCTGGTGCGCGACGAGCTCGCCCACGTGCTCTCGCTGCCGCGCGACCGGGTCCGGGTGCTCGCCGCCCGGGTCGGCGGCGGGTTCGGCGGCAAGCAGGAGATGCTCGTCGAGGACGTCATCGGGCTCGCCGTCCTGCGCACCGGACGCCCCGTGCAGTACGAGCTGAGCCGCGAGGACCAGTTCACGATCGTGCCGTGCCGCCACCCCATGCGGGTCGGCGTCACGCTCGGCGCCGACGCCGACGGGCACCTGACGGCGCTCAAGCTCGACGTGCTGTCCGACACCGGCGCCTACGGCAACCACGCCGTCGGCGTCATGTTCCACGGCTGCCACGAGTCGGTCGCGCAGTACCGCTGCCCCAACAAGCGGGTCGACGCCGAGGCCGTCTACACCCACCAGCTCCCGTCGGGCGCCTTCCGCGGCTACGGCCTCGGGCAGGTCATGTTCGGCATCGAGTCGGCCATGGACGACCTCGCCGCCGAGCTCGGGCTGGACCCCGTCGAGCTGCGACGTCGCAACGCCGTCGTGCCCGGCGACCCGTTCGTGGTCACGGCGCTGGAGGAGGACGACCTGGAGTACGGCTCCTACGGGCTCGACCAGTGCCTCGACCTCGTCGACGCCGCACTCGCGTCGGGTCGCGGCGACGACGCTCCCGAGGGCTGGCCGACGGGACGCGGCGTCGCGATGGCGATGATCGCCACCATCCCGCCGCGCGGGCACTTCACCGACGTGGCGGTGGCGGTCGACGCCGACGGCCGCTACACCCTCTCCGTCGGCACCGCCGAGTTCGGCAACGGCACCACGACGGTGCACGTCCAGCTCGCGGCGACCGAGCTGGCCACGACGCCCGACCGCGTCCGGGTGCGCCAGAGCGACACGGCGACGTCGGGCTACGACACCGGCGCCTACGGCTCGGCCGGCTCCGTCGTCGCGGGCAAGGCGGTGCACGTGGCGGCCGAGCGGCTGCACGCCGAGCTGCTCACGCTCGCCGCCCGCGCGGCCGGCGTCGCCCGCGGCCACTGCACGCTCGAGCGCGACGGCGTGCGCCTGCCCGACGGGTCGCTCCTGAGCTTCCGCGAGGTCGTGCCCGACGGGCTGTCGGCGGAGGGCACCCACGACGGGAGCCCACGCTCGGTGGCCTTCAACGTCCATGGCTTCCGGGTGGCGGTCGACCCGACGTCGGGCGAGGTGCGGGTGCTGCAGTCGGTGCACGCCGCCGACGCGGGCGTCGTGATCAACCCCGAGCAGCTCCGGGGCCAGGTGGAGGGCGGTGTCGCGCAGGCGATCGGCTCGGCCCTGCAGGAGGAGGTGGTCGTGGAGGACGGACACGTCGTGACGCGCACCTTCCGTTCCTACCGCGTGCCGCAGATGGCCGACGTGCCCACGACCGAGGTGCTCTTCGCCGACACCCACGACGAGCTCGGCCCGCGTGGCGCGAAGTCGATGAGCGAGGCACCGTACAACCCGGTGGCCCCGGCCCTCGCCAACGCGATCACCGACGCGCTCGGCGCACGTCCCCGCACGCTGCCGATGAGTCGCGACCGGATCTGGCGGCTGGCGCAGACCGGGTCCGACGCACCACCGAGTCGGCAGCGCCGGGGCTAGGTCGGCCGGCCCTCAGGCCGGGTCGAGGCGCGCGGGGGACCGGTGGATCGGTCCGGTCGTGGCCGAGAGCGGCTGCGCCGAGCCGCCGTGGCGGACGGCCAGCACCTCCGCCAGGATCGCCACGGCGGTGTGCTCGGGGCTCGAGCCGCCGAGGTCGAGCCCGAGGGGGGAGCGCAGGCGGCTGATGTCGACGCCGTCGAGGGCGCGCACGCGTCGTTCGTGCGTGGTGCGCGAGCCCATCGCGCCGACGTAGCCGGCCCCGCCCTCCAGGGCCGACGCGAGCACGACCGTGTCGCGGTCGAGGTCGTGCCCGAGCACGCACACGGCGTCCTCGGGCGACCACGTGCGCGTCGCGCACCAGTCCGCGAGGTCGGCCACGACGACCGCCGTCGCGTCGGGGAAGCGCTCCTTGGTCGCGAAGGTCGCGCGGTGGTCGAGGACGGTGACGGCGAAGCCGGCGCGCGACGCGAGCGTGCACAGCGCCACGGCGAACTCCACGGCTCCGACCACCACGAGCTCCGGCGGCCGCTGGACCGAGATGCTGGTGCCGGCGAGCGTCAGGGTCGCGGACCTCCCGCCCGCCGCGCACTCGACCTGGTGCCACTGCTCCGCGTCGAGCGACGCGAGGTCGCACACGAGCACCTCGATCGTCCCGCCGCACATCAGGCCGGGCTCCAGCCAGTCGCCTGCGGAGTAGGTCCGCCGTCGCGTGGGCCCTCCCGCGAGGACCTCCTCGCACTCGGCGACGAGGGCACCCTCGACGCACCCGCCGGAGATGCTGCCGACCACGCGTCCGGTGTCGTCGACCGCCATGGCCGCGCCCACCGTGCGCGGCGCGCTGCCGTGCACGGCCACCAGGGTGGCGACGGCGACGCGACGACCCTCGGTCGTCCAGGTGCGGAGCGTGGGGGCGATGTCGAGCACGGACCCAGCCTGCGGGACAAGTGTTTCATCGCGGGGACGGTGGAGAAACGCTCACGAAACACCCTCTTGCGACGATCCCCGGCAGGAGCACGAGAGAGGGAGTCGACGATGAGCGACGAGCAGGACGCGACGTGGCTGGCACTGGCCGTCGACCTCGCCACGCAGAACGTGGCCGAGGGTGGCGGACCCTTCGGGGCGGTGCTCGTGAAGGGTGACGAGCTGGTCGCCACGGGACAGAACCGGGTCACCCGCGACCTCGACCCGAGCGCCCACGCCGAGGTCGTCGCCATCCGCGCCGCGTGCCGGGCGATCGGCGACTTCTCCCTGGCAGGACTGACGTTGTACTCCTCCTGCGAGCCGTGCCCGATGTGCCTGGCGACGTCGCTGTGGTCGCGTGTCGACCGGGTCGTGTTCGCCGCCGACCGCGACGACGCGGCCCGCGGCGGGTTCGACGACCGCGAGTTCTACGAGCTCTTCTCGCGCGACCGTGCGACGTGGGGCACGACGGTCCAGGCGACCCGCACGGCCGACGCGTCGTCGCCCTTCGACGCGTGGCTCAGCCACGCCGCGCGGACGGCCTACTGAGATTTACGCAGGCGTAATGCCGATGCGTCGGGAGCGGAACGCGACGCTCCTAACGTCTCGGTCTGTAACGGGGGTTTCATCGTCAGCAGCGCACGCTGCTCGAGCCAGGGAGTGCCACAGTCATGAACCAGTCCATCCGCCGAGGAACCACCGCGGGTGTCGCCGCGGTGCTCTCGGCCGCCGCCCTCGCCCTGTCCGCGTGCGGCTCGAGCTCTGACTCCGCGGACGAGTCGTCGGGCGACGGCCTCGGAGACGTGACCGTCCAGTTCTCCTGGATCAAGAACGCCGAGTTCGCGGGCGAGTTCATCGCCGACAGCGCCGGCTACTACAAGGACGCCGGGCTCGGGAAGGCCACCTTCCTGGCCGGACCGGTCGCCCAGGAGGAGATCGTCGCCACCGGCAAGGCCGACTTCGGCCTCAGCAACGCCGTCTCGACGGCCTCGGCGATTACCAACTCCGACTTCCCCCTCAAGATCATCGGTGCGACGTACCAGAAGAACCCGTTCTCGATCCTGTCGCTGGCCGACCAGGGCAACATCAAGACGCCGCAGGACCTCATCGGCAAGAAGATCGGCGTCCAGGACCCGAACCTCAGCCTCTTCAAGGCCTTCCTCGCCGCGAACGACATCGACGAGAAGGACGTCGAGATCGTCCCGAACGGCTTCGACGTCGCCCCGCTGGAGGACAAGCAGATCGACGGCCTCGTCGCCTACGTCACCAACGAGTCGCTGCTGGTCAAGAGCCACGGCTTCGACACCGTCGACCTCTCCTTCGCCGACAACAACCTGCCGTTCGTCGCCGAGAGCATCATCACGACCGACGAGACGCTGGAGAAGAAGCCCGACTACGTCAAGGCGTTCCTCGAGGCCGAGATCAAGGGCTGGAAGGACGCCTGCGACGGCGAGGCCGGGTACGAGAAGGGCGCGAAGCTCGCCGTCGACACCTACGGCAAGGACATCGACCCGCCGCTCGAGCTCGACAAGGAGATCGCCCAGGCCAAGCAGCAGTGCGAGCTGCTCGTCAACACCGACGAGACCGCCAAGAACGGCATCTTCACGATCAGCGACGACCTCGTGCAGGCCAACCTGACGTCGCTCAAGGCGGCCGGCATCGACATCTCCGCCGACGACCTCTTCGACCTCGAGCCGCTCAACGAGTTGCTCAAGGAGAAGCCCGAGCTCGTCCAGTGAGGACCGCGTGAGCAACCTGACGACGCCGGCCGGCGGTGGGGCCCTGACGGTCCCCACCGCCGGCACCGGCCTGCACATCCAGGACCTGTCGAAGACGTTCTCCGTCGGACGCAAGGAGGTGGTCGCCCTCACGGACGCCACCCTGCACACGGACAAGGGCAGCTTCCTGTCGCTGCTCGGCCCGTCGGGCTGCGGCAAGTCGACGATCCTGCGCATCCTGGCCGGCCTCGAGAAGCCGACCAGCGGACGCGCGACCGTCGACGGCAAGTCGCCCACCGAGCTGCGCCGCGACCACGAGCTCGGCATCGCCTTCCAGGACCACGCGCTGCTGCCGTGGCGCAGCGTCGTGAAGAACATCGCGCTGCCCTTCGAGGTCGCCGGCCGCCCGGTCGACATCGTCACCGGCGCGTGGTGAAGCCGTCGGTCCTGCTGCTCGACGAGCCGTTCGGCGCGCTCGACGACATGACCCGCCAGCGGCTGAACGTCGAGCTGCTGCGGATCTGGACCGAGAAGCCCGCGACCACGCTCATGGTCACGCACGGCATCTCCGAGGCGATCTTCCTGTCGGACCAGGTGGCGGTCATGAGCCCGCGACCCGGCCGCATCAAGGAGGTCATCGACGTCGACCTGCCGCGCCCGCGCGTGCCGGAGATGATGCGCACGCCGGAGTTCCACGCACTGCACGACCAGGCCTCGGAGCTGCTGTTCGGCGCCGGCGGGGCGGCGGTCGAGTGATGAGCACCCTGTCGCTCTCGCCCGAGCGCACCAGGACGCTCGGGATCGGCGCGGCGGGCCTCGTGGGCACCGTCGCGCTCTGGTGGCTCGTCGCGGCGACCGTGCTCGCGCGCTTCCAGGTGCCGACGCCGGGCGAGGTGCTGTCGACCTTCGCCGACCGCGGCTTCGACTACTACCGCACCGTCTTCTCGATCACGCTCGAGGAGTCGCTGTACGGCTACCTCGTCGGCGTCGCCCTCGCGCTGACCGTCGCCGTGCTCGTGCTGCTCGTGCCGTTCATCGAGCCCATCGTCATGCAGCTCGCCGTCATCACCTACTGCCTGCCCATCGTGGTGCTCGCGCCGATCCTCATCACGGTGCACGAGATCCCCGAGAAGGGCGGACTGTCCGCGACGGCCATCGACCTCGCGGCCGTCTCGGTGTTCTTCACGACCGTCGTCGGCGCCGTGCTCGGGTTCCGCGCGGCCGACCAGGCGACGCTCGACGTCGTCGAGGTCTACGGCGGGAGCCGCCTGCAGCAGCTGCTGCGCGTGCGGGTCGTCGCTGCGCTGCCGGCGCTGTTCACGACGCTGCAGATCGCGGCACCGGCGGCCTTCCTCGGGGCGCTGCTGGGCGAGTACTTCGACCGGCACCTCGAGATCGGCGTCGGACCGTCGCTCATCCTCAGCCAGAACAACCGGGAGACCGCGCTCGCGTGGTCGCTCGGCATCGGCTGCGCGCTCGTGTCGGGCCTGGCGTACGCCCTGCTCGGGCTGCTCGGTCGCGTCGTGGCGCCGTGGTCGCGGGGAGCGGCCTCATGAGGGTCCTCGCCGTCGCCCGGCCCCTGCTCACCATCCTCGTCGTGCTGGCCGCGACGATCGGCGCCTGGTACGCGCTCGTCACCCTCACGGGCGTCAGCGACCTCACCACCCGGCTGCCGCAGGACGTCATCGCCTACCTGTTCACCGAGGACGACGCCGCCGCGAACCGCGCCGAGGTGCTCGGTGCGCTCGGCCAGACCGTCATCGACGCCGGGATCGGCTTCGTCGCCGGGCTGAGCGCCGCGTTCGTGCTCGCGACGGTCATGGTGCTGTGGTCGGGCGTCGAGGCGGCCACCATGCCGGTCGTCATGATCGTGCGCACCGTGCCGCTCGTGGCCCTCGCGCCGATCATCACCCTGCTGTTCGGCAACGGGTTCTGGTGCGTCGCGGTGATGAGCGGCATCGTCGTGCTGTTCCCGGCGCTCGTGAACATCGCGTACGGGCTGCGGTCGGTGACGCCGCAGATGCACGACGTGGTGACCGTCTACGGCGGCTCGTCGTGGGACGTCATGCGTCGGGTCGCGTTCCCGACGGCGCTGCCGTCGATCTTCGCCGCCATCCGGATCTCGGTGCCGGCCGCCATCACCGGCGCGCTGATCGCCGAGTACTTCACGACGACCGACAGCGTCGGCAAGGCGGTCAACCAGGCGCTGGCGCTCTACCAGTACGACAAGCTCTGGTCGCTCGTCGTCGTGGTCACGCTCGTCTCCGTGATCGGCTACGCCCTCGCGCAGCTGGCCGAGACCTTCGTGCTGGCGCGGTACGGCCGCAACGCCGGCCGCGCCTGACCCCCTCCCCCCCCCGCCGCGCCTGCTCGTTTACGTGGGGCCCCACGTCAACGTGCGGTTGGGGCGGGTGTCTGCGGTGGGGGAGCTGGTTTGGGTGGGGCCCCACGCAAGCGTGCGGTTGGGGCGGGTGTTTGCGGTGGGGGGAGCTGGTTTGGGTGGGGCCCCACGCAAACGTGCACTCGACGGCCAGGCGCATACTGGGGCGAGTGAGCGCGACGACGAGACGAGGGCCGGTCGCCGTCTGGCTCACCGGCCTGTCGCTGTACTTCCTCGCCGTGTTCCACCGCTCGTCGCTGGCGGTCGCCGGGCTGGCCGCGACGGAGCGGTTCGGCATCTCCGCCGCCCAGCTGTCGACGTTCGTCATGCTGCAGCTCGTCGTCTACGCCGGCATGCAGATCCCCGTCGGGCTCCTGCTCGACCGGTTCGGGCCGCGCCGCATCCTCACCATCGGCGTGGTCGTGCTGACCCTCGCCCAGGCGGCGTTCGCGCTCGCCGACACCTTCGCCGTGGCGCTGGTGGCGCGCGTCTTCGTCGGGCTCGGCGACGCGATGACCTTCGTGTGCGTGCTGCGGCTCGTCACCACCTGGTTCCCGTCGCGACGCATCCCGCTCGTCACCCAGCTCACCGGCGTCCTCGGCCAGCTCGGCGCGCTCGTCGCCGCCGTGCCGATGACGTGGGCGCTGCGTGAGCTCGGCTGGACGCCCACCTACCTCGCGGCAGCCTCGCTCGGGCTGGTGCTGCTGGTCGTGCTGCTCGTCGTCGTGCACGACGAGCCCGGCTCGCCTCGCGTGCTCGGGGCGCCCCTGTCGTGGACGACGGTCCGCAGCAGCCTGGCCGCGTCGTGGCGCCACCCCGGCACACGGCTCGGCTTCTGGGTCCACTTCACGACCCAGTTCAGCGCGACGACCCTCGGCCTGCTGTGGGGCTACCCCTTCTTCGTGCGCGGCGAAGGTCGCACGTCGGCGCAGGCGGGCGCCCTGCTGACCATCCTCGTGCTCGCCGTCATGGTCGCGGGGCCCGTGCTCGCGTGGGCCATCACGCGCGACCCGTGGCACCGCTCGACGATCGTGCTGGGCATCGTCGGCTCCATCGTCGCCGTCTGGACGGTGGTGCTCGCGTGGCCGGGCACCGCCCCGAGCTGGCTGCTCGTGCTGCTGGTCGTGGTCGTCGGCGTCGGCGGCCCCGCGTCGATGGTCGGGTTCGACCTCGGCCGCTCCTTCAACCCGCCCGACCGCCTCGGTGCGGCCACGGGGATCATCAACCAGGGTGGCTTCGTGGCGTCGCTGCTGCTCGTCGTGGCCATCGGGCTCGTGCTCGACTGGCGCACGCCCGGGGCCAGCACCGACTACGCGCCCGGAGCGTTCCGGTGGGCGATGTCGGTGCAGTACGTCCTCTGGGCGGTCGGCCTCACCCAGATCTGGCGCTACCGCCGCCGCACGCGCGCGCAGCTGCTCGCCGAGGACCCCGACGCGCGCGAGCACTGGCGCGGTCGGCTGGCCTGACCCGACCACTCAGGCACGAGAGCGGGGCGTCGCGGACCGCACGGATCCAGCGCCGAGGACGGTCGCGCCGCTCAGACCTCGAAAGTGACGCCGGTGGCCTGCTCCGTCGCCGCCCAGAGGTCGCGGGCGAGCTGCTCGTCGCGCGCCCAGCGCGTCATGCCCGCGATCACCGGGGCGCCGCGGGTACCGCCGAGCGACGCCGGGCCCACGTACTCCCCGCCGGTGAAGGTCGGGTCGGTCGCGGCCCGCAGGCTCGGCAGCGCTCCCGCGGCGGCCGACTGGCTCGCCAGTGCCGACACCTGCTGCACGACCGTGCCGAGGAACGGGTTGCCCATCGCCACGCCGGTCTTCTGCAGCTCGGTGCGGGCGAAGCCCGGGTGCGCGGCCGTGCTGACGACGGCCTTCCCCGCGGACTTCAGGCGACGGTCGAGCTCGAGCGCGAACGAGAGGTTCGCGAGCTTGGACTCCGCGTAGGACACCCACCGGCGGTACGTGCGCGGCGAGCCCTCCGGGGTCAGCGAGCGCAGGTCGATCCCCTTGGCCTGCAGGTGCGCGAGCGACGACACGGACACGACGCGGGCGTCGTCGGCGAGCAGCGGCCACACCTGCGCCGTCCACGCGAAGTGCCCGACGTGGTTCGTGCCGATCTGCAGCTCGAAGCCGTCGGCGGTCGTGCTGTACGGCGGGATCATGATGCCGGCGTTGTTCACGAGCACGTCGACCCGGTCGTGCCGCGAGCCCAGCTCCTCGACCGCCCGCCGGACGTCGGCGAGGTCGGCCAGGTCGAGCGACAGCACCTCGACGTCGACGTCGGGCAGCTCCTCGCGCAGCCGGGCGAGCGTGTCGTCGGCCTTCTGCGGGTTCCGCGCGGTGACGGTCAGGCCCGCGCCGGCCCGCCCCAGCTCGAGAGCGGTGTGGAACCCGAGCCCTCCGGTGACACCGGTGACGACGGCCCGCTTCCCGCCCAGGTCGGGGATGTCCTGCGTGCTCCAGCTCATGGGACGAACCGTATCCGCCCCGGGCACGCAGCGCCGATCCTATGATCCGGACGTGCGCAGGATCATCGTCGTCGCGACCGTCGCCCTCGCCGCCCTGGGCGGGTTCACGGTCGGGCTGCTCGCCGCGCCCGGCGACGCCCGCCCCGAGGCGGCTCAGGGCGACGCCGCCCGCGGCGCACGCGTGAGCGTCACGTACCCCGACGTCGCCGACCGCTGGCAGGGCTGGCAGGACCGGGTGCGCGCCAGCGGCGTCCTCGAGGACGCCGCCCGCGACCTGCGCGCGACGGTCAGCCTGCCGAGCCCCCTCGTCGTCGAGGTGACGACCTGCAAGGACGGCACGGGGTACCTGGCCGGCGAGGGTCGGATCGAGCTGTGCCTGCAGGACGTGCGCGACAGCGACGCCGAGCTGGAGGAGGCCGGGGCCGACGACGTCGACGCCACCCTCGAGGGCATCTGGCGCGAGACGTTCTTCCACGAGGCGGGGCACGCGGTGATCGACCTGCTCGACCTGCCGTTCACGGGTCGCGAGGAGGACGTCGCCGACCAGTTCGCGGCGTGGCGCCTCGCCGAGGCCGGTGACGACGAGGCGACCGGCGCGCTGCTGTCGTCGGCGTACGAGTACCAGCTGCTCGCGGCGGCGTACGAGGCCGACCCGACCGACGAGCACACGTCCGACGCCGCCCGCGCCGTGAACTACCTCTGCTACCTGTACGGCTCGGACCCCGACACGTGGTCCGGGCTGGTCGACGACGACCCGCTCACGCAGGACCGGGCCGACCAGTGCACCGACGAGTGGGACCGGCTGCGCGTCGGCTGGCGCGACCTGCTGGCCGAGGCGGGTGCGCTGCGCTCCTGACCGGCAGCGGTCAGAAGGTGACGGCCATCTGCTCGAGGACGCGGTGGGCGAGGTCGGTGTCGCCGCTCACCGCGACCTCGACCGCGCCCGGGCGGCGACGTCCTGCGGCCAGCACGGCGAAGGCGTCGGACGTCAGGGTGAGGGTGGCAGTGGGGGAGTCCGGCACGCCGGGGCGGGCGCGGCCGTCGTCGCCGACCGTCGCGCCCACCTGCAGGGCGATCGGGCCGGTGAGGTCCCAGAGGACTGACGTGCCGGCCGTGGCGCCGACCTTCTTGCCGAGCACGAACGGCATGGCGGCGGCGAACGTGTGCGTCGTGACGTGCGCGCCCGCCGAGTCGAGGTTGCCCGGCCGGTCGACCGCGCGGCGCACGTCCTGCTCGTGGCACCAGACGTCGACGGTGCGGTTGCGCAGCATCGTGTCCCACGTCCAGCCGACACCGGCGGGCGTGTGCTCGGCGCGGGCCGTGGGGTCGTCGGGCAGCGCGCCGCCGAGCCGCTCCGCGCGGACGTCGACGCTGCGGCGCAGCTCGTCCAGCACCTGCTCGCGCGTGAGGCCGCGCCGCGACTCCACCCCGGCCTCCGTGTACACCGACGCGATGCCGCCGGCCGACGCCGTGGTGGGGGCCTCGTCGACCACGTGCCCCGCGGTGACGGCCTCGAGGTGCGCCAGGTGGGCGGCGACGTCGGCGACCGTCCAGCCCGGCAGGTCGGTGGGCGTCGACCATGCCGCGTCGTCGAGCTCCTCGAGCAGGGCGATCGTGTCGCGGACGCTGGCCAGCCAGGCGTCGACGTAGGTCTGCAGCATTCAGTCCTCCAGGGTGCGCTTGCGTCGGGTCCACCAGGTCGCCAGCGCGAGCGCGACGGCGACGGCAGCGGCGATCCAGGCGATGCCCGCGCCGTTGCGGGTGCGGTCGAGGAAGCCGTCGGCGACGGCCACCCGGTAGGTCGCGGCGTCGGCGGCGCGGTCTTTCGGCGTGCAGCGGACCGCGACCTGGTCCGATCCCTCACGCTCGAACGCGATGAGGTACCAGGTGGAGCCGTCCTGCGGGACGCGCAGGTCGATCGGGGCGTCCTCGAGCGTCACCGGCTCGGCGCCCTTGGCGGGCCCGGTGGCGGTGCACGTGACGTCGCGCTCGGGCTGGCGGACGTCGGTGAAGACGGCGAGCGAGGCGCCCTTGGCGTCGACTCGCTCGGTCAGGTTCTGCAACGTCGCGTCGCGGACGTGGTCCCACGCGCCGGCCGCGACGACGGCCGAGGCCATCCATCCGCCGATCGCGAGCAGGAACGCCGCGAGGTACCACAGCGGGCTGGTCAGACGCACCCGCTCACTCTGGCACACGGCACGGTGCCGGTCAGGTCGGCCACGCGCGACGGCTTGACCGCGGGCGGCGGAAGGAGGACGCTGGACCCCGCTAGTTGAACCTTCACCTTTCTCAAGGAGCTCCCATGGACGAGGTCTTCCTCATCTCCCGCATCCTCTTCGCCTACCTCGTCATCGGCTCGGGCATCGGTCACCTGACGGCGACCGGCGCGATGGCCGGCTACGCCGAGTCGCGCGGTCTCTCCAACGCCAAGGTGCTCGTCCAGGTCAGCGGCGTCGCGCTGCTCGCCGGCGGCGTCTCGGTGCTCCTCGGCATCTGGGGCGACGTCGGCGCCCTCGGGCTCGCGATCCTGCTGCTCGTCACGGCCGTGCTCATGCACGCGTTCTGGAAGGAGAGCGACGCCCAGGCCAAGCAGATGGAGATGGTCGCCTTCAACAAGAACGTCGCCCTGGCCGGCGGTGCGCTGGCGCTGTTCGTGATCCTGTCGACCGACTTCGCGCCCTACACGCTCACCGGCGCGCTCATCAACTGGTGACGACGCGGGGCTGACGAGACACGCTCGGGGCGTCCACGAGACGCTCCAGCACGAGGGCGAGCGGCGGCCACGTCGCTCGCCCTCGGCGCGTCCAGACGTACGCGCGCATCGTGACGCCGGGGTCGTGGAACGGGACCACCGTCACGCCGTCGCGCGGACGGCGCCAGAGCGGCAGCATCCCGACGCCGAGGCCCGCCACCACCAGGTCCTCGACGAGGTCGAGGCTGTCGGACAGGTGCTCTCGTGGGACTCGCGCTGCTCGTGCCCGTGGTCCCGTTCGCGCTGGAGATGCTGGCGCTGCGGCGGCTCACGACCGCCGCCTTCGGGACGCTGATGTGCCTGGAGCCGGCGATCGCCCTGGTCGTCGGGCTCGTCGCGCTCGACCAGGTGCCGGACGTGGGCGCCGTGCTGGGCCTGGCCTGCGTGGTCGCGGCCGGCGTGGGTGCGACCCGGTCGGGTGGCCGGGCGCCCGTGCCCTCGGCCTGAGCCGCACCCACGACGAAGCCCCCGCCCGGTCCCGGGCGGGGGCTTCGTCGTGGTGGTCGGTGCCGACGGCTCAGAAGGCCGCCTCGTCGAGCTCCATGATGCTGGCGTCGACGTTCTCGGCCATCGCGCGCTCGGCGGTCAGGCGGGGGAGCACGGTGCGCGCGAAGAACGACGCCGCCGCGACCTTGCCCTCGTAGAACGCCTTCTCCGAGCCCGTCGCGCCCTCGTCGAGCTTGGCCAGCGCCACCTCGGCGCCGCGCAGCAGCAGCCAGGAGACCACGAGGTCGCCGAGCACGTAGACCAGACGCGTCGTGTTCAGGCCGACCTTGTAGAGGTTCTTCAGGTCGCCCTTCTCGTCGGCCGGGTTGCTGGCCATGAGGTCGGTGAACGCGGCGCCGAGGATCGCCTGGGCGTCGTCGAGGCCGGTCGCGAGCAGCTCGCGCTCGACCTTGAGGCGACCGTTGCCGGCCTCGCTCTTCACGAACTCGCCCACCTGCTCGGCGAGGTAGCCGATGGCGCGGCCCTTGTCCTTCACGATCTTGCGGAAGAAGAGGTCCTGGCCCTGGATGGCGGTCGTGCCCTCGTAGAGCGTGTCGATCTTGGCGTCACGCACGTACTGCTCGATCGGGTAGTCCTGCAGGAAGCCCGAGCCGCCGAACGTCTGCAGCGACTCGGTGCCCAGCAGCACCCAGGAGCGCTCCGAGCCGTAGCCCTTGACGATGGGGAGCAGGAGGTCGTTGACCGACTCCTCGAGCGACGCGTCCTCGCCGGACTCCGCCTTCTGCATGATCGCGTCCTGCCAGGTCGTCGTGTAGAACACGAGCGAGCGCAGGCCCTCGGCGAAGGCCTTCTGGGTCATGAGCGAGCGGCGGACGTCGGGGTGATGCGTGATCGTCACGCGCGGCGCGGTCTTGTCGGCGGCCTGCGTGAGGTCGGCGCCCTGGACGCGCTCCTTGGCGTACTCGAGCGCGTTGAGGTAGCCCGACGACAGCGTCGCGATGGCCTTGGCGCCCACCATCATGCGGGCGTTCTCGATGACGCGGAACATCTGGTTGATGCCGTCGTGCACCTCGCCGAGCAGCCAGCCCTTGGCCGGCTCGCCGCCACCGGTCGACGGGTCGCCGAAGGTGACCTCGCACGTGGTGGAGACCTTGATGCCCATCTTCTTCTCGACGTTCGTGACGTAGGCGCCGTTGCGCTCGCCGGTGAGCTCGCCGGTCTCGTGGTCGAAGTGGATCTTCGGGACGAGGAACAGCGATAGACCCTTGGTGCCGGGGCCGCCGACGCCCTCGACGCCCTGGGGACGCGCGAGGACGAGGTGCATGATGTTCTCGCTCATGTCGTGCTCGGCCGAGGTGATGAACCGCTTGACGCCCTCGATGTTCCAGGAGCCGTCCTCGTTCGGGTAGGCCTTGGTGCGGCCCGCGCCGACGTCGGAGCCCGCGTCGGGCTCGGTGAGCACCATCGTGGCGCCCCACTGGCGGTTGGTCATGAACTCGGCGATCTTCTTGTCGCGCTCGGTGCCGTTCTCGAACACGATGCGCGCGAAGGCCGGGCCGGCGGAGTACATCCAGATGGGCGGGTTCGCGCCGAGCACGAACTCACCGATCGCCCAGATGAGCGAGGAGGGGGCCTTCTGGCCGCCGAGCTCCTCGGGGACCTGCAGACGCCACCACTCGGCGTCCATCCAGGCCTTGTAGCTCTTGGCGAAGGCGGGGTTCATGGTGACCGTCATCGCCTTGGGGTCGTAGACGGGCGGGTTGCGGTCGGAGTCCTCGAAGGAGGGGGCGAGGTCCTCGCGGGCCAGCCGCTCGGTCTCGGCGAGGATGCTCTTCGCGGTGTCGAGGTCGAGCTCCTCGAACGCACCGGTGCCGAGGACGTCCTGGCGTCCGAACAGCTCGAAGAGGTTGAACTCGACGTCGCGCAGGTTGCTCTTGTAGTGGCTCATGACTGCCTGTTCCTGGATCGGGGGTGCGGTGTCCGGTGCACACGTGTTACCGACGGGTGCTACCGGCAGGTAACTTCAAGTATCCGCAGATGAGGGGCCCGACACAAGTCCCGGGGGCCGACTCGTGCGTCACGCGGGTCGACCGACCTCCGTGCGCCGGTCAGCGGGACAGGTGGGGGACGAGCCCGACGACGCCGTGCAGGTCGTCGACGACGTGGTCGGCGCCCGCCGCGCGCAGCTCGTCGGGGCTGCACGGACCGGTCGGCACGGCGACCCCGACGACGTCGGCCGAGCGGCACGCCTCCATGTCGTGCACGTGGTCGCCGACGTAGGCAGTGACGCCACGGGCGCGGAACACGTCGGCCTTGCCCTCGCGCCACACCTCGCCGACGACGTCGAGGTCGATCGCGAGGTGCTCGAGGTGCAGGGCGGCGTTGCGCCCGTTCTTGCCGGTGACGACGAAGGCCTCGCCGCCGGCGTCGAGCACGGCCTGCACGGCCTCGCGCGCGCCGGGGAGCAGCGCCACGCGCGGGATCGCCAGGTCGGGGTAGAGCGCGCGGTAGCGGTCGGCGACCTGAGGGACCTGTTCGGGCTCGAACCAGTGCGCGAGCTCGGCCTCGAGGGGCGGTCCGAGGCGCGACGTGACGAGGTCGACGTCGATGAACGTCCCGGTCTCCTCCGCGAGGGCCCGGTAGGTGGCGCCGATGCCGGGCCGGGAGTCGACGAGCGTCATGTCGAGGTCGAAGCCGACGACGAGGCGGGTCACGGGCCGAGACTAACGAACGCCGCCACCGGCGTCGGGGGAGCGTCGGTGGCGGCGTGCGTGGGCCCGGAGGTCGCGCCGGGCGGCGGGTGACCCGGCCGGGGCGTCGGGACCTGGCCGGGTCGGGGGCCGTCGGTCGCGGGGACCGACGGCGGGTCTCAGAAGCGCTGGATGGTCGGGATCCGGCCGTAGCCGTCGCGCGAGACGAGGTAGGCGGACTTGGTGACACCGACGGTGACGACGACGGCGCCGAGCACGGCGAGAGCGATCATGGGGGGCCTCCTCGAAGGGGGTGGGGACGAGCTGACACGCCCATGGTCGCGCGGGTAACTGTCAAGGACAAGCGAAGAGAACTACATGTAACGTGTAGCATCACTACATGGACGTGCGGCGACTCATGGTTCTCAGGGAATTGTCGGAGCGGGGCTCCGTAGGCGCCGTCGCCGATGCGATGAGGGTCACACCGTCGGCGGTGTCGCAGCAGCTCAAGGCGCTGGAGAAGGAGGCCGGCTACCCCCTCGTCGAGCCGTCCGGGCGGGGCGTGGCGTTGACCGAGGCGGGGCGTGCGCTGGCCCGCGCGGCCACCGACATCGCGGTCGCCATCGAGCGGGCCGAGGGCGAGTGGCGCGCGTTCATGGAGCAGCCGGCCGGCCGCGTCACGCTGGTGACCTTCCCGACGGGTGGGGAGATGCTGCTGCCCGGGCTGCTGACCAGGATGGCCGAGCGGCCCGACGTCGAGCTGGTGTGCACCGACACCGAGGACCCCGACGCCGTCGGCGACCTGACCGCCGACCACGACGTGGTGCTGTCGGACTCGCCCACGACGTCGGCCGCCTGGCACGACCGCGGCCTGCAGGTCGTGCCGCTGATGAGCGAGCCGCTCGACGTCGCGCTGCCGCAGGACCACCCGCTCGCCCGCAAGGCGAACCTGTCGCCGCGCGACGTCGTCGACGAGACCTGGATCGGCGTCCCGCCCGGCTACCCCTTCGACCGGGTCCTCGAGCAGGTGGTGGTCGCGACCGGCCAGCCCGTGCAGGTCGCGCAGCGCTTCGCCGACAACGGTGTCGTCGAGGCGATGGTCGCGGGCGGGCACGGCCTCGCGATCCTGCCGCGCTTCACGACGCGCGAGCACGGCAACGGCCTGGTGACCCGCCCCCTGCTCGGCGTCCGCGCCCGCCGTGAGATCTCCGCCGTCCTGCGCCCTGACCGCTTCGAGCGCCCCTCCGTCCGCCTCGTCGTCCAGGCCCTGCGCGAGGAGGCGCGCCTCGTCGCCGACGCCCACGGCGCCGCGTGAGCGGAGATTCCCAGGTCGACCTGGGAATCTCCCCACCAGGCACGGGAATCTCAGCCGAGCACGGAGAGCAAGCCGTGCGCGGCTGGGATTCCCAGGCCGACCTGGGAATCCATCCCCGACCGTCAGTCCTTCGCGAACCGCGCGGCGAAGCGCTCGAACTCCGGGCTCGACAGCGACTCCGCCTGGAACTGCGCCTCGACGTCGAGCGACGTGGCCGCGTCCGACGTCGCCGCGACGCGCAGCGACTGCTTGACGTGCGCCATGAGCGTCGGATTGCGCTCGCACCAGCCGAGTGCGACGTCGCGGGCGCGGGTCTGGGCGTCGTCGGCGATCTCCTGGGCGATGCCGAGGCGCAGTGCATCGTCGGCGCCGATGACGTCGCCCGCGTAGAGCGCGGCGGCGGTGTTGGCCGAGCCGATCCGTTGCGTCAGCATCCACGTGCAGCCGCCGCCGGGGTGCAGGCCGATCTGTGTGAACGTCGGCCCGAACCCGGCCCGTGGCCCGGCGACGATGACGTCGCAGGCGAGGGCGATGTTGAGGCCGGCGCCGACCGCGGGTCCGTGCACGGCCGCGATGGTGGGGATCGCGAGGTCGCGGATCGGCAGGAACGACGCGTAGACCTTCATGAGGTGCTCGCGCAGCTCGTCGACGGGCCGGGTGCGGTCGCCGAACAGGTTGGTCACGTTCGCGCCGGAGCAGAACGCGCGTCCCGCGCCGGTCACGAGCAGCGCGCGGGCGTGCTCGTCGGCCGCCACGGTGGCCACCGCGTCGCGCAGCTCGTCGAGCAGGGGCCAGTCGAGGGCGTTGAGCCGCTCCGGGTCGTTCAGCGTGATGGTCCGCAGCGGACCGTCGGACTGCAGCAGCACGAAGGACATGCGGGCACGGTAGCGGCCGGCGCTACAGGGCGCGTCGCACGACCTCGGCCATGCCGGCGTACCCGCGGTCGTTGGGGTGGAAGCGGTCCTCGGCGAGACGTCCCCGCCAGTCGCGCATGTGCGGCACGCGGAAGTCGGCCACGCGGATCTCGCCGCGGCGGGCCCGGGCGTCGACGACCCGGTTGAAGGCGACGGCCGAACGCTGCAGGCCCGGCTGCGTCGCCACGACCGTGCCGCGCGGGACGGCGTCGAGCAGCTGCTCGGTCGCGGCCGGCAGGCGGCGGCTCCAGCGCGGGCTCATGAGGTCGTTGTTGCCGATGAGCAGGGTCACCAGCGCGACCTCGTGCCCGAGGGCACGCACCTGCTCGAGTGCGGGGAGCTGGCGGTCCAGGACGTCGAGCACGCGCGCGCCGTTGAACGACAGGTTGAGCACCGCGACGTCGCGCAGGGCCGACGGCGGGTCGCCGGCCAGCTGGCCCACCCAGCCGCGGTCGGGCGCGCTCGCGCCGATGCCCTGGGTCATCGAGTCGCCGAGCGCGACCCACAGCGGACGACCGGAGCCGAGGGCGCGACGGTTCGCGTCCTCCCACCAGCGCGCGTAGGGCTCGACCTGCTCCATCACGCTGCGGACGCCGGGCAGGACCAGCGCCAGCTTGGAGACCACCGGGCCGGGCGGTCGTCCGCTGAGGTTGGAGTACTCGAACGTCGTCACGCGCCCAGTGAACCAACGGGCCCGTGGTCGCGCAGGTCGCGTGAGCGGGCTCACGGCTCCAGCAGACCTCGGAGACCAGAGGTTTTCGCGCAGGTCATGCCGACGAAACACCGACTGTGTTTCATCGTAGGCAACAAAGTTTCGTCGCAAGAATCAACGATCTGGAGGGTGTCATGACCGCCGACACGCAGACCGCCACGTCCGTCCCACCTTTCCGCGTGACCGCGGACGGCCACGTCGGGCTGCCTCCCATGAACGTCGGCAGCACGCTCGGCTTCATCGGCGACGTCTACGAGAACCCCGACGACAGCGTCATGTGCTCCGGGTACTTCGAGCTGCTGCACACCGACGCGCCGCTCGAGTACGTCTACGACTACGACGAGATGAAGGTCGTGCTCGAGGGCGAGCTCCACCTCGTCAACCTCGACACCGGGCAGGAGCTCGTCGCACGCCGTCACGACGCGATCTTCTTCCCGCGGGGCTCGCGCATCGGGTTCAGCACGCCCGACCGCGCCCTCGCCTTCTACACCGGGCACCGCGACGCGAGCCTGCTGTGAATCCAGCCCTCGAGCTCACCAGCGTCCCGGCGTGGGCGGTCCAGCCGTTGACGCCGCCGTGCGACCCCACCGCGACGGCGTGCACGGCCGTGGCCGTCGGACCTGACGCCGTCGACGTCGCGACCACGTGGCTCGCCGGGGCCGTCGCGCAAGGACGTCTGCACGCCGTCGCCGACACCGACGAGGCGCTGGCCGTGGTCGACGCCGAGCTCGCCGAGGCGCGGGTCGGCTGGCGACTCCTGGTGGCCGGTCCGCTGACGGCGGTCCTGCCGCTGCGCGCCCACGCCCTCGCCGGCGGCCTCGTCGACGCCGAGCTCGCGGTGGCCACCACGAGCACCGAGGAGCTGCCCGTCGCGTGCGCCCACTGCGCTGCCGTCACCTCGGCCCCCACGCACGTCGGGGGCGTCGTCGCCTGCACTGGGTGCGAGCGACGGCTCGTCGTGCACCACCACGTCTCCCGCCGGCAGGGGGCCTTCCTCGGCTTCCAGGTCGACGCTGAACGGTGGGAGACGGGGCAGTGGGAGCAGGGGCAGTGGGAGGAGGGGGCGTGAGCGCGGCCCTCGACCTCGTCGTGGCCGCCGTCGACGACACCGTCCCCGGCGTCCGATCGGTGCGGCTCGTCCGGCCCGACGGCGGAGCCCTGCCCGGGTACACGCCCGGCAGCCACGTGGTGGTGACCTGCGGACCGCCGGGCTCGACCGCGAACGCCTACTCGCTCACCGGCGACTCCGTCGCCCCGCGCGCCTACACGATCTCGGTGCTGCGCCTCGACGCCGGCCGCGGCGGCTCGCGCTGGGTGCACGCCCTGACCACCGGCGACCGGGTGGAGGTGACGCCGCCCCGCTCGGCGTTCCCGCCCGTGCTCGCCGCGCGTCGGCACCTGCTCGTGGCCGGCGGCATCGGGGTCACCCCGATCCTGTCGCACCTGCGCAGCGCAGCGCGGTGGGGACGCGACGTCGAGGTGCTGTACGCGCACCGACCCGGCGCGGCGGCCCACCTCGACGACCTGCGCGACCTCGCCGGCGACGCCCTCACCTGCCTCACCGACCGGAGCGCCCTCGGCGACCACCTCGAGCGCCGCCTCGCCGACCAGCCGGTCGGCACCCATCTCTACACGTGCGGCCCGGCCGGGTTCATGGACACCGTCACGCTGGCCGCCCGACGTCTCGGCTGGCCCGACGAGCGCATCCACGTGGAGCACTTCGGCGTCGACGACCTCGACCCCGGCGAGCCGTTCGAGGCCGTCCTCCGGGCGTCGGGACGCACCGTCCCCGTCCCGTCGGGCACCAGCCTGCTCGACGCGCTCGAGGGCGCCGGGCTCGCGGTGCCGAACCTGTGCCGGCAGGGCGTCTGCGGCGAGTGCCGGGTGCCCGTGGCCGCCGGCACGCCGCTGCACCGCGACCTCGTCCTCACCGACGCCGAGAAGGCCGCCGCCGACACGCTCCTGTGCTGCGTGTCGCGGGCCGCCGACGACCGACTGGAGCTCGACCTGTGACCCAGCGTGGACCGCGCCCTCGTCGCGGGCTTCCCGTTCCCGTTCCCCACCGACCGCTACCGGTACTCCACCAACGTCGAGCCGGCGCCGCGCGCCGTCAGCACGCCCGCCGGGCAGTGGGGCGCGAGCCTCGTCGACGTCGACGGCGAGTACCACCGCGAGCTGGCCGAGCGCGCCGTCGTCCTCGAGCGCGACCCGAGCCGCTACGCGGTGCTCGACCACATGGCACCGGCCTGCTGGGACACGATGCTCACGCTCATGCGCGAGCTGGCCGCCGCCTACCCCGACGTCATGAGCCTCGACGGCGACGGACCGTCGTACGTCTGGACCAACCGGCTCCTCGACGTCGAGCAGCCCTTCACGTACGCGCAGCCGTCGACGCTGCCCGACGAGCCGCTGCGCTACGTCGCCTCCCAGGTGCAGGAGGATCTCGTGCTGCTCGACCAGCGCGACGGCGACCTGTGGGGCGACGCCGGCCTGGTGACGTCCGCCGCCGACTGGTCGTTCGGCTTCGACGTCGGCATGTCGTTCTTGGAGATCCACGGCCCCGTGCCGCGCCTGCGCGAGACCGGCGTCATCACCCGCGCCCGCGAGTTCATCATGCGGCTCCAGCCGGGCGCGCCGTACCGGCGGACGAACTGGACGCTCACCGTCGGACGCCGGCTCGACGTGTCGACCGAGCGGTACCCCGAGTGGGGGCCGGACCGGCCGCGCATGCTGACCGTCGACGACGTGACGTTCGGCCGCGAGGTGCACCTGCGCACCGAGGTGCAGCACCTGGTGCGCCTCGAGGAGTCCGGCGCGGTGCTGTTCCTCATCCGCACCTACCTGCTGCCGTTCGAGGAGCTCGCACGTGTGGAGCCGTGGCGGGCCACCACGGCGGCCGTGCTGGCCGACCTCCCCGACGACATCGCCGACTACAAGGGCATCGCCGGCTACCGCGACCGCGCCGTCGACTGGCTGCACGCGCACGCGCCCTGAACCCCCGACCCCGGACCGGCCCCCCGGTCCGGCGCGACGTCCCGCCCGGGGCGTCGTCACCACCCCCCACCCGAGGAGGTCTGTCGATGACCGCAGCCGACGTGGCGTGGATGCTCGCCGCATTCGCCGTCGTCCTGATCATGTTCCCCGGCATCGCGCTGTTCTACGGAGGCATGGTCGGGCCGAGGAACGCCCTGAACATGCTGATGATGTGCATGAGCACGCTCGCCGTCGTGTCCGTCCTGTACGTGCTCTACGGCCACGGCGTGGTCGTCGGCGACAGCCTCGGCGGCTGGCGCGTGATCGGCGACCCGCTGCAGCACCTGGGCTGGACGGGCATCTACGACGATCCCGGTGACGGGTCGATCGTCGACCCCTACTGGTTCTCCTTCTACGTGCTGTTCGCCGCGATCACGGTCGCGATCGTCGCGTCGGCGGCCGTCGGACGCATGAAGTTCTCCGCGTGGCTCGTGTTCTCGGGCGTGTGGCTCACGCTCGTGTACCTCCCGCTGGGCCACCAGGTGTTCGCGTTCGACGGCGAGGACACGAAGGGCGGCTGGCTGCGCAACGTCGTCCAGCTGCACGACTACGCGGGCGGCACGGCCGTGCACATGTCGGCCGGCTTCGGGGCGCTCGCCCTGGCGCTCGTGCTCGGCAAGCGTCGCACGGTGCAGATGCGTCCGCACAACCTGCCGATCGTGCTCGTCGGTGTCGGCATGCTGTGGATGGGCTGGATCGGCTTCAACGGCGGCACCGCCGGCGGCGCCAACTTCCTCGCCCAGTTCGCGATCATGTCGACGCTGCTCGCCGGCTGCACCGGCATGATCGGCTTCTGCCTCGTCGAGCGGCTGCGCGACGGGCACGCCACCACCCTCGGGATGTGCTCGGGCGTGATCGCCGGGCTCGTCGGCATCACCCCGTCGGCGGACGCCGTCGACGCGCTCGGTGCGCTGTTCGTCGGGTTCGCGTCGGGCGCGGTCGTCGCGTGGGCGGTCACGTGGAAGTCGCGGCTGGGGATCGACGAGTCGCTCGACGCGTTCGCGGTGCACGGGATCGGCGGCATCGTCGGCTCGCTGTGCGTGGTGCTCATCGGCTTCGAGGGCGCACCGGCCGGCATCCGCGGCATCCTCCTCGGCGGCAGCTGGGACATCGTCTGGCGCGAGGTCGTGGGCATCGTCGTCGTGTCGGGCTACGCGTTCGTCGCGACGTACGTCATCGCGCGCGTGCTCGACCGGGTGATGGGCCTGCGGGCGCCGGAGGAGCACGAGCTCGAGGGCATGGACCTCACGCAGCACGCCGAGTCGGCGTACGACCTCGAGAGGACCTGACGTGAAGCTCGTGACCGCCGTCGTCCAGCCGCACCGGCTCGACGACGTCAAGGAGGCGCTGACCGGGCTCGGCATGGCGGGGCTCACCGTCACGGAGGTGTCGGGCCATGGTGCGCAGAAGGGCCACGCGGAGGTGTACCGCGGCGCGGAGTACCGGGTGGAGTTCCGGCCGAAGGTGCGGGTCGACGTGGTGGTCTCCGACGCCGACCTGGAGGCCGTGCTCGACGCGGTGACCGAGGCCGCCCGCACCGGCCGGATCGGCGACGGGAAGATCTGGGCGACCGACCTCGTGGAGGTCGTCCGGGTGCGGACGGGGGAGCGCGGTGAGTCGGCAGTCTGACGGCCGGCGCGCCCGTCGGGCGTGAGGAGCGCGGCGTCGCCCGGGGGTCGACGCCGTGCTCCCCTCGTCGCCTGCGGCGCCCAGGGTCGGGTACCTTGGGCGTCACCGGCCGATGTAGCTCAATGGCAGAGCGCTTGCTTCCCAAGCAAGACACGCGGGTTCGATTCCCGTCATCGGCTCCGAGCGCAGCGAGGAGTCGCTGACGGGAATCGAGTCGGGCCCCCTGCGCGGCGAAGCCGCCGGACTTGGGATCCCGTCATCGGCTCCATCGCGCCGAAGGCGCTCTGTTGCCGATGCGTCATCGAGTCGGGCCCCCTGTGCGGCGAAGCCGCCGGACTTGGGATCCCGTCATCGGCTCCATCGCGAGGCGTGGCCACCTGTCGGTCGGCTCGGCGCCGTCACCCCCACGGAAACCGGCTCCCCCCCAGGCAAGATTCCCGTGGTTGGTGCCGGTTTGCGTGGGGCCCCACGCAAACCGGCGCGCGCCGAGAGGCGCGATCAGCCGTCGGACTCGCGCTCGAGGAGCGCGAGGAACTCGTCGGCCATCGCGAGCTGGCGCTCGAGCTTCTCCCGTCGGGCGACGGCATCGGCGCGGACCTGGGCCAGGTGGGCGCGCGCGTCGTCCGGTGATCCCGTGCCCCGCAGGGCCTCGAGGTCGGCCATCACGGCCTTCATCTCCTCGATCGAGAAGCCGAGGGGCTTCATCCGGCGGATGACGAGGATCTTCTCGACGTCGTCCTCGGTGTACAGCCGGAAGCCGCCCTCGGTGCGGCCCGACGGGTGCAGGAGGCCGACCTCCTCCCAGTGGCGCAGGCTGCGCAGCGACAGCTCGGTCCGTGCGGCGACCTCGCCGATCTGCATGAACGCCGACGCGTCACCGCTGCCGTCCGTCATCCGTGACCATCCTCACCGCTCGCGACGTCGAACCCTACCCTCACGTGAGGGTAGGGTTCAGTGCAGACCTTCGACGGCACGAGCCGTCCCGCCCATGGTGCCGCACGCCGCGCCCGGGCCCTCCCCACCACCTCCCCGACCAGGCGCCGACCGTCGCGCGCCCAGGAGCCCCATGTCGTCCACCGCCGTCCCGGTCCACGAGCCGACCACCGTCCGCGCCGCCCTGCGCAGCCCCCGGGTCCTGCGCACCGAGGTACTCGCCGGGCTCGTGGTCGCGCTCGCGCTGATCCCGGAGGCGATCTCGTTCTCGATCATCGCCGGCGTCGACCCCCGCGTCGGGCTGTTCGCGTCGTTCACGATGGCCGTCGCGATCTCCTTCCTCGGGGGCCGTCCCGCGATGATCTCCGCCGCCACCGGCGCGATCGCCCTCGTCATCGCGCCGGTGATGCGGGAGCACGGCTACGACTACCTGATCGCCACCGTGCTCCTGGGCGGCGCGATCCAGGTGGTGCTGGCGCTCGTCGGCGTCGCCCGGCTCATGCGGTTCGTCCCGCGATCGGTCATGGTCGGGTTCGTCAACGCCCTTGCCATCCTCATCTTCCAAGCCCAGCTGACGCACCTCGTCGACGTGCCGTGGCTCGTCTACCCGATGGTGGCGGTCGGCATCGCCGTCATCGTCGGCTTCCCGCGCGTCAACGCCGTGGTCCCGGCACCGCTGGTCGCGATCGTCGCGCTCACCGGCTTCACCCTGCTCGCGTCGATCACCGTGCCCGACGTCGGCGACCAGGGCACCCTGCCCGACAGCCTGCCGTCGTGGTTCCTCCCCGACGTCCCCCTGACGCTCGACACCCTCCGCATCATCGCGCCCTACGCCCTCGCGATGGCCGTCGTGGGTCTGCTCGAGTCGCTGCTCACCGCCAAGCTCGTCGACGACATCACCGACACCCCCTCCGACAAGACGCGCGAGGCGGTCGGCCAGGGAGCCGCCAACGTCATCACCGGCTTCTTCGGGGGTATGGGCGGCTGCGCCATGATCGGCCAGACGATGATCAACGTGAAGGTCTCGGGTGCGCGCACGCGGATCTCCACGTTCCTCGCGGGAGTGTTCCTGCTCGTGCTGGTCGTCGGGTTCGGCGACGTCGTCGCCCTCATCCCCATGGCCGCGCTCGTCGCCGTCATGATGATGGTGTCGGTCGGCACCTTCGACTGGCACTCCGTGCGTCCGGCCACGTTGCGACGCATGCCCCGCAGCGAGACGGCGGTCATGCTCGTCACCGTGCTCGGCACCGTGCTCACCCACAACCTGGCGATCGGCGTCGTCGTGGGCGTCCTGGCGGCCATGACGCTCTTCGCCCGCCGCGTCGCGCACCTGACCGACGTCGAGCGCACCGTCTCCAGCGACGCCGACGGGACCACGACCGCCACCTACCGTGTCACCGGGCAGCTGTTCTTCGCCTCGAGCAACGAGCTGTACACGCGGTTCGACTACGCCGACGACCCGGCGCGCGTCGTCGTCGACCTCTCGGACGCGCGGGTCTGGGACGCCTCGACGGTGGCCGCGCTCGACGCGATCACGACGAAGTACGCCCGGCGTGGCTCGAACGTCGACATCGTCGGGCTCGACCCGGCGAGCGCGGAGCGGCACGAGCGCCTGACCGGTCGGCTCGGTGGCCACTGAGCGTCAGAGCCGTACGTCACGCCCGTCGACTCCGTCGAGCAGTCGCGCGACGCGCCCCAGCGCCCCCGGGACGACGGAGTAGAAGGCCCACGTCCCGCGCTGCTCCCGGGAGAGGAGCCCCGCCTCCACCAGCACCTTGAGGTGGTGGGAGACGGTCGCCTGGCTGAGCCCGACCGGGCCGGTGATGTCGCAGACGCAGGCCTCGCCGCCCTGGTGCGCGGCCACGAGCGACAGCAGCCGCACGCGGTTGGGGTCGGCGAGCGCCTTGAAGGTGCGGGCCAGCTCGACCGCCTCCTCGCGCTCGAGCGGCGTCGACGCCAGCGTCCCGCCACAGGCCGAGGCCGTGGTCGGAAGCGGCGAGGAGGTCACCCGGCGAGTATGCCCCAGGACCCGCTACGCTCCCTCCATCGATGTCCGTCGATCTATCTGTCTCGACGAAGGAGCGGCCGTGCAGCAGCGCCTCGGCACCACGTCGTCCAGCCCGGCACCCCCGGTGGAGCGGCTGTCGCGGCTCGACCGGCTGCTGCCCGTCTGGATCGTGCTGGCCATGGCGCTCGGGCTGCTCCTCGGCCGCACCGTCGAGGGGCTCGACTCCGCGCTCGAGGCGGTGTCGGTGGGCTCCGTGTCGCTGCCGATCGCGGTCGGGCTGCTCGTGATGATGTACCCGGTGCTCGCGAAGGTCCGCTACGACGAGACGTCGCGGGTCACCGGCGACCGGCGGCTCCTCGCCGCCTCGCTCGTCCTGAACTGGGTCGTCGGACCGGCCCTCATGTTCGCGCTCGCGTGGCTGTTCCTGCCCGACCTGCCGGAGCTGCGCACCGGGCTCGTGATCGTCGGCCTCGCGCGCTGCATCGCGATGGTGCTCATCTGGAACGACCTCGCCTGCGGCGACCGCGAGGCGGCCGCCGTGCTCGTCGCCGTCAACTCCGTCTTCCAGGTCGTCGCGTTCGGGGCGCTCGGCTGGTTCTACCTGCAGGTGCTGCCGGGCTGGCTCGGGCTCGAGACCACGTCGGCGGAGTTCTCGTTCACGGCGATCACCCTCAGCGTCGTGGTGTTCCTCGGCGTCCCGCTCCTCGCGGGCTGGGCCACCCGGACCCTCGGCGAGCGGGCGCGAGGTCGTGACTGGTACGAGTCGAGGTTCCTCCCGCGGCTCGGCCCCTGGGCGCTCTACGGCCTCCTGTTCACGATCGTCGTGCTGTTCGCGCTGCAGGGCGACGCGATCGCGAGCCGGCCGCTCGACGTCGCACGCGTCGCGCTGCCGCTGCTCGTCTACTTCGCCCTGACGTTCGCGCTCGGGATGCTGCTCGGACGCGCGCTGCGCCTCGGGTACGCCAAGAGCACGACGGTCGCCTTCACCGCCGCGGGCAACAACTTCGAGCTCGCCATCGCAGTCGCCGTGGGCACGTTCGGGGTGACCTCAGGCCAGGCGCTCGCCGGCGTCGTCGGCCCGCTCGTCGAGGTCCCCGTCCTGGTGGGTCTCGTCCACGTCGCGCTCTGGGCGCGTCGCTTCTACCCCTCCGAGGAGTCCCCCCGATGAGCCGTGCCCGTCCCACCGTCCTGTTCGTCTGCGTGCACAACGCCGGACGCTCCCAGATGGCCGCCGGCTTCCTGCGCGAGCTCGGCGGCGACGACGTGGAGGTGCTGTCGGCCGGTTCCGCACCCGCCGACCAGGTGAACCCCGTGGCCGTCGAGGCCATGGCCGAGCTCGGTGTCGACATCGCCGGCCAGCAGCCGAAGGTCCTCACCGACGACGCCGTCGTCGCGGCCGACGTCGTCGTGACCATGGGGTGCGGCGACGAGTGCCCCTTCTACGTCGGCAGGCGGTACGAGGACTGGGTGCTCGACGACCCCGCGGGCCAGGGCATCGACGCCGTGAGGCCGATCCGCGACGAGATCCGCACCCGTGTCGAGGAGCTCCTCGCCTCGCTGCGCTGAGCGGGCCGCAGGGATGCGCCCGACCCCCGGCGCTGCCAGGGTGAGGGGATGAGTACCCCCGACGTCGCCGTGATCGGCGGATCCGGCTTCTACACGTTCCTGGAGGACCCCGAGCAGGTCGACGTGGACACGCCCTACGGCCCGCCGTCGGCGCCCGTCTCGATCGGCCAGGTCGGGGACCGCACGGTCGCGTTCCTGCCGCGGCACGGCGCCGACCACCGCTATCCCGCACACCGGGTGCCGTACCGCGCGAACCTGTGGGCGCTGCGCTCGCTCGGCGTCCGTCAGGTGCTGGCACCGTGCGCCGTCGGCGGGCTGCGGCCCGAGCTCGGTCCCGGCAGCTTCGTCGTCCCCGACCAGCTCGTCGACCGCACGAGCGGGCGCATGCAGACCTACTACGACACCGGCGCCGTGCACGTCTCGTTCGCCGACCCCTACTGCGAGCGTCTGCGCAGCCACCTCCTCGACGGCCTCGCCGACCAGCAGCCCACCGACGGCGGCGCCATGGTCGTCATCGAGGGTCCGCGCTTCTCCACGCGCGCCGAGTCGCGCTGGTACGCCGACCAGGGCTGGGCGGTGGTGAACATGACCGGGCACCCCGAGGCGGTCCTGGCCCGGGAGCTGGCCCTCTGCTACGCCACCGTCGCGCTCGTCACCGACCACGACGCAGGCGTCGACGACGGTGCCGGTGGTCACGGCGAGGCCGTCAGCATGGAGGCCGTCTTCCAGGTGTTCCGCGAGCACACCGACACGCTCAAGTCGACGCTCGCGACGGTCGTCGGCACCCTCGGCGAGCGCGACTGCGCCTGCGGCTCGTCCGTCGACGGCATGACGCTGCCGTTCGAGCTCCCGTGAGGGTCCTGCTCACCGGCGCCGCCGGGTTCATCGGCTCGCGCATCGACCTGCGGCTCGCCGAGCGCGGGCACGAGGTGGTCCGTCTCGACGCCTACCTGCCGATGGCCCACGGACCGGGCGCTCGCGACACCGCGCCGTCCGACGTGCACCTGCTCGACCTGCGCGACGCCACCGAGGCCCAGCTCGACGCCGTCCTCGACGGGATCGACGTCGTGTGCCACCAGGCCGCGATGGTCGGCAACGGCGTCGACGCGCAGGACCTTCCCGACTACGCGGCGCACAACGACCTCGGCACCGCCCGGCTCCTCGCGGCGATGGCCCGCGTGGGGGTCGACCGGTTGGTGCTCGCGTCGTCGATGGTCGTCTACGGCGACGGCCGCTACGACTGCCCCGAGCACGGCGACGTGCCCCCCGCGGTGCGCCGGGAGGACGACCTGGCGGCCGGCCGCTTCGACCCGCGCTGCCCCGTCTGCGGCGGCGACGTCACGTGGCGCCGGGTCACCGAGGACGCGCCGATCCGTCCGCGCACGTCGTACGCGGCCTCGAAGATCGCCCAGGAGTACTTCGCCGACGCGTGGTGCACGCTGCAGTCGGGCCGCGCGGTGGCCCTGCGATACCACAACGTGTACGGCCCGGGCATGCCCGCGGACACCCCCTACTCGGGCGTGGCGGCGATCTTCCGGTCGGCGCTGGAGCGCGGCGAGGCGCCGCGCGTCTTCGAGGACGGCCGGCAGGTGCGCGACTTCGTGCACGTCGACGACGTCGCGCTCGCGAACGCGCTGGCCGTCGAGACGGTGGCCGGGCACCCCGTGGGCGTCACGCCCTACAACGTCGCGTCGGGGCGGCCGTTCACGATCGGGGACATGGCGCGGGTGCTGTCCCGCGCGGTCGACGGCCCGGAGCCCGTGGTCACGGGCGACGCCCGCGTGTTCGACGTCCGGCACGTCCTCGCCTCGCCCGACAAGGCGGCCGAGGGGCTCGGCTTCCGGGCCGAGATCGCCCCGGAGGACGGCATCGCCCGGCTGGCCACCGACCCCCTCCGGCGTCGCTGACCGTCACGGTCAGGGGAGGGTGGGCGTCACCAGCGGGTGATGAGCAGGGTCTGGGCGAGGAGCGCGACCACGAGCTGCGACGCGAGCAGGGGGCGCTGCCAGCGGTCGGGCAGCAGGGCGGGCACCGCCACGACCCAGATCGTGAACGGCAGCCAGATCCGCTCGACCTCCGCCTTGCTCATGCCCGACAACGTCGCGAGCGCGATCGTGGCGAGGCCGCCCGCCGCGAGCACCGCCAGGGGCACCCGGCGTCGCACGGCGTCGGCGGTGGCGGGGAACGCGGCCCACACGGCGAGGCCCGCCGTGCACGTCCACGCCGCGATGTTCGCCCACACCCAGTAGCCGTAGGAGCGCTCCGACGCGATGCCGTCGTAGTAGCGCTCGCGCAGGACCGGGTACGCCTCCCACCAGTGGAAGCCGAAGGCCGAGAAGACCGCCGTCACCACGAGCGCGCCGCCCAGTGCCCACGGCAGCGCCCGCCAGCCGAGCGCCGGAGCCGACGCGACCTGCCCGCCCGCGCGGGTCGTCCTCGTGGCCAGCCACAGCACCGTGAGCGCGAGGACGCCGAGCAGCACGAGGCCGTAGGAGAGGTAGACGCACCAGCCCAGCAGCAGACCCGCCGCGACGCCCTGCGCCCAGGCCCGCGGACCACGCGACGTCGCCGCGCGGGCCAGCAGGTACAGGCCCCAGGCGGCCACGGCGGCGAAGTACCAGTCGGCGCTGACCCCCGCCCACACCACGAGGGGCGCGAGGGCGAGCCACGGCGCGGCCCGCCGGGCGAGGTCGCGGGTGCCGAGCAGGTCGAGCGTCAGCAGCACGGCGGCCACGGACGTCGCGCCCACCGTCACCACGACCATCGCGATCCAGAACGGGTCCTGGACGCCCAGCCGGTCGAGCAGCACGAACGAGAGGAGCGCGCCCGGCGGGTGCCCGGCCACGTGCGTGTGCCAGTTGTCGGGCGCCGACGACGGGATCCGCTCGACGAACTCCCGCAGCATCGCGGGCACGTCGCGCACGGTCTGCGCGTCGTGCGGGTACTCGCTCGTGCGGCCGTAGACGCGGGCGAACCCGTAGCGACCGTCGCTCAGCCCGAGCGCGCACGTCCAGAGCCATCCCGCGAAGGTCGTCAGCACGACCACGACGCGCCAGGGCAGCTCGAGGCGCAGACGCGGCAGCGCCGACCACAGCAGCACCCCGGCCGCGACCGCCACGAGCAGGAGCGGGTCGAGCCGTGGACCCCACCACGCGTGCAGCGGCGGGAAGTGCACGCGCACGTCCTCGTCGAGCAGCAGCGGCACGACCATGGCCGCGACGACGAGCACGAGTCCGACGAGCGCCGACACGACGGCCGGGCGGGGGCGGGCCTGCATGGCGCCACGCTAGCCCGACCGTGACCGCGCCGCAGGGCCGCTGGTTGACGTGCGGGGTCGTGCCATCGCCCGTAGTTTCGGGGGATGGTCGATGCAGGCGTGACGTGCGACGTGGTGGTGCCGTGTCGCGACGAGGCAGCGGCCCTGCCGCTCGTCCTCGCCGACGTCCCCGCGGGTCTGCGGGTCGTCGTGGTCGACAACGGCTCCACCGACGGCACCGCCGACGTCGCCCGCTCGCTCGGCGCGGTCGTGGTGCACGAGTCCCGCCCGGGGTACGGCGCAGCGGTGCACGCCGGCGTCGAGGCGGCCGAGGCGGAGTACGTGGCCGTGATCGACGGCGACGACTCGATGCGGCTCGCCGACCTCCTGCCGATGCTCGACGCCGTGCGCACCGAGGGCGTCACCATGGCCGTGGGTCGACGTCGGCCGGTCGCCCGGGGCGTCTGGCCCTGGCACGCACGCGCCGGCACGCTCGCCCTCGCCACCTGGATCCGCCGCTCGAGCGGCTTCGGCATCCACGACCTCGCGCCCATGCGGGTCTGTCGTCGCCAGGACCTCCTCGACCTCGACGTGCGCGACCGTCGCTTCGGCTACCCGCTGGAGCTCATGGTCAAGGCGTCCCGCGCGGGCTGGACGGTCCGTGAGGTCGACGTCGACTACCGACCGCGCGCGGCCGGCACGCGGTCGAAGGTGTCGGGGTCGGTCAAGGGCACCGCCCGGGTCGTCCAGGACTTCGCGAAGGTGCTGCGATGACGCCCGCGCCGCTCGAGCCGCCGTCGACCGGCCCGGTGCTGCTCGTCGTCGCCAAGGCCCCCGTGCCCGGGCTCGCCAAGACCCGCCTCGGCCGGGTCGTCGGGCCCGACGCCGCCGCGGACGTGGCCGCCGCCGCCCTGCTCGACACCCTCGACGCCGTGCAGGCCGCCCGTGCGGTCACGGGCTGGCCGGTGGTGGTCGCGATGACCGGCGAGGTCGCCAGCGCCGCCCGGGCGGACGACGTCCGGGCCGCCCTCGAGCGCACCATCGTCGTACCCCAGCGTGGCGACGACTTCGGCGAGCGTCTCGCCCACGCGCACGCCGACGCCGGCGTGCACGGTCGCGGCACGGTGCAGATCGGCATGGACACCCCCCAGGTGGCACCGGACGACCTCGTGGCCGCGGGGAACGCCGTCGTCGAGGGACGGCAGGTGCTCGGACCGGCCGACGACGGCGGCTGGTGGCTCCTCGGCCTGCCCGACCCGCGCCGCGCCGACGCCCTGCGCGGCGTGCCGATGTCGCGCGACGACACCGGCGAGCTGACCCGCGCCGCGCTCGGCGACGTCGAGCTGCTGCGCGCGCTGTGCGACGTCGACGAGTGGCCCGACGCGCAGTCGGTCGCCAGCGACCTCCCGGGGTCGCGGTTCGCCAGAGCGGTCGACCGGTCCACGACGGCAGGAGCAGGGGCATGAGCCTGGACGACGCCACGTTCGACGCGGTCTTCACCTCCGACGACTCGCGCTTCGTCGACGACGCCGGGGTGGAGGAGCACCTGGCGGTGCACCGGTGGGCGGCCGACGCGGACGACGCCGACCACGCCCTGTTCGTCGACCCCTGCTCGGGACCGACGCTCGACCTCGGCTGCGGTCCGGGCCGCCTCGTGCACGCCCTCCTGCTGCGCGGGGTCGACGCTCTGGGTGTCGACACGTCGCGTGCGGCGCTCGGCCTGGCGAAGGCGCGTGGTTCCGTCGTGCTCCGGCGCGACGTGTTCGACCGGCTCCCCGGCGAGGGCCGCTGGCAGCACGCGCTGCTCGCCGACGGCAACATCGGCATCGGTGGTGACCCGATCATCGGCACCAAGTCGACGGCTGCTGGTCGACGGTCGCCTGGGCGCACCGTTCGAGTGGGCCGTCGTCGGTCTCGACGCGGTCAGCTACCTGGCCGACCGCGCCCACCTCGTCCACACCCGCACGTTGCAGGCGGACGGCCGCTGGGTGGCCGAGCTGCACCGGCCGGTCCGGGGCTGAGGATCGTGCGCCTGCCCCGCGTCGAGGACTTCGAGGCCCGCGCGCGGGGCCCACGGCTCACGGCGCGGGTCGGCACCTGGCTCGGCGTGGCATTCGGCATCTGCTTCCTCACCGGGATGTGGAGCCACCTGCAGTACGACCCGCCGTCCTGGGCCCCGATCGGGCCCCGCCCCGCGTCGCTCTACCGGTGGACGCAAGGTCTGCACGTCGCCACGGGGATCGCCTGCGTGCCGCTGCTGCTGGTGAAGCTGTGGTCGGTCTTCCCGCGGCTGTTCGCGCGACCGCCGGCCGACGTCCGCCGCCTCGCGCTGCACGCCCTCGAGCGCGGCTCCATCGCCGTCCTCGTGGCCTCGGCGCTGTTCCAGCTCGTCAGCGGGCTGCTCAACGTCGTGCAGTGGTACCCGTGGTCGTTCTCGTTCCGCCCGGCGCACGAGGCCGTGGCCTGGATCGCGGTCGGCAGCATCCTCGTGCACGTGGCGGTCAAGCTGCCGGTCGTCCGCCAGGCCTTCGCGCCCGAGACGGAGCCCGACGTCGAGCGCGCCGGTGCTCCCGGACGTCGCGCCGTGCTGGCGACCGCGCTCGGCGCGTCAGCCGTGGCGACCGTGCTCACCGTCGGGCAGAGCGTGCCGTGGCTGCGCCGCGTGTCGGTGCTCGCGGTGCGCGACGGGACGGGCCCGCAGGGGCTGCCGATCAACCGCACGGCCCGCGCCGCCGGCGCCGTCGAGGCCGCCACCGACGCCGAGTTCCGGCTCGAGGTCGTGCACGGCGACCGCAGCGTCACGCTGAGCCGGGCCGAGCTCGCCGCCCTGCCGCAGCGCACGCACCGCCTGCCCATCGCCTGCGTCGAGGGCTGGAGCCGCAGCGCCACCTGGACGGGGGTGGCCGTGCGCGACCTGCTCGCGCTGGTCGGGGCGCCGGCGGCGTCCACGGTCCGCGTCACGTCGATGCAGACCCGTGGCGCGTTCGCGCGCAGCGAGCTGCCCGCCGTGTTCGTCGAGGACCACCGCACGCTGCTCGCGCTCGAGCTCGAGGGCGAGCCGCTCGACCTCGACCACGGCTTCCCGTGCCGCATCATCGCGCCCAACCGGCCCGGCGTGCTGCAGACCAAGTGGGTACGGACGTTGGAGGTCCGCGCATGAGGGCCGCTCGTCTGCTCCTCGCGCTGCCGGGGGTCGCCGCGATCGTGTGGGGCGTCCTCCTGCTGCTCGACCGGCCCGACGGCCTGGTCTCGGTGCTCGTCTGGGCCGGGGGCGCCGTGCTCGTGCACGACCTCGTCCTGGCGCCCCTGACCGTCGTCGTGGGTGTGCTGCTCGGCCGGCTCCTCCCGCCGGCCACCCGCACCCCGTCCCTGCTGCTGCTCGCCGGCTGGGCGCTCGTGACCGTGGCGGTCGCCAACGTGCTGTCGGGGCAGGGCGGCAAGCCCGACAACCCCACCCTGCTGACCGGCGACTACGGCCTCGCGTGGGGCGTCGCGACGCTGGTCGTCGCCCTCGCCGTCGGCGCCCTCGTGGTCGTCGGCGTCCGGCAGGAGCGTCGCCGTACGTCCGCGCCCTCCTGATGGGTTAGGTTGCTGCCGTGCTGCTGAGCGACCGCGACATCCTGGCCGAGATCGACGCCGGACGGGTGAGCCTGGACCCGTTCGAGCGCACCATGATCCAGCCGTCGAGCATCGACGTGCGGCTCGACAAGTTCTTCCGCGTCTTCGACAACCACAAGTACCCGCACATCGACCCCGCGGCCGACCAGTCGGACCTGACGCGCCCGGTCGAGGTGGCCGGCGACGAGACCTTCGTGCTGCACCCCGGCGAGTTCGTCCTGGGGTCCACGTTCGAGCTCGTCACCCTGCCCGACGACGTCGCGGCGCGCCTGGAGGGCAAGTCGTCCCTCGGTCGCCTCGGACTCCTCACGCACTCGACGGCCGGCTTCATCGACCCCGGGTTCTCGGGGCACGTGACGCTGGAGCTGGCCAACGTCGCCACGCTGCCGATCAAGCTCTACCCGGGCATGAAGATCGGCCAGCTCTGCTTCTTCCGGCTGACGTCCGCCGCGGAGCACCCCTACGGCTCCGCCGCGTACGGCTCCCGGTACCAGGGCCAGCGCGGCCCGACGGCGTCGCGGTCGCACGCCAACTTCCACCAGACGAGCATCTAGACCCGAAGCACGAGCCAGCATGTCGCTACCCCTCTCCATCAGTCCCGAGGTCTCCGACGCCCTCGCCGCCGGCCGGCCGGTCGTGGCGCTGGAGTCGACGATCATCTCCCACGGCCTGCCCCGGCCGGACAACCTCGCCGCCGCGCGCCGCTTCGAGCAGCAGCTGCGCGACGCGGGCGTCGTGCCGGCGACCATCGCCGTGCTCGACGGGCAGCTCAAGGCCGGCCTGAGCGACGCCGAGCTCGAGCGGATCGCGTCCGAGGACGTGCCGAAGCTGAGCATGCGCGACCTCCCGGTCGTGCTGGCGCGGGGCGGCAGCGGCGCGACCACGGTCGCGGCCACGTCGTTCATCGCCGACCACGCAGGCGTGCGGGTCTTCGCGACCGGCGGCCTCGGTGGTGTGCACCGTGGTGCGGACACCTCCTTCGACGAGTCCAACGACCTGAAGGCGCTGTCTGAGGTGCCGATCACGGTCGTGTCCGCGGGCGTCAAGTCGGTGCTCGACATCGGCGCCACGTTGGAGCGGCTCGAGACCCTCGGCGTGACGGTGCTCGGCTACGGCACCGACGAGTTCCCGAGCTTCTGGCTGCGCTCGTCGGGCGAGACCCTCGACTGGACGGTGCCCGACGGTCCGGCCGTCGCCGGGGTCATGGAGGCACGCGAGCAGCTCGAGCTCTGCACGGCGATCGTGGTGGCGAACCCGCTGCCGTTCGACCAGCAGCTCGACCCCGACCTGCACGACCGCGCCCTGGCCGAGGCCCTGCGCCGCTGCGAGGAGAAGGGCATCGAGGGCAAGGAGGTGACGCCGTTCCTGCTCTCGACGATCGTCGAGCTCACGGAGGGCGACAGCCTCGCCGTCAACCTGCGCATCGTCGAGAACAACATCCGGGTCGCGGCCGAGATCGCCACCGCCTGGGCGGAGCTCTAGCCCGTGACGGTGCTCGTCGTCGGCGACGTGGTCGACGACATCAGCGTGCGACCGCTGACGGAGGTCACGCCTGCGAGCGACACCCCCGCCACCATCCGCATGGCGCCCGGCGGCTCGGCGGCCAACGTCGCGGCGTGGCTGGGAGAGCTGGGCGTGCCCACCCGCTTCGTCGGCCGGGTGGGGGCCGACGCCGTCGAGCGCCACACGGCGGCCCTCGCGGCGCACGGCGTCGACGCGCGCCTCGTGGGCGACCCGGAGCTGCCGACGGCGACCATCCTGCTGCAGCTCGACGACGTCGGCGAGCGGACCATGTTCGTCGACCGTGGCGCGAACGGGCGGCTCTCGCCCGACGACGTCGGAGCCGACGTGTGGGACGGCGTCACCTGGCTGCACCTGACCGGCTACTCGTTCTTCGACGAGGGCACCCGGTCGACCGCACTCGGGCTCGTCGCGCAGGCGCGGGCGCGCGGTGCCGGCGTCAGCGTCGACCCGAGCACGGTCTCCTTCCTGCGCGCGTGCGGCGGCCCGACCTTCCTCGACTGGGTCGACGGGGCCGACCTCGTCTTCCCGAACCTCGACGAGGCGCGGGTGCTCGTCGACTCGCGCGGTCCCCAGATCGACCTCGACCACCTGGCCACCCGCTTCGGCGGTGTCGTGGTGACGCTCGGGTCGATGGGGGCGGCCTTCCTCGGTGACGTCGACGGGGTGGAGCGCCGGGAGCAGGTGACGGCGCCGCGGACCTCCGTGGTCGACACGACCGGCGCGGGCGACGCCTTCGCGGCCGGCTTCCTCGCGTGCTGGCTGCGCCCTGGCCCCCGCGACGTGCGGGGCGCGCTCGAGTCGGGCCGGGCGGTCGCCGAGCGGTGCATCGCCGTGCGCGGCGCGCGTCCCCGCGTCTAGCACCTGGCGACTGATTCCGTAGCCCGATCGAGTCATTTCGGCACCTTCCGCAATGTTTTATCCGCGAGCGGCTTCCGTTCCCGTGATCGGTGCGGTTGTATCGAGGTGGGGCCGTCCAGGGGTGGGCCCCAGAGGGAGGACACCGTGTCGATCGTGCCGACGCCACGACGTGGCGACCGTGCCACCCGTCGTGAGCGCCACGCTCGCCCGGCCGGTGTCCTCGACGGCAGTGTCCACGTCGCCGCCGCGGAGCACCGGGTCTACGTCCTGGCCTACTACCGCTCGCCCGAGGCTGCGCGGGACGCCCGCGGCGGCGTCGTGACCACGTGGGCGGACCACGAGAGCGCGCCCGACCGGGTCACGCTCACGGCGCCGGGTCCCGGCACCTGGTACGTCAGCGTCCTCGAGCGCCACGAGGGTCCCGACGGCTTCACCTTCTCGGCGGGGGCCGAGGCGCTCCCGCTGCTGCCCGCCTGAGCGGCGGGCCTGCGGCTGCCATGCTGGACCCGTGAGTGGATCGGTGGGCTGGCGGCACGACCCGCGTCGACGGGCCGTCCTCGCCGTCGGCGTGCTCGTCGCGCTCCTGGCCGGGCTGATGGGCTGGATCGTCGTGGCCCCGGAGAGCACCGGCGTGACGTTCCCGGACGGTCGGGTGGCGTCGGAGGGCGAGACCCGCACCCTGCCGGGCGGTGGGTCGTACGCCTTCCTGCAGACGCAGGCGGACGGCGAGACCCCGGTCGCCTACGACCCGTGCACGCCCGTGCGGCTGGTGGTCAACGAGCGGCTCGCGCCCGACGACGCCGACGCGGTGCTCGAGCGGGCCGTCGCCGAGGTGCGCGAGGCGTCGGGGCTCGACGTCAGGGTCGTGGGCCGCACCGACGACCCTCCCCAGACGCACCTCGACGACCCTGAGGACGGCGACGGCTGGCGTCCGGTGCAGGTCAGCTGGACGGACGCCGACGAGGTCGAGGAGCTCGAAGGTCGGGTGGCCGGCCTCGGCGGCAGCACGTGGATCGAGCGCGACGGGGTGCGGCGGTACGTGACCGGCGAGGTCATGCTCGACACGCCCGACCTCGTCGACGGCGGCAGCGGCGGCGAGGTCGCGACCGGCGTGCTCATGCACGAGCTCGCCCACGTGCTGGGGCTCGACCACGTCGACGACCTCGGGGAGCTCATGCACCCGAGCAGCCCCCGATCCTCCTGGGGCCCGGGCGACCGCGCCGGCCTCGCCGCCCTGGGCGACGCCCCCTGCGCCACCTGACCACCCGCCCCCTCGCGCCCCATCCCCGCTGAGCGTGACGTTCGCGGGGTCGGACCGGCGTTTCTGGCCCGCGAACGTCACGCTCAGGGGGAGCATCGAGCCATGACGAGTCCGATCCAGGTCGCCGACGGCGTGCACCTCGCCACCGGGACCGACGTCAACTGGCTGCTCCTGCAGGACGGTGACGCGCTGACGGTCATCGACACCGGCTACCCCGGCGACGCCGACCGGCTCGACGCGTCGGTGCGGGCGCTCGGCCGCGAGCCTGGCGACGTCGCCGCCGTGCTCGTGACCCACGCCCACGTCGACCACGTCGGCAGCATCGAGCGGTGGTGGCAGGAGCATGGCGTGCCGGTGCTGGTGCACGAGGACGAGCTGGCGAACGTGCGCGGGGAGCGGCACGAGTCGGCCACCCCGCTCGACGTCGCCCGCCGGGCCTGGCGACCCCGCACGGCGCTGTGGGCCGCGCGCATCACCCGGGCAGGCGGCACGGCGCACGTGACCGCCCCGCACGCGCAGACGTGGACGGGCGAGGGTCCGCTCGACCTGCCCGGCCGGCCCGTCCCCGTCCACACCCCGGGCCACACGAGCGGGCACACGGCGTTCCTGCTGGCTGACGCCGGCGTGCTCGTGACGGGCGACGCGATCGTGACCGCCCACGCCACCACGTCGCGTCGAGGTCCGCAGCAGCTGCCCGGCTTCTTCGCCACCGACCCCACGCTCGCCGCCCGCTCCCTCGAGCGGTTCCGCGACCTCGACGTCGACACGATCGCGCCGGGCCACGGACCGGTGTGGCAGGGGCGCCCCACCGACGCCGTCGACCACGCCCTCGCGCCCCAGCGGTAGCCGAGACGACGAGAGGGCGCCCGCGCTGTGCGGGCGCCCTCTCGGCTCAGGTGACCTCGACCGTCAGGCCTTCGGCTCCTCGTCGTCCTTCGCCAGCTCCGTGGCCGCCTCCGTGACGCCCCGGCCCGACGGGTTCGCGTCGCTCAGCGGCGCCACGTCGTCGGACTCGGGATCAGGGTTCGGCGCATCCTCGACCGCCACGACCTCCGACGGTGCAGCGGACGGTGCGGACTCCTCGGGCGTCGACGCCTGAGCCGTCGCCTCGGTGGCGGCGCCGTCGACGCCGGCCGCGTCGGCCTCCTCCTCACGGGCGTCGCCGTCGACGGGCTCGTCCTCGGCGGGGGCGGGGGTGTCGGCCTCGGCGGGCGACTCCTCGCCGCCCTCGGGCACCGACTCGACCTCGGGGTCGACCGCGTCGCCCGGCTCGGGCTCGGCTTCCGGGGTCGGCTGGTCGTCGGACGTGCTGGCGGTGGGGGCCTCGACCTCTTCGTTGCCGGGCGCCTCGCCGGCGTCGCCACCGGTACCGGCGGCGTCGCCCTTCTCGTCGACGTCGATGTTGTGCTGCGCCGCCACCTCGACGTCCGCCTCGGCGGAGGCCGGGGCGGGGTCGTCCTTCGGCGCCTCGGCCGGCTCGTCGGTGCCCTGCGGGTCCTCGTGGGCGTCGGCAGCGGGCGCGGCGTCGTCGGTCGCGCTGATCGACGCCGGGTCGGCCTCGTCCTTCGCGTCGGGCTCGGCCTCGGTGGCAGCAGCCGCAGCCGTCGCCTTCTCGGCCTCCTCGACCACGGCGGCGTCGTCCTCGGCCGTCGGCTCCTCAGGACGCTTCACGGCCGCGAGCAGCATCTGTGCGACGTCGAGCACCTCGACCTCCTCGCGTGCCTCGCCGGCCGCCTGCTGGGCCGTCAGGCCGTCGGACAGCATGACCCGGCAGAACGGGCAGCCCACGGCGATCTGGTCGGCGCCGGTGGCCACGGCCTCCTGGGTGCGGTTCACGTTGATCCGCGAGCCGAGGTTCTCCTCCATCCACATGCGCGCGCCACCGGCGCCACAGCAGAAGGAGCGCTCGGAGTTGCGCGGCATCTCGGCGAACTTCGCACCGGGGATGACGCTCAGCAGCTCGCGCGGCGCCTCGTACACCTGGTTGTGGCGGCCGAGGAAGCACGGGTCGTGGTAGGTGATCGTCTTCTCCGGCTCGGCCGACGCCGCAGCGCCCGCCTTCGGAGCGACGGGCTTCAGCTTGCCTTCGCGCACGAGGCGGTTGAGCAGCTGCGTGTGGTGCACGACCTCCAGCTCGACGCCGAACTCGGCGTACTCGTTCTTGAGGGAGTTGAAGCAGTGCGCGCAGGTCGAGACGACCTTCTTGGCCTTCGTCTCCTTCAGCACCTCGGAGTTCTCCATGGCCAGCTGCATGAAGACGATCTCGTTGCCGGCGCGACGCGCCGGGTCGCCGGTGCAGGTCTCGCCGTCACCGAGGATCGCGAACTCGACGCCCGCGGTGTGCAGCAGCTCGGCCACGGCCTGCGTGGTCTTCTTCGCACGGTCCTCGAAGGCACCGGCGCAGCCCACCCAGAACAGCCACTCGACCTCGTCGAGGCTCTCGACGTCGACACCGACCTGCTTGACCTCGAAGTCGAGGCCCTTGGTCCAGTCGAGGCGGTTCTTGGGGTTCATGCCCCAGGGGTTCCCCTTGCGCTCCAGGCCCTTGAAGATGTTGTTCAGCTCGGCCGGGAAGTTGCTCTCGACGAGCACCTGGAAGCGGCGCATGTCGTCGATGTGGTCGACGTGCTCGATGTCGACGGGGCACTGCTGGACGCAGGCGCCACAGTTCGTGCACGACCACAGGACGTCGGGGTCGATGACGCCGTACATCTCCTCGTCGCCGATGAGCGGACGCTCGACCTCCTTCTGCTGCTCCTCGGTGCGCTCGTCCTCCGGCACCGACAGCGCGGGGATCTTGGCGTAGGCGTGCTCACGCAGGCCCATCATGAGCAGCTTGGGGCTGAGCGGCTTCTCGGTGTTCCAGGCGGGGCACTGGCTCTGGCAGCGGCCGCACTCGGTGCAGGTGGTGAAGTCGAGCAGACCCTTCCACGAGAAGTCCTCGACCTTGCCGACGCCGAGCTTCTCGAAGTCCTCCTCCTCGAGGTCCTCCATCTTCTCCAGGTCGAGCGGCTCGCCGTTGACGAGGATCGGCTTGAGGCCACCGAGGGCCGTGCCGCCGTCGGACTCGCGCTTGAACCAGATGTTCGGCCACGCGGTGAAGCGGTGCCACGCGATGCCCATCGTCAGGTTGGTGGAGATGACGAGCAGCCAGATCATGGCCGAGACGACCTTGATCATCGCGATGGCGACGATGATGTCCTCGAGCGTGCCGATGTTCTCGGCGCCGGTCGGGTACAGGTTGCCGAAGTGCTGGGCGATCGGGAAGTGGAAACCGGTCGCGTACTCGGCGTCCTCGCCGCCGCGCGCCTGGAGCAGGTTGTACTCCGCGCCGCGGATGAACAGGATCGCGATGCTCTCGAGGAACACCATGAACTCGACGAAGTACGCCTGGCCCATGCGCGAGCCGAAGAAACGGCTCTGGCGCTGCAGGCGCTTCGGGTGCTTGACCTGGCGGTAGATCGCGAGCGGGATGATCGCGAGGGCGCCGAGCAGGCCGATGAACTCGCTGACCCACTCGTAGAGGAAGAAGTGGCCGATGATCGGCCAGACGAACTCCGGGTCGAACAGCTGGACGAAGCCCTGCGCGACGGCGGTCGCGAGCACGATGAACGCCAGGTAGACGAACCAGTGCAGGGCACCGATCCACGTCCACTGGAGCATCCGGGTGTGGAGGAACGTCTCCTTGACCATGTTCACCGTGCGGGCCGCGGGGTCGTTGGTGCGGCCGGGCGCGGGGCCGCCGGCGCGGACGACCGCGAGCATGCGACGCACCGCGACGACGGTGACGGGGATCGTGACGGCCGTGACGGCCAGGGAGACGATGATCGCGACGAGCTGCATGGAGCCTCAATCCTTGGTGCGACGACCGTGACAGTGGGGGTGACACTAGCCCCTCGCGTTCTTGTCCGCGGGGTAAGGCCACCCTGATCCTGCAGGTCAGCGGTCGGTTACCGGTGGGTAGGTACAGCCTAACCCCCGACGCGGACCTCTGTCCGCCGGTGTGAGCCGTTCGAGACCGCGCGGACCACGCTGGTCGAGTAGGCCGAGCGGCGACGAAGGAGCCCGGTTGGGCGTATCGAGACCACTCTGGGCGGTCGCCGGGGGTTGGCCCGCGCTGGGCCGTTGCCGGGTGGTCTCGATACGCGGCACGACGCTCCTTCGTCGCGCGTGCCGCTACTCGACCAGCGGAATCCACCGCTGGTCGAGTGCCTCCACGAGCGCCAGCGAGGGGAGGTGTATCGAGACCACTCCACGCTCACGCTGGGGGCTGGCCCGCGCTGATCCATTGCCGGGTGGTCTCGATACGCAGGGACTTCGCAAGCTCGTCCCTGCTACTCGACCAGCGGAATGTCTCGCTGGTCGAGTAGTCGACGCTGCGACGAAGGAGCTGGCGGAGACGTATCGAGACCATTCCAGGCGGTCGCTGGGGGTTGGGCCGCGCTGATCCGTTGCCGGGAGGTCTCGATACGCGGCCACGGCGCTCCTTTGTCGCGCGTGGCCGCTACTCGACCAGCGGAACGTTTCGCTGGTCGAGTGCCTCCACGAGCGCAGCGAGGGGAGGTGTATCGAGACCATTCCAAGCGGTCGCTGGGGCCGGTCCGCGCGGGGCCGTTGCCGGGTGGTCTCGATACGCGGCACGGCGCTCCTTCGTCGCGCGTGCCGCTACTCGACCAGCGCTACCGCTGGTCGAGTAGTCGACGCCGCGACGGAGGAGCTGGCGGAGACGTATCGAGACCATCCGGAGCTGTCGCTGGGGGCTGGTCCGCGCTGGGCCGTTGCCGGGTGGTCTCGATACGCGGCCACGGCGCTCCTTCGTCGCGCGTGGCCGCTACTCGACCAGCGGAGGGGGGCGGACCTCGGACGCCCGGTCCGGGGGGCGGCGCTCGGTGGGGACGAGGGGGAGGGCCAGCAGGGGGAGGACGGCGACGAGGCCGAACGCCCACCCGTACCCGGCGGCGGCGATGAGCACGCCGACCACGGGCGGCACGGCGGCGCTGACGAGGTACTGGCCGGTGTTCTGCACGCCGAGCGCCTTGCCCGACCACCACGGTCCGGCTCGTTCCGCGACGGCGGTGAACGCGAGCCCGTTGTCGGCGACGGTGACGACGCTGGCGACGACGACGAGCACCACGGCGAGCGGTGTCGGCTCGAGCAGGCCGAGCGCCAGCATCGCCAGGGCGGCGCCGAGCGCGACGACGCGCATCGGTCCCATGCGGCTGCCGACCCGGTCGGACCACCATCCCACGCCGACGCGTCCCGCCGACCCGAGCAGCTGCGTGACGGCCACGAGCGCGCCCGCGGCCGGCGCGGACCAGCCGCGCTCGGCGATCAGCCAGGTCAGCATGAACGTCCACACGGTGAACTGGGGCACGACCAGCAGGGCTGACGCTGCGTGGATGCGCAGGAGCGACGCGTCGCCGGCATACGGGCTGGCGGTCTCGCCGTCGCGCAGGGCCTCGGCGCGGGCCCGGCGGGGCGGGTCGACGACCAGCACCGCGCAGGCCACGAGGGTCGCGGCGTCGATCGCGGCGATGGTGAGCAGCGTGGTGCGCAGGTCGGTGGCCTCGACGAGGGTCGGGACCAGGACGGCGGCGAGCCCGACCCCGAGGGGCAGTGCGGCCTGCCGGATGCCCATGGCCGTGCCGCGACGTTCCGGCGGGAACCAGCCGACGACGAGCCGACCGCTGGCGGCGTTGGAGCTGGCGACGCCCACGCCCGCGACGAACCAGCAGGCGGCGAGCGGGAGGTAGCCGTCCGCGAACGCCGCCGCGGCGCTCCCCACCGTGGTGACGACGAGACCGAGGGTGAGGGTGAGCCGTTCACCCCACCGGTCGACGACGACGCCCCACCCCACGAGGGAGACGGTGGTGCCGAGCAGCGACGCCGACGCGAGCGCCCCGGCGTGGCCGAGGGTCAGCCCGCGGTCGCGGGTGAGGAAGGGGATCAGAGCGACGGCCGCGTTGGCGGCGACCGTGCCGGAGACCTGCGCCAGCATGCCGACCGCGAGCATCAGCCATCGGTTCGGGGACGCCACCGCTCCATGGTGGGCCCCGACCGACGGAGCCGCGCGACCGGGTCGGGTGTCAGTCGAGCGCGCCGAGGTACGCCAGCGCCTGCCGCACGAGGGTGCCGCGGCCACCCTCCATCTCGTCGAGCACGAGAGGGCTGAGCACCTCCTGCGGCGTCATCCAAGTGAGCTCGAGCGCGTCCTGGCGCGGGTTGCACTCGCCGGTGACCGGCACGACGTAGACGAGCGCGACGGCGTGCTGGCGCGCGTCGTGCAGCGGGGCGACGCCTGGCAGCGGGAAGTACTCGGCGACCGTGAAGGGGACGATCGAGGAGGGCAGCTGCGGGAACGCGGTGGGCCCGAGGTCCTTCTCGAGGTTGCGCAGCAGCGCGTCGCGCACGGACTCGCCGTGCGTCACACGGCCCGAGACGAACGTGCGGCTCATCGCGCCGGTGGTGGCGGAGCCGCGGAGCAGCAGCCCCACGTGCTCGACGCGACCGTGGGAGTCGACCCGGACGGGGATGCCCTCCACGTAGAGGATCGGCACCCGGGAGCGGGTCTCCTCGAGGGCGATCTCGGAGAGCCAGCCGGGGTTCGGGTCGGGGGTGCGGACGGACGCCATGGCCACATCCTCCCTCATGGACCCGACCGCCCTGGCGGGTGCGGGCCGACGACCGGTCGGGCGGTGGCGGTCAGGGGTTGATCGCGCTGAGCACGGCCCCGGTCGTCAGCACGGCGGTCATCGCGTTCTGCGCGTCCTGCAGGACCCCGCGGACGCCCTCGCTCGCCCAGTCGCCCTCGGCGACGACCTTGGCCCGCTCCTTCGCGACCTTCAGCTCGCGCCGGTCGGTCACGGCGATGCCGAGGTGGCCGGTGGCCAGGAGGAGGCCCACCAGCGGCCCGGTGGTCTCGTCGGCGGGCTGCTCCTGCAGCAGCACGGCGCGCAACCGGCCGACGAGGTCGTCGCGCTGCACCACGTCGGCGACGTCGTACCGTTCGAGCACCAGGCGTCGCTGTCGCCGGATCGTCCCCGCAGCCTCCATGTCACGCAGCACGACGGCGCGCTGGCGCCGCCCCAGGCGGGCGATCGTCGACTTCGGCGTCTGGCGTCCCTGCTCGCGCACGCGCTCGAAGGCCTGCTGCAGGGCCGGGTCGGGGACGGGGGTGCGGTCGACGACCTCGACGCGAGCCTTGCGCCCGCTGCCCTCCAGCCGGAGCCGGCCGAGGAGCACGAGGTCGATGAGGGCCGCGCCCCCGAGCGCCGCCTCGACCGTGCGGGTCACCACGCGGACCCGGCCGGTGCGGGCGTCGATCGCCACCAGGAGCAGGTTCTTCGCGACGGACATGCGGCCAGCCTAGGCGCGTGGTCCCCCGCGGGGAGCGGCTCTTGTCAGAGCGCCTCCTGACTGGAAGAGTCCCGAGGGTGGCCGTCGAGGACTGGGAACAATTCGCTGACCTCGCTCGCTCGATGAGCGCGAAGTCAGGGTTCAGGGACACCGTCCTCACCGCGGTCCGGTCAGCGCCGCGGCTCGTGGGCGGGTGCGACGAGGCCGGGGTCTCGGTCGTCCACGCGGGGGGCCGAGTGACGACCGAGGCGTCCACGGGGGAGCGCGTCGAGCAGGCGGACGCCCTGCAGGTGGAGCTGCAGGACGGTCCCTGCGTGCAGTCGATCCACCAGTCCGAGACGGTCCGCAGCGTCGACCTGCGCGAGGAGGACCGCTGGCCCCGGTGGTCGCGGGTGGCGGCGGAGCGGCTCGGGTTCCGGTCCATGCTGTGCGTCCAGCTGTTCACCACGGGGGACACCTTCGGGTGCATGAACATGTACTCCGACACCGTCGCAGGCTTCGACGAGGACGACCTGCACGCGGGTCTGGCCCTGGCGGCGCACGTGGCCGTGGCCGTGCGCGGCGCCGACCTGGTCGACAACCTCGAGTCCGCGCTCGCGAGCCGGGACGTGATCGGCCAGGCCAAGGGGCGGCTGGTCGAGCGGTTCGGGTTGAGCTCCGAGCAGGCCTTCGACGTGCTCGTCCGCTACTCCCAGGACCGCAACGTCAAGCTGCGCGAGGTGGCCGAGCAGGTCGCCCGGAAGGGGTTCGGAGCGCTCGACGACAGCTGGTCGTGAACCTGCTGCAGGCGGGTAAGCCCCGGACGGACGACCCCGGCGGTTTGGCCAGAAGCCGCTGGGGCCGTCCCCGTGGGACCGGGAGCGGGATGCGCGGACGTCGCGTCCGTCCTACGGTCGCGCCATGAGCGCCACCCCCGACGATTCCCCCCTCGACCCGCGTGCGGTCGAGCTCGCGCAGTCCCTGCTCGACGACGCACGGGAAGGGCGCACGCAGCGGCTCGCGGCGCACGTCGACGCCGGCGTCCCCGTCGAGCTGACCGACGCGTCGGGCAACACCGCGCTCATGCTCGCCGCCTACCACGGCCACGCCGACACCGTCGCCGCGCTGGTGCAGCGCGGCGCGATCGTCGACGCCCTGAACGACCGGGGGCAGAGCCCGCTGGCGGGAGCCGTGTTCAAGGGTGAGGACGAGGTCGTGCGGACGCTCCTCGAGGCGGGTGCCGACCCCGACGCCGGGCACCCGACGGCTCGCCAGACGGCGGAGATGTTCGGCCGCACCGACCTCGTCGGACCCGCCTGAGGGCGATCGGGCCTGCCAGCGCCCCCTCCCCACGAGTAGCAGGCCGCCGGACGGTTCGGGGCGTTTTCCTCACATCGTCACGAAATTGTTCGCTGTCGCAACAAATGTAACGTCGAGGGGTGGTCGGACGCGTCCTGCATGAAACGCAGCGCCTCCAGGCTGGGCGCGCGAGCCGTGCCACCCCCTGAGCGCGGTCGCTCGTCACGAGGGAGACACCACCTGTGCACGCATCCATGCGACGGGTCGCCGGCGGTCTGCTGACCGCCACCCTGACCGCGACCTTCCTGGGAGCCCTGGGCACCACGAGCGCCATCGGCGCCACCGTGGCGTCGGGCTCTGACTTCAGCGTCGAACGCGCTCCGGGCGGCTACGCCGTCACGCTCGAGCTCGACACCCCCTTGCCCGTCAAGGACGACGCCCCGACGCTCGTCGTCGACGGCAAGGACATCGGCATCGCCACCGAGTCACTGAAGGGCGACACGCTCACCGTGCTGACCAGCGACCCCGCCGTCGCCGACGCGTCCAGCGTCGAGGCCGGCTGGGCGAGCCGCGGTGCCTCCGCGAAGGCGGAGCGCACCGGCGAGGTGGCGCAGCCCGAGGACCTCGCCGACCCAGCGACCCTGGAGACGCTCGACGCGAACCCCGCGTCGACCGGCACCTACGAGTACACGCAGGCCGACTACGACTTCGGCACCCAGTCAGTCGCGCTCGCCAACATCGGCGGCGTGCGCGGTGAGATGCAGGGGCGTCTCTACCTGCCCAAGACGGGCGGGAAGCGTCCGGTCGTCCTGCTGCTGCACGGGCGCCACTCCACCTGCTACGCCGAGGGCAGCTCCAGCGCGTCGCTCGCGTGGCCGTGCTCCGGCACGCGTCCGCTGTCGATCCCGAGCTACGCCGGGTACGACGGCACGGGCCAGGCCCTCGCGAGCCACGGCTACGCCGTCATCTCGATCTCGGCCAACGCCGTGAACGCCAACGACAACCCGCGCTCGCCCGACCAGGGTGCGCAGGCGCGCGGCCAGCTCGTCCTCGACACGCTGTCGCTGCTGCGCAAGGCCGACGCCGGCCAGCCGGTCACGCTGCACGACGACGCCCGCGACCTCGACGTCACCCTCGACGACGCGCTGCAGGACCCGCTCACCGCGGCCGACCTGCAGGGCCGGTTCGACCTGTCCGACGTGGGTCTCATGGGTCACTCGCGCGGTGGCGAGGGCATCACCTCGGCGGCCACGCTGAACGCGGCGCTCGACGAGCCGTTCGGCATCAAGAGCCTCCTGCCGCTCGCGCCCGTCGACTTCGGTCGCATGACGGTGCCGAACGTGCCGCTCAACGTCGTCCTGCCGTACTGCGACGGCGACGTGTCGAACCAGCAGGGTCAGCACATGCTCGACGACTCGCGCTACGCGTTCGACGACGACGCGCTGCGGGCCGGCACCTGGGTCATGGGCGCGAACCACAACTTCTTCAACACCGTCTGGACGCCCGGGAAGTTCCCGGCCGGCGTCAGCGACGACTGGGGCGCCACGTCGACCAACCAGACCTGTGGTCCGGTCCCGGCCGTCGCCGCCACGTCGATCCGCCTGTCGGCCGACGCCCAGTACGACCTGGGCACGGCGTACATGGCCGGCTGGTTCCGGCTCACGCTCGGTGCCGAGAAGCAGTTCCTGCCGATGTTCGACGGCTCGGGCACGCGCCCGGAGGTCGTCGGCAACGCCGACGTCCGCACCGTCACGACTGCGCCCTCCTCGGCGCGCTCGACGCTGACGTCGTTCGAGTCGACCAGCTCGCTCGTGCGCACCTCGGGCCTGGCCACGGCGCAGCCGTGCGCGAGCCTGACCGGACGCACGATCCCGGCCGCAGCGCCCGCCTGCTCGACGCTCGCGTCGTCGCAGGTGCCGCACTGGACGCCCGCCAGCAACGGCGGCAACGTGCCCGCGACCCCCGTCACCCGGTTCACCTGGACCGGCGACACGGGAGCCGTGCTGGTGACGGTGCCGAAGGCCAAGCGCGACGCGACGGGCTTCGACCGGCTGTCGCTCAAGGTGGCCGCCGACGAGACCGTCGTGACCGGCACCGACCTGACCCTGGCGGTCAAGGACGGCTCGGGCGCGACGTGGTCGTCGAAGGTCTCGGCGCTCAACCCGTACGCGCTCGTGCGGCTGCCGGCGCCGTCGGACTCGACGACGACGGTGCTCAAGAAGATCGTGCTGCAGCAGGTGAACGTGCCGACCTCGACGCTGGAGGACGCCGGGCTCGACGTGTCCGACGTGCGCGAGGTGCGGCTGACCGCGGCCACGGGCGCCGACGCGACGACCACGGGGGCGGCGTACCTGTCCGACCTCGCGTGGGAGTCGTCCTCGCTCGGGACGCCGACGGTGAAGAAGGAGAACACCGTCAACGTCTTCGCGACCGCCGTCGAGGAGGGCGCCTCGGCCGGTACCGCCGACGTGGGCGTCTACCTCGCCCAGCCGGCGACCAAGCCGGTCGTCGCCTACGTCAGCGTCCTGGGCTCCGCCTCGGGCCGCGCCGGCATCGCGATGGAGAAGGTCACCTTCGCGCCCGGCGAGACGTGCAAGGTCGTCACCGGGTCGATCCTCGGCGACAGCCTGGCGTCGACGTCGGCGAGCACCGCGGTGAAGGTCTCGGCGATCAACACCTCCGGTGCGGTCATGGGTGCCAAGGCGTTCGGTTACCTCACGGTCCGTGAGGACGACGGCGTCACCGGCTCGGCCACGGCGCTGCCGCCGGTCGGCGCGCAGGGCGACCCGTGCGAGGAGCTGGCGCGCTCGACCGAGGTCGGTGCCGTCACGGTCGACGACCCCACGCCCGCCCCGGGTGGTGCGGTCACGCTGACGGCGTCGGGCTACCGGTCCGGCGAGGGCGTCACGTTCTCGCTCGGCTCGAGCACGCTCGGCACCGCGATCGCCGACCCCTCCGGGAAGGCCGTGCTCAGCGCGACCGTCCCGGCCGACGCCGCCATCGGCGAGGCGACCGTCAAGGCGGTCGGCGCGGGCTACGGCCTCACGTCGACCGGCTCGCTCGAGGTGCTGACCGAGACGTCCACGGCGCTGGCGATCGACCCGGAGCTCCCGGCGATCAACCAGCCCGTGACGCTCACGGCCACGGTCACGGGCGGCGACGGCGGCACCGTCACCTTCGCCGACGGCGACACGGTGCTCGGCACGTCGGTCGTCGAGGGCGGCACGGCCACCCTCGCGGTGCCCGGCTTCAAGGCCGGCTCGCACGAGCTGGTGGCGTCGCTCGCGAAGACGGCGACCGCGCAGGCGTCGCAGTCGGGTGCGGTCTCGTTCACCCTCACCAAGGGTGCCTCGACGATCGCGCTGGTCATGGCGTCGGCCGAGAGCACCTTCGGCGACCCGCTGAAGGGTGCCGTGGCGGTCGCCGGGGCCGACGAGGGCACGGTGACGGTCACCGTCGCCGGAACGCCCGTGACGGTCAGGCTCGACGCCCAGGGCACGGGACGCTTCGAGCTCCCGGCCACGCTGAAGGTCGGCTCGCACACGGTGAGCGCGGTCTTCGACGGCACCGACGAGGTCGAGGCGAGCGGCACGGCCACGGCCGACGTCACCGTGGTGAAGCGCGCGACGACGACGGTCACGAACGCGACGTCGTCGGTCAAGCGGAGCGCGACGTACCGGGTGCGCGCGACGGTCTCGCCGACCGTGGCGGGCGTCGCTCCGTCGGGCTCGGTGCGGGTGTACGTCAAGGCGCCGGGCGCCAAGTCGTTCACCTGGGCCAAGACGGTGCGCCTGTCCGGCGGCACGGTCGTGACCACGCTCAAGGCGCCGAGGACGAAGGGCACGCTGTCGGTCCGCACGGTCTACGTGGGCGACGGCTCCTTCACCGGGAGCACCAGCGCGACGAAGGGGGTGCGCATCCGCTGACGCGCTGAGCACGCCGACGGGCGTCCGGTCCACCACGGACCGGGCGCCCGTCGTCCGTCCGTGCGATCCACGACGCTGCTCGTGGCGTCGCGCGACGGTGTCGGTCTACGGTCGAGGTGGTCCATCGATCAACACAGGGGGAGACCATGAGACGTCTTGACGGTAGAGGCGTTGCGGCGGTGCTGGCCGGCATCCTCGTACTGGGCCCGGCCGCCTTCGTCCCAGCGCAGGCTGACGGAAGCGACGACTTGACGGACAGCGAGTTCGTGCCGCGAGCTACCGCCACGGATGGGCGGTACGTCGCTGCGAGCGATCCAGCCGAGGCCGAACGACTGTTGGACGGGCTCGAGTCTGGACGCGTGGCGGCCGCTGGGGTCGCGTACGGTCCGTGCAGGCTCTATCCGTCTCCGATCCGCATCCGTTCGGATGGCAAGGTCGGGACCAAGCCGCAGACGAAGTGCACGACGGCGGTGACGAGCATCCGACACTCGACGGACATGCGCTACAAGTCCTTCATCTGGTGGAAGCTCAAAGGCACGAAGACGGCGGCGAACGCGGGCCAGTCGTCGCTTCAACAGAAGAACGTAGGGTTTGCCTGCGTCAGCGACGAGAGCAGCGGGTGGGGAAGTACGACCCTCGGCACCGTCGTCTTCGGCGGGAAGACCTACTACGCACGGGTCTACCCGGACCGCGTCACGTTGAAGTGCGGTGGCTGATGACCACATGGAGTGCGTGGGTCGTCGAGCTGGGCCCCGACGAGGACGCGCTGGAGCCTGCGATCGTCGTCGGCACGGAGGAGGAGGCGAGGCGGCGACTGGAGCAGGCGCACGAGGGCGCTCCGCACCTGCGCAATCTCGCCCAGGACTGGCCCTTGCGCTCCACCACGCCGATCGGCCCCGACGAGCGCCGGACCGTGCATCTCCTGCTGGGCGCCGAGGACTCCCTCGAGGTCTTCGACGACGCAGTGGAGGCCGAGCTCGCACGGCAGCGATGCTCGACGCCGGCGCGTGTCGTGGCAGCGGTGACCAACACCTGGCTCGGCGCGCCGCCCGAGGCGCGACGACGCTAGGGTGGACCTCACCAACGACAGGGGAGCGCCACCCGCAGAGGGCGCTGAGAGTGCGGAACAGCCGCAGACCCTTGAACCTGCTCCGGTTAGCACCGGCGAAGGGAGTCACGATGAGTAGTTCTGCATCCACGCGTCCGTCCACCGACCTGGGGTCGTCGTTGCGGTACCGCACCGTCGACCTGGTCACGATCGCGACGCTCGCCGTCGCCCTCGGCGTCACCTTCTGGGTCTGGGGGAAGGCCTACGGCGGCATCAGTGCCCTGGCGGTCTTCTCGTTCCCGCCGTCCGTCGGTGTGCTGGCCGGGCCCTGGCTCCTCGCCGGTGTCGTCGGGGGCCTGATCGTCCGCCGCCCGGGCGCGGCGCTCGTGACCGAGCTCGCCGCCGCCGCGGTGTCGGCGCTCGTCCCGGGCGGCACCGAGTGGGGTCTGGGCGTCCTCGCCTCGGGCCTGGTGCAGGGACTCGGCGCCGAGCTCGTCCTCGCGCTGTTCCTGTACCGACGGTTCTCGCTCGGCGTCGCCGTCCTGGCCGGGGCCGGGGCCGGTGCCTTCGGCTCGGTCTACGAGTGGTTCGCCTACTGGGAGGGCGTCTTCTCCGGGACCGACCGCCTGATCCACCTCGGCCTCTTCGCCCTCTCCGGCGCGGTCGTCGCCGGTGCCGGAGGGTGGCTGCTGGTGCGCGCGCTGGCCCGCGCCGGGGTGCTCGACGCCTTCGGACCCGGTCGCGAGCTGCACGAGCGGACCGCGGTCTGAGCCACCTCGAGCCAGGTCAGGTCCGCGTCGAGGGCCTGACCTGGCGCCCGCTCGGGCGTCGCGAGCCGGTGGTCACCGGCCTCGACGTGCGCGTCGACCCCGGCGAGCGGGTGATGCTCCTCGGCCCGAGCGGCGCGGGGAAGTCCACGCTGCTCCACGCCCTCGTCGGCGCCCTCGGCACCACGCTGTCGGGCGACCTGACCGGCTCGGTGGAGGTCGGCGGGGTCGTCGGCTTCGTGCCCCAGGCACCCGGCGACGCGGTGGTGGCCGAGCGGATCGGTCGCGACGTCGCGTTCGGCCCGGAGAACCGCGCCCTGCCCCGACCGGAGATCTGGAGCCGTGTCGACCGTGCGCTGGCCGACGTCGGGCTGCCGTACGGCCGCGAGCACCCGACGGCGGCGCTCTCCGGCGGGGAGCTGCAACGCCTGGCGCTCGCCGGCGCGCTGGCCGTCGCGCCCGACGTGCTGCTGCTCGACGAGCCGACGTCGATGCTCGACCCCGACCACGCCGCCTCCGTGCGCGAGGCGGTGCGCGCGACCGTCGGTGCCCGCGGTGCCACGCTGCTCGTCGTCGAGCACCGCATGGGCCCGTGGCTCGACCTCGTCGACCGGGTGCTGGTGCTCGGGCGCGACGGCACGCTCCTGGCCGACGTCGCTCCCGACGTGCTCGAGCGCGACCACGTCGAGGCCATGGGTCGGCTCGGACTCTGGATGCCCGGCCTGCCCGCCCTCAGGCCCCTGGAGGTCGACCCGCGCCTCGTGGCCCCGGCTGGCCCGGCGACCCCCGTCGTGGCCCAGGACCTCGTGGTCGAGCTGACCAGTCGGTCGATGCGCGGCGTCACGCGGACCCGTGCGCTCGACGGCGTGCACGCCCGGCTGGACCCGGGCCGGCTCACGGCCGTCACCGGGCCGAGCGGTGCCGGCAAGTCGACGCTGCTCGCCGCCCTCGGCGGGCTCCTCGAGCCGACGTCGGGGCGGGTGTCCCCGTCGCGTCACCGGCTCCGCAGCCGCGAGCTCGCCGCGCAGGTCGGCTGGTCGTCCCAGGTCCCCGAGCACGGGTTCGTCGCCGCGACGGTGCGCGAGGAGGTCGCGCTGACCGCCGGGCGGACCGGTCGCACCGTCGACGTCGACGCCCTGCTCGACGTCGTCGGGCTCGGTGCGCTGGCCTCGACCCACCCCTTCCGGCTCTCCGGCGGCGAGCAGCGACGCGTCTCGATGCTGACGGCCGTGGCGCACCGGCCCGAGCTGGTGCTGCTCGACGAGCCGACCGTGGGCCAGGACCGCGACACCTGGGCGGCCGTGGTCGGGCTCGCGCTCGCCGCGGCGGGGCAGGGTGCCGTCGTCGCGACGGCCACCCACGACGCCGACGTCGTCGACCTGGCACCCGGCCGGGTGGAGGTGGCCCGATGAGACGCACCCTGGCGCAGACGAACCCGCTGGCGCTGCTGTGGATCGGGCTGGCCGCGCTGATCGGCTCCTTCGCCGTCCGCGACCTGCCGTCCGCCGTCGCCGCGGCGGGCGCCTGGGCGCTGGCGGGCCTGCTCGTCCTGCCGTCGTGGCGCTACCCGTTGGCCTGCCTCGCGCTGTGCGGCGTCTCCGCCGGCCTGGTGGCGTACTCCGCCTGGCGGCTCGGCAACCCCGACCATGCGCCGGTGGCCGCGCTGCGGATCCTGGTGCTCGCGTGGCCGGGTGCCGTGGTCGTCGCGTTCGTCGACCTGTCGGACCTGGGCGACGAGCTCGCGCAGCGCCTCCACCTGCCCGACCGGCCCGTGGCCGCCTTCGTCGCGTCGCTGCAGCGGGTGTCGGGCTTCGGCGCGACCCTGCAGCAGGTGCTCCGGGCCCGCCGCGTGCGCGGCACCGGTCCGCACGGTCCGGTGTCGGCGGTGCGGCACGCCGGGTCGGTCACCTTCGCCATGTTGGCCGCCGCGCTGCGCGACGCCGGGCGGACGTCGATCGCGATGGACGCCCGCGGCTTCGCGACCGCGACGCGGCGCACCTGGGCGCAGGGCGTGCCGTGGACCCCGCGCGACACGACGGTCGTCGTGGTCGCGGCCCTCCTGGCGCTCGTGCCCGTGGTCGCGCGCGTCCTGACGTAGGTCGCAGGGGTGCACAAAGCGGACGAGGTCGTCTAGGCTGCGAACTAAGCAAGCGCTTAGTCGTCGCCCGAGGGCGACCTGTCCCGGAGGTAGTCCCATGGCCCGCGTGTTCGACAGTCTCGACGACTTCAAGGCAGCTGCCGGGCAGGAGCTCGGCACCAGCGACTGGGTGACCGTGACGCAGGAGCAGATCAACACCTTCGCCGACGCCACCGGCGACCACCAGTGGATCCACGTCGACCCCGAGCGCGCCGCGTCGGGGCCGTTCGGCGGCACGATCGCGCACGGCTACCTGACGCTGTCGCTCCTGCCGGTCTTCTCCGAGAACATCTACGCGGTCAACGGCCTGGCGATGGGCGTGAACTACGGCGCCAACAAGGTGCGCTTCCCGAACCCGGTCCCGGTCGACTCGCGGCTGCGCGCGACGGCGACGCTCAAGGAGACCAGCGACATCCCGATCGGCACCCAGGCCGTCATCACGTTCGTCGTCGAGCGCGAGGGCGCCGAGAAGCCGGTCTGCATCGCCGAGGTCGTCTACGTGATGGCGGCGGCCTGACATGCACTTCGCCTTCGACGAGACCACCACGGAGCTGATCGCCAAGCTCGAGGCCTTCATGGACGAGGCCGTCTACCCGGCCGAGGCCGAGGCCGCCGAGCAGATCGAGGCGCTCTACGCCGAGGACCGCTGGGACCCGCCGGCCGTGCTCGACGGCCTGAAGGAGCAGGCGCGCGAGCGCGGGCTCTGGAACTTCTTCCTGGCCGGCCACCCGGAGGAGGGCGGCCTGACCAACCTGCAGTACGCGCCGCTCGCCGAGATCACCGGCCGCTCCATCCAGCTCGCGCCGGCCGCGCTCAACTGCGCCGCGCCCGACACGGGCAACATGGAGGTGCTGACCATGTTCGGCACCCCCGAGCAGAAGGAGCAGTGGCTGCGTCCGCTGCTCGACGGCCAGATCCGCTCGGCGTTCGCGATGACCGAGCCCGACGTCGCCTCCTCCGACGCGACCAACATCGGGCTCTCGATCGTCCGCGACGGCGACGAGTACGTCATCAACGGTCGCAAGTGGTGGATCACCGGCGCGATGAACCCCAACTGCCGGGTCTTCATCGTCATGGGCAAGACCGACCCGTCGGCCGAGCGGCACCGCCAGCAGTCGATGATCCTCGTCCCGCGTGACACCCCGGGCCTCGAGGTCGTGCGCGGCATGCACGTCTTCGGCTACCACGACCGCGACCACGGCGGGCACGCCGAGCTGCGGTTCACCGACGTCCGCGTGCCCGCGTCGAACCTCATCGGCGGCGAGGGCGAGGGCTTCGCGATCGCCCAGGCCCGTCTCGGGCCCGGCCGGATCCACCACTGCATGCGCTCGATCGGCATCGCCGAGCGCGCCGTCGAGTACATGTGCGAGCGGGCGCTGAGCCGCACCACGTTCGGCAAGCCGATCGCCCAGCAGGGTGTGGTGCAGGACTGGATCGCCGAGTCGCGCGTGCGGCTCGAGCAGCTGCGCCTGCTGACGCTCAAGACCGCGTGGCTCATGGACACCGTCGGCAACCGCGGCGCCCACAAGGAGATCCAGGCGATCAAGATCGCCACGCCCCAGACGGTCGAGTGGATCCTCGACAAGGCCATCCAGGTGCACGGCGCCGGCGGCCTCAGCCAGGACTTCCCGCTCGCGGAGATGTTCGCCGGCATCCGCACCCTGCGCTTCGCCGACGGGCCCGACGAGGTGCACAAGGCCTCGCTCGCGCGCGCCGAGCTGAAGAAGTACGCGGCTCGCGGATGAGGGTGGAGGGCGCGACCGCCGTCGTCACCGGCGCGGCCGGGGGCATCGGCCTCGCGGTGGCGCGGGCGCTGCTCGAGCGCGGTGCCGCCTCGGTCGTGCTGGCCGACCTCGACGGCGACCGGCTCGCCGACGCGGCCTCGGCGCTGGGCGAGGAGTTCGGCGAGCGGGTGCTGCACCGGGCGGCCGACGTGACGGCGCAGATCGGCGTCGACGCCGTGCTGCAGACGTCGCCGGCCCCCGTCGACCTCTACGTCGCGAACGCCGGCGTCTTCCAGGGCTTCGGCCTCGACGCGTCGCCGCAGGACTGGGCGGCGTCGTGGGAGGTCAACGTCATGGCCCACGTGGCGGCGGCGCGGGCGCTCGTGCCGCAGTGGCTGGAGCGGGGCGCGACGGACGGCCCGGCGGGCTGCTTCGTGAGCGTGGCGTCGGCGGCGGGGCTGCTGACCCAGCTGGGCTCGCCCACCTACTCGGTGACCAAGCACGCCGCCGTCGGCTTCGCCGAGTGGCTGGCGGCCACCTACGGCGACCGCGGCGTCCAGGTGACGACGGCCTGCCCGATGGGCGTGCGCACGGCGATGCTCGAGGAGGGCGAGACGTCGACCGACACCGACGCGCGTCTCGGCATGCGGGCGGTCACGTCGGCGGGCGAGGCGCTCGACGCGTCCGACGTCGCCGCCACGATCCTCGACGCGGTCGAGGCCGGCCGCTTCCAGGCCCTGCCCCACCCCGAGGTCGCCACGATGTGGGCCCAGAAGGCGTCCGACCCCGACCGCTGGGTCGCCGGCATGCAGCGCTACCGCCGCACCCTCGAGTCCTGATCCCCCGATCTCCGCGTTCTGCGGACTTGGTGACGGTTTCCGCCGGACAAACCGTCACCAGGTCCGCAGAACGCGGTGAGGGGCCAGGGCTGCGGGGTCGGCGGGCGGGGTGGGTAGGGTCGCGGCCATGAAGATCGGACCCGGCCTCGTGGTGCCCGCCCTCGCCGAGCTCGTCGTGCTGGCGCTCTACGTCACCGACGTGCTGGGCGACGTCCCGTGGCCCGACGGCTTCGTCCTGCCGGGCCGCGTCCTGCTCGTCGTGGCGGCCCTCGTCGTCGCCGGCATCTGCTACCAGGCGTGGGCGACGGTCGCCTCCGAGCAGCGCACCCCGCTGGTGCACGCCGCGGCCGCTGCGTCGCTGGTCGGCGGTGCCGCGCTGACGTCGGCCGTCTTCTCCGCACCCGAGGGCGCGCTGCTGGGCGCGCACGCCCTCGCGACGCTCGGCACGGCCGCCCTCGTCGCCGCCGTCGTCTGCCACCAGATGACGACAGCACGCCGCAGCCTGGGCTGAGTCCCGACCCTCGCCCCCTGACGCGACGACGCCCCGCCCGTGACCCGGGCGGGGCGTCGTGCTCGGCGCCGGTGGGAGATCAGGCGCCGATGTCGCCGCCGTCCTTGCGTCGGACGAGGGCGATCGCCGGACGGGGCAGGGAGGTGCCGCCGTCGGGCCAGTGGGACGCCGGCGCGTCCGCGGTGGCGCCGTCCTTCTCGCCCGGGTGCTGGACGCAGACCAGGACGCGCTTGCGCTGCACGACCGGACCGCAGGTCTCCGCACCGAACGGCACCGTGAGGAACTGGCGGGTCAGGCCGCGGTCACGACCCTCCACCGCCACGCCGAACAGGCCGTCGTTCGAGCCGAGCGCGTTGCCGTCCGTGGAGATCCACAGGTTCCCGTGCCGGTCGAACGCGACGTTGTCGGGGCAGGAGATCGGCGAGACCTGCGACTTGTCGTAGCCGCCGAAGTACGTCGACGCGTCGTTCGGGTCACCGCAGACGAGCAGCAGGTTCCACTCGAAACGGGTCGACGCGCTGTCGTTGCGACGCTCCGTCAGCTCCAGCACGTGGCCGTTCTTGTTGGCCTTGCGCGGGTTGGCCTCGTCGGGGCCGGCCTTGCCGGACGCGCCGCGGTTGGAGTTGTTCGTCAGGGCGACGTAGACCTTGCCGCTCACCGGGCTCGGCTCGACGTCCTCCGGGCGGTCCATCTTCGTGGCGCCGACCTGGTCGGCGGCCAGGCGCGTGAACAGGAGCACCTCCTCGGCGGTGAAGCCCTGCACGAACGAGCGGTCGCCGCTCACGAGCGGGATCCAGGCGCCCGAGCCGTCGAACTCGCCGTCCTTCGGCAGCGTGCCCGAGCCGTCGATCTGCGCCGACGGGGAGTCACCGGTCAGCCGGGCGACGTAGAGCGTGCCGTGGTCGAGCAGCGTGTCGTTGTGGCGCTTCGCCGCACGCGAGGTGCCCTTCTTGACCTTGTCGCGCGACACGAACTTGTAGAGGTAGTCGAAGCGCTCGTCGTCGCCCATGTACACCGCGACGCGACCGTCCTTCGTGATGCGCGGCTGCGCCGCCTCGTGCTTGAAGCGGCCGAGGGCGGTGCGCTTGCGCGGGGTCGACGTCGGGTCGTAGGGGTCGATCTCGACGATCCACCCGAAGCGGTTGACCTCGTTCGGCTCGACGGTCAGGTCGAAGCGCTCGTCGAACTTCTCCCACTGGCGGGTCGTGGCGTTGCCGGACACGCCGTAGCGGGCGAGGCGCTGCGCCGTCGTCGGGTCGCTGACCTGCGCGGCGTTGGCGAAGTACTGGTTGAAGTTCTCCTCCGCGGTCAGCCAGGTGCCCCAGGGGGTGGTGCCGCCGGAGCAGTTGTTCAGCGTGCCCAGCACCGTGCGGCCCTTCGGGTCGGCCTTCGTGCGGACGAGCGCGTGCCCGGCGACGGGCCCGGTCAGCACGAACCGCGACTGCGTGTGGAACCGCCGGTTGAGGCGGTGGCCGACGACCGGCTTCAGCGAGCCCGAGCGGGTCTCCTGCACCGTGACGACGGACAGGCCGTGCGCGGCCCACGACGTCTCGACCTGCTCCTTGGTCGGGTTGGCCGGGTCGTAGCCGGGGTACATCATCTCCTCGGTCGTGTACTCGTGGTTGGCCACGAGCAGCTGCGTGCCGCGTGCGAGCGGGAGCAGGGCGAGGAAGTCGTTGTTGAAGCCGAACTGGCGACGCTGCGCGGCACCGCTCTGCGTGGTCGGCGACCAGCGCGGCGAGTCCTTGAACAGCGGGTCGCCCCAGCGGATGACGACGTCCTGCGTGTAGCCCTCGGGCACGGTGAGGGCGTCGGCGGTGTTCGGGGCGACGGGCCGGAAGCGCAGCCCGAACGGGCCCTTCTTCGCGGTCGTCGACGCGGGGCCGCGCTGGGCGGAGGGCAGGCTGACCGGGGCGGCGGCCACCGGGCCGGCGAACGCGGCGGTGGCGGCCGTGGCGGCACCGATGACGGCACCGGCGCGCAGGACGCCGCGGCGGCTGGCGACCTGCGCCATGACGTCGGCGAAGGTCTCGTTCGACGACGTGTTGGGCGCGTCGTGGGAGCACGCGTCGCCGCAGCGGTAGAGACACGTCATGGCCGCGCGGCCGGACGCACAGGGGGCGGTGGGGGAGCAGCCCTCGACGTCGCCGGTGAGCGGGACGACGGGGAGCAGGGGGCGTTCGGGCGAGATCGTCACGAGAAGAATTCCTCCAGAGCCGGGGGACGTCGGGCCGTCCCCCTCGACGTGCTGACGCTAGGGAAGACGCCCCACGCCGACGTGGACCTGCGGTGAACACGAGGTGACGGCCTGCTCGGCGGACGGGTGGGCCGGGCGGACTACCCTCGGCGACATGGCCATCGAGCTCCGCACCCCCGCCCAGGTCGACGAGATGCGTGCCGCCGGACAGTTCGTCGGCGAGGTCCTGACCGCCCTCGTCGACGCCGCCGACGTCGGTGTCGACCTGCTCGACCTCGACGCGCTCGCGCACCGCATGATCCGCGAGCGCGGCGCCGAGTCCTGCTACATCGACTATGCACCCTCGTTCGGGCGCGGGCCCTTCGGCAAGGTGCTGTGCACGTCGGTCAACGACGCCGTCCTGCACGGGCTGCCGCACCGCTACCGGCTGAAGGACGGCGACCTCGTCAGCTTCGACTTCGCCTGCTCGGTCGACGGCTGGGTCGGCGACTCCGCGGTCAGCATCGTGGTGGGCACGCCCCGCGAGGAGGACCTCGCCCTCATCGCCGCCACCGAGGAGGCGCTCGCGGCCGGGATCGACGCGGCGCGCGCCGGCAACCGGCTCGGCGACATCAGCGCCGCGATCGGCGGGGTCGCGCGGTCGCACGGCCTGCTCGTGAACACCCAGTTCGGCGGCCACAGCGTCGGGCGCACCATGCACGGCGACCTGCACCTGCCGAACGACGGGCGGCCCGGCCGTGGCGTCCGGCTCGACCCCGGCCTCGTCGTGGCCATCGAGCCGTGGTTCCTGCAGTCGACCGACGAGATCGTCATGGATCCCGACGGCTGGACGATCCGCAGCGCCGACGGCTCGCGCGGCGCGCACAGCGAGCACACCATCGCCGTCACCGACGGCGACCCCGTGGTCCTCACCGCGCGCGCCTGATCCTCCGGCGCCCCTCCTCGGGGGCGGGGACCGACCACCCGGTCGAAAACCCCTCCGGTCCCGGGACTTTCGGCCTACGGTGGGTCCGGGAGCGCCGACCGGTGGCGGTCGGTGAGGGAGTGGAGGTCGGCGATGCGTCGTCGTGCATCGGTGGTCGTCGGCGTGCTCGTGGGCGCGGTCCTCGTGACGGTGCCGGCGTCGGCGCGGGCGGCAGAGCCGACCGTGCGGACGTCGGGGGACGACGTCACCTACACCGACCCGACGCTCGCCGGTACCGACACCACCCGGGTCCGGGGCGTGCTGCGCGAGGTCGTGACCGAGCCCGCAGCGCCGGTCTCGACCGGCAGCGACCCGCACGCCGGCCACGACCGCACCGGCGGCCAGCCGCTCATCGTGCTCGCCGACGGCACGCACGTGCCGGTCGACCTCGACCTCGACGCCCCCGACGTCGTCGGGTCGACCGTGGTGGCCGAGCTCGTCGACGGCCCGGTGCTCGACGCCGCGCTCGACGGCACCCCGACCGAGCCCGTGCAGGTGCGTACCGCGCAGGTGGACACCGCCGAGGCAGCCGCCGCGCGGGCACCGCACCGGGTCTACGTGGCCGTGGTGGGCAACAGCGGCGCGTCCGTCGACTCCGACGCGACCATCCAGGCGCGCGTCGACGGCGGCACCCGCTGGTGGAGCGAGGAGTCCGGCACGAGCTTCGGCACGGCCTCGACCGTCCGGTACGACAGCGCGCTCGACGCGACGCAGCGCTGCGGCTTCGCCAACCCGTGGACGCTCTGGAGCGAGGCCGGCCGCCGGTTCCCCGACGGCACGTTCGACCAGCCCGGCAACCACCTGCTGGTCGTCGTCGACGACACGTGCAACGGCGTCGGCGTCGGCACGGTGGGGCGCGGCATGGACGACGGCGGGTCGTCGACGCAGAAGGAGTCGGCGTCGATCTTCACGGCCACGTTCGCGCACGAGGTCGGGCACAACCTCGGCCTCAACCACGCGAACCTCGAGAGCCTGGACGGCCAGGGCGGCGAGTACTGGGACCTCTACAGCCCGATGGGTCTCGCGATCGGCTCCAGCCAGAGCCTCGACCCGCCCGCGCTCGAGAGCGAGTACCGCGCGCAGCTCGGGCTCCTCGACACCGGCGAGGTCGAGGTCGTCGGGTCCGGTACGTCCGTCACCCGCACCCTCGCCGCGCGCGGCAGCAGCACCGGCTTGCGGGGCATGGAGGTGCGCTCGCCCGACGGCACGAGCCACTGGGTCGAGTACCGGTCGGGAGGCGGCCGCGACGCCCGGAGCTACTACCGGCTCGAGCCGAACGCGTCGGTGAGCGGCACCCGCAAGTACCCGCGGGGCGTCACGGTGAGCACCCGCACGACGGGCTCGACGGGCAGCACCCTGCTGCGTCCACGCGCCGACGGCACCGTGGCCCACGGGTCGCGCCAGGCGGGCCAGACCTACACCGCCGGCGACGTGTCGGTGCGCGTCGACTCCGTGGGCGCCGAGAGCGCCGTCGTCACCGTCACCAACGGGCCGGTGCTCGCCGACCTCGCGACGTCGACGCCGGTGGTCGAGGGCACCCCGCGGGTGGGCGCCACGCTCACCGCGCAGCCCGGCTCGTGGACGACGGGCACGACGTTCGCCTACCAGTGGTTTGCGGGCGGGACCGCGGTCCAGGGCGCGACCGCGTCGACGTTCGTGCCGACGAAGGGTCAGCTGGGGCGGACGATCACCGTGCGCGTCACCGGCTCGCGCAACGGCTACCGGTCGGCGACCAGGGAGTCGGCCCCCACGCCGGCGGTGGCCGCAGGCGTGCTCGACGCGTCGACGCCCACGGTGGAGGGGGCGGCCCGGGTCGGCTCCCCGCTCACGGGACGCGCAGGCTCCTGGACGGCCGGGACGACGCTGACCTACCAGTGGTCCGCCGGCGGTGTCGACGTGCCGGCCGCGACGACGAGCACCTTCACCCCCACCGTGGCGCAGCTGGACGACGCGATCACACTCACCGTGACCGGCACCAAGGACGGCTACATCACGACGTCGCGCACCTCGCAGCCGACGGAGCGGGTCGCCGCGGGCGCCACGACGGCCGGCGCCCCCACGGTCACGGGCACGCCGAGGGTCGGGGAGCAGCTGGGCGTCGACGTCGGCTCGTGGGGTCCGGGCACGACCTTCACCTACCAGTGGCTGGCGGACGGCTCGCCGGTCACGGGCGCCACGGGCGCGACGTTCACGCCCGGCCCCGTGCAGCAGGGTGCGCGGGTCACGGTCACCGTGACGGGCGCGCGGCCGGGCTACGACACGTCCTCGGCGACCTCGGCCCCGACGGACCGGGTGGCCACCGGCACCCAGGTGGCCGGGACGCCGACGGTCTCGGGCGACCCGACCGTCGGACGCCCGCTGCGGGCAGACCCCGGCACGTGGGCCTCCGGCACGATGCTCACCTACCAGTGGCTGGCCGACGGATCGCCCGTCGCGGACGCCACCACCGACACCTTCACGCCGGGTCCGGCGCAGCGGGGTGCGCGGATGACGGTCACGGTCACCGGAGAGCGGAGCGGCTACGACACCGCGTCGGCGACGTCGGAGCCGACGACCGCGGTGGCTGCGGGCGCCACCATCGCCGGGCGCCCGGCGGTCACCGGCACCGCCAAGGTGGGGGTGGCCCTCGGTGTCGACGTCGGATCGTGGGCGCCGGGCACGACGTTCACCTACCAGTGGCTCGCCGACGACGCCCCCGTGGCGGGTGCCACCTCCAGGACCTTCACGCCTGGCGCCGCGACGGTCGGCGACCGGATCACGGTGCGGGTCACCGGCACGCGCGACGGCTACGAGACGGCGTCGGCCATCTCCGGCCCCTCCGCCGCGGTCGCGGCAGGCACGCTGACGGCGTCGGCGCCCAAGGTGTCGGGCACGGCGGTCGTCGGTCGTCGTCTGTCGGTCGTGCGCGGCACGTGGACCTCGGGGACGACGTTCTCCTACCGCTGGCTCGCCAACGGCACCGCCGTCAAGGGCGCCACCGCGTCGACGTTCGTCGTGCCACGCAGCCTGCGCGGCAAGCGGGTCACGGTGCAGGTGACGGGCCGCAAGAGCGGCTACACGACCCTCACCCGCACGTCGGCCCGGACGGGCGTCGTCCGCTAGCCCCTGGGCGGTAGGTGACGCGCGGAACCTCCTCCAGCGGGCGCTGGCGCGCGTCATCGATGGTCGATGACGCGCGAGACCTACCGCCCACCCGTGTTCCGCAGGCCACCTACCGCCGTGGGGGGAGCCGGTCGTGCCACGGGTCCGCCTGCTCGACCTGGGCGCACAGGGAGAGCAGCGGACCGTCCTCGCCGGGACGGCCGGCGAGCATGACGCCGACGGGCAGCCCGTCGACCACGGACAGCGGCAGGCTCGCGGCGGGGACGCCCGCCATGTTGTAGACGGCGGTGTAGGGCGTGAAGTCGAGCTCGCGGCGGTGGTCCTCGGCGGGGTCGCCGGACTCCGTGAACCACGCGACCGGCTGCGGCGGCAGCGCGAGGGTCGGGGTGAGCCAGGCGTCGAACCCGGCCATGGACGTCACGACGTCGCGGGTGGTCGCCTCGAGGAACTGGATCGCCCGCGCGAGCTCGGCTGCGCTGTACGTGCGCCCCCGCTCCAGCCAGTAGCGGGTCGTCGGACGCAGCAGGTCGAGGGCGGCGTCGGGGATCGGGGCCGCCGCCATGCCGCTGGACCAGACGACGTTGAACTGCGGCTCCAACGCGGGTGGGAACGGGTTCTGCACGTCCACGACCTCGTGACCCAGGGAGCGCAGCACGTCGGTCGCGTGCTCCCACGCCTGCACGGACGACGCCGACGCCGTCACGCCGGGCAGGTACGGGTCGACCCAACGCGCGATCCGCAGGCGCTCCGGGCGGCGCGCGGTCCAGGCGGCGAACAGCTCGGCGGGCTCCGGCAGCGGACGCAGGTCGCCGGGCATGGGGTGCGCCATCGCGTCGAGCAGGGCGGCCGCGTCGCGCACGGTCCGCGCGATCGGGCCGTCCCCGGACAGGCCGCTCCAGTCCGACCCCGTCGGCCCGGCGCTCACCCGTCCGCGGCTCGGCTTGAACCCGAAGACGCCACAGCAGCTCGACGGGATGCGGATCGATCCGCCGCCGTCGCTGCCCTGCGCGAGGGGCACGAGCCCCGCGGCCACGGCCGCAGCGGCGCCACCGGACGACCCGCCCGCCGTCCGCGTCGGGTCCCAGGGCGTGCGCGCGGGGCCCACGAGGTCGTTGTCGGTGTACGACGACAGCCCCATCTCGGGCGTGTTGGTCTTGCCCAGGCTCACGAACCCCGCCAGCTGCACGAGCGTCACGACGTGCGCGTCGACGTCGGGCACGTGGTCGGCCATGAGCCGCGACCCGAGCGTGGTGCGCACGCCGGCCGTCGGGGTGAGGTCCTTGAACGCCGTGGGCACACCGAGGAACGGCGGCAGGTCGCGGGCCGACGTCGAGCGTCGGCGCGCGTCGGCGGCCTGCGCGGCCTCCAGCGCGGCGTCCGCGGTGACCGTCACGAACGCGCCGAGCGTCGCGTCGTGCTGCTCCACGCGGGCGAGGTGGTGCTCGACCAGCTCGACCGAGGTGGTCTCACCGGCCGCCATCGCGTCGGCCATCGCGTGGGCGTCGAGCTCGTGCAGCGCGGTCACCGCTCCAGCGTGCCACGCTGGGCCCGTGCTGCAGTCCGTGGAGGCCCTGCTCGACCCGGTGCTCGACGCGAGCGTCCGGGAGGAGTGGGCGCGGCTCCTCGAGGCGGGGCTTCCCAGCCAGGCCCGGCACACGGGCGCCTCGAACGCTCCGCACGTCACGCTCGCCGTCGCCGAACGGATCGGTGCCGACGCCGACGCCCGTCTCCCTGGCGCGCTGCCGGCCGACCTCCCGACCGTGCGGCTCGGGGGCCTGCTCGTCCTCCCCGGACGCTCCGGCCGTTGCGTCCTGGCGCGTTCCGTCGTGGTGTCCGCCGGGCTGCTCGACCTGCACGCGCGGGTGCTCGACGAGGTCGGCGACGAGCCCGGCGTGCTCGCGCACGTGCGCCCCGACGCCTGGACGCCGCACGTCACGCTCGCGCACCGGCTCGACGTCGGCCTGCTGCCCGCGGCGCTGGCCGCGCTGGCCGACGTCGGGCGAGAGCGCGAGGGTCGCGTCGGCGGTGTGCGTCGCTGGGACCCCGAGGCGCAGGAGACCTGGCTGCTCTGAGCCGCGCGGCCCGTCAGGGACAATCGTCGACGTGGCCGTGCCGAAGGTGATCCTGTTCTACGTCTTCACCCCCGTGCCCGACCCCGACGCGATCCGCGTGTGGCAGCTGAGCCTGGCCGGGTCGCTGGGGCTGCGCGGGCGGGTCATCGTGTCCTCCCACGGCATCAACGCGACCTTGGGCGGCGACCTCGACGCCCTCAAGCGCTACGTCCGGGGCCTGCGCGAGTACGCGCCGTTCCGCGGCGCCGACGTGAAGTGGTCGGCGGGGCGCGCGCTCGACGACGGCGTCACGACGGCGCTGTTCCCGCGACTCTCGGTCAAGGTGCGCGAGGAGGTCGTCACGTTCGGCGCCCCCGACGAGCTGGACGTCGACGCGCACGGCGTGGTCGGCGGCGGCGAGCACCTCAGCCCCGAGGCGCTGCACGCGCTGGTCGAGGCGGAGGACGTCGTCTTCTTCGACGGGCGCAACCGCATCGAGTCCGAGGTCGGCCGCTTCGCCGGCGCCGTGCGTCCCGACGTCGAGACCACCCGCGAGTTCGTCGAGCTGCTCGACTCCGGCGCCTATGACGACCTGAAGGACCGACCCGTGGTCACGTACTGCACGGGCGGCATCCGCTGCGAGGTGCTCACCCCGCTCATGCGCAGCCGCGGGTTCCAGCGCGTGTACCAGCTCGACGGCGGCATCCACCGCTACGGCGAGGCGTACGGCGACACCGGGCTCTGGGAGGGGTCGATGTACGTCTTCGACGGCCGCACGACGGTCGAGTTCAGCCCCGATGCGAAGGTCGTGGGCCGCTGCGACACGTGCGGCACGCCGAGTCGCGACGTCGTCGACTGCGCGGACCCGGCGTGCGTGCGGCAGATGGTGCGCTGCCCTGCGTGCACGGCCGGGTCGGCCGTCTGCGGTCGCTGAGCGTCAGGCCCAGGACCAGCTGGCGAGGATCGACTGGTCGACGGCGTCGCGGTCGGCCTCCGACAGGTCCTTGTTGTGGGAGAACGTGATCACGTAGCCCTTGCCGTCGACGGCGAGCGTGTACTGCTCGACGCGGTACTCGTTGCCGTTGAGGTTGAACAGCGCGGTGGTGTGCACGGCCTCCTGGCCGTCGATCGTGAGCGGGTCGCGCACCTCGATCTCCTGGGCGTTCGCGTTCTTCAGCACCTTGACGAGCGCGTCCTCGAGCTGCTTGCCCTTGACGTTGACGATCGTCGGGTCGGAGACGACGTTGACGTTGTCGGCGAAGCCGTCCTTGTCGGTCACGTCGATCGCGAGGCTCAGGGCGGCACCTGCCCCGTTCTTGTTCTCCTTCCAGCCCTCGGGCACCGCGTAGCTGAAGCCGTCGGCCTCGACGCGGTCGCCGTCCGCGGGCTTGGCCGTGGGGGCAGGGGCGGAGGAGTCGCCCCCGTCGGTCGAGGAGCTGGCGGAGGAGGACGAGGAGCCCGAGGAGTCGGAGTCGGAGTCGGTGCCGCCGCAGGCGGTCAGGACGACGGTGGCGGTGGCGGCGACGAGGAGGGCGCGCACGGGGGCGCGGTCGAGGAGGCGCATGACGGACAACCTAGTCGTCCGTCCAGGACTGCGCTCGGTGAGGCCCTCAGCCGAGCTCGCCGCCGTCCCAGTCGGGGTTGGCGAGGTTGCGCTGCATCGCGATGTTGAGGTCGCTCACGACGAGCGCGACCTGCCGTGCCACGACGTCGCTGACCCGTCGCTGCAGGCTCTCGGTCGGCGCCGGGTGCACCTCGTCGACCCGCACCTCGAGCAGGTGACCGTCGGGCGCGGCGGCGCCCTCGCGCACCACCAGCAGGTCGACGACGTCGGCCCCGCCGAGCGCCGGCCACACGGTGACCCGCAGGCCGAGCCGTGCCGCGCTCGACGTGCGCGACTGCACCACGACGCGCACCGACACGGCACCGGCCGCAGGTCGGCGGTACCCGTCGGGTGGGCTGAGTCTCAGGACCGGGTCGGTGTCGACGTCGATGGCGAACTCGTGCAGCAGGGGCCTGCCGATCTGCCGCTCGGCCGTGGTGACCAGGAGGTCGCGCAGCCGGCGCGCGCAGTCGTCCAGCTCGGCGTAGCCCAGCCCGGCGCGCCCGGCCAGCAGCGGATCGACGTCGTCGGGGCTCATGGCCGCAGTATGGCCACGACCCCGTCCGCGGTCTAGCGTGGGCCGCCATGAGCACACCGTCCGCCGACCACCGGCACGTCGCCGCCGGGTTCACCGCCGTCGCCGACGCGGTGGCCGACTGGGACGCGCCCGCGCCGGTCGAGGGCTGGACTGCCCGCGACGTCGTCGAGCACCTGGTGACCTGGCTGCCGGCGTTCCTGTCCGCCGGCGGCGTCGCGTTCGGCACGGCCGACCCGCGACCGGCCGACCCCGCCGAGGCCTGGCGCGACCACGCGGACGCGGTGCAGGCGCTCCTCGACGCCCCCGACGCCGACCGACCCTTCACCCACCCGCACGTCGGCACGCACCCGCTCGACCAGGCGGTCGCGCAGTTCTACACGGCCGACGTCTTCATGCACACGTGGGACCTCGCCCGCACCAGCGGGCAGGACGTCGAGCTCGACCCCGACCGTTGCGCCGCCATGCTCGCCGGCATGGCGCCCATCGAGGACATGCTGCGCGGGTCCGGCCAGTACGGCCCGGCCGTTCCCGTCCCCGACGACGCGTCGGTGCAGGACCGGTTCGTCGGCTTCATCGGACGCGACCCCGCCTGGGCCCCTCGCGCCTGAGGGTGGATTCCCGTCGGTGGGCGGGTGCACGATGAGGGCAGCGAGCCCCTGGGAGGACGCCGTGCAGACCACGAACAACCACGACACCTTCACCTCGGTGGCGCCCGACTGTCCCGCGACGTCGGCGCAGGTGCCGCCCGAACGAGCCACGCCGAGCGTCGCGCGGCTGCAGTACGACCTCCTGGCCGACGCGCCCTACCGGTACACGTCCGACGACGTCGTCTACCTCTCGCAAGGCGAGCGACGCGGCATCGACCGCGAGACCTTCTTCGCCAAGGGCCAGCCCTGCCTGCGCGCCTCGCCCCTCGTCAAGCGGTACGGCTGGGGCGTGCACCACGACGCCCAGGGCCGGGTCGCGCTCGTGCCCGTGGAGTCGGCGGAGTACGCCGCGCTACGCGCCGACCCAGCCCTGCAGCAGCGCGAGGGCATGCGGTCGTCGCGGGCCTGACGCCCCAGCCCCGCCGACCAGCCCCGTGGCCCGGGCCCGCCGTCCACCGGCTGGTCGTCCCGAGGTGCAACCTTGCCGGGCAGGAGTTGACTGGACTCATGACCACGACGCACACCACGCTCGGCACCACCGCGCCGCTCGACGTCTCGCCGCTGGGGCTCGGCTGCATGGGCATGAGCGAGTTCTACGGCACCCGCGACGAGTCCGAGGCAACGCGCACCATCCACCGCGCGCTCGACCTCGGCGTCACCTTCCTCGACACGGCCGACATGTACGGCCCCTTCACCAACGAGCAGCTGGTCGGCTCGGCCATCGCCTCCAGCAGCCAGGGTCGCGACGCCGTGCAGCTGGCCACCAAGTTCGGCAACGAGCGGCTGCCCGACGGCACCCGCCTCGGGGTCAACGGCAAGCCCGAGTACGTGCGGTCCGCGTGCGACGCGTCGCTGCAGCGTCTCGGCGTCGACCACATCGACCTCTACTACCAGCACCGCGTCGACAAGACCGTCCCCATCGAGGAGACCGTCGGCGCGATGGCCGAGCTCGTGCAGGCCGGCAAGGTGCGTCACCTCGGCCTCTCGGAGGCCTCGGCCGAGACCATCCGCCGCGCGCACGCGGTGCACCCGATCACCGCGCTGCAGACCGAGTACTCCCTGTTCACGCGTCACCTCGAGGACGAGATCTGGGGCGTCCTCAGCGAGCTCGGCATCGGTCTCGTGCCCTACTCGCCGCTCGGGCGTGGGCTGCTGACCGGCGCGATCACCGCCGAGACCGATCTCGAGGAGTCCGACTCCCGGACCACCGCGTACTTCCCGCGCTTCCAGGGCGAGGCGCTGCAGTCGAACCTGCAGCTCGTCGCCAAGGTGCGCGAGATCGCTGAGCGGCTCGGCTGCACGCCCGGCCAGCTCGCGCTCGCCTGGGTGCTCAGCCGCTCAGGCCGCGACGGCGTCGGCGTCGCGCCCATCCCCGGCACCAAGCGGGTGGCCTACCTCGAGGAGAACCACGGCGCCCTGGAGGTCGAGCTGACGTCCGACGTCGTCGAGGACCTCGAGACGGCCGTGCCCCGCGACGCCGTCCGCGGCGACCGCTACGGAGACCTGTCGAGCATCGATGCCTGAGGACACCATGGCTGCCACCACGCCACGCCCGACCATCGACACCGTCGGCGCCCTGCGCGCCAGCGGACACGCGCACAAGCCGCTGCGCACGGAGATCCGCGACAACCTGCTCGCCGCGCTCGCCGAGGGCCGCGACCCGTGGCCCGGGCTGCACGGCTTCGAGGACACCGTGGTCCCGCAGCTCGAGCGGGCGCTCATCGCCGGCCACGACGTCGTGCTCCTCGGCGAGCGCGGCCAGGGCAAGACCCGCCTCCTGCGCACCATGGTCGGGCTGCTCGACGAGTGGACCCCGGTCATCGACGGCTCCGAGCTCGGCGAGCACCCGTACGCGCCGATCACCGTGGCCAGCATCCGTCGTGCCGAGGAGCTCGGCGACGACCTGCCGGTCCGGTGGCGCCACCGCGACGAGCGCTACGCCGAGAAGCTGGCCACGCCCGACACGAGCGTCGCCGACCTCATCGGCGACGTCGACCCGATGAAGGTCGCCGAAGGACGCAGCCTCGGCGACCCCGAGACCATCCACTTCGGGCTCATCCCGCGCAGCCACGGCGGCATCGTCGCCATCAACGAGCTGCCCGACCTCGCCGAGCGGATCCAGGTCGCGATGCTCAACGTCATGGAGGAGCGCGACATCCAGATCCGCGGGTACGTGCTGCGGCTGCCGCTCGACGTGCTCGTCGTCGCCAGCGCCAACCCCGAGGACTACACCAACCGCGGACGCATCATCACCCCGCTGAAGGACCGGTTCGGCGCCGAGATCCGCACCCACTACCCGACGCAGCTCGTCGACGAGATCGCCGTCATCCGCCAGGAGGCCGACCTCGTCGCGACCGTGCCCGACCAGCTGATCGAGGTCCTCGCCCGCTTCACGCGCGCGCTGCGCGAGTCGTCGGCGGTCGACCAGCGCAGCGGCGTCAGCGCCCGCTTCGCGATCGCCGGTGCCGAGACCATCGCCGCCGCGGCCCTGCACCGGGCCACCCGCCAGGGCGAGCCCGACGCCGTCGCTCGACCCGTCGACCTCGAGACCGCCGTCGACGTGCTCGGCGGCAAGATCGAGTTCGAGTCCGGCGAGGAGGGCCGCGAGGACCTCGTCCTCGACCACCTCCTGCGCACGGCCACCGCCGAGACGGTGCGCGGGCTGTTCACCGGCATCGACTTCGGGGTGCTCGTGGAGGCGCTCGAGGGCGGCTCGCTCGTGGCCACCGGCGAGCAGGTGAGCGCCCGCGACTTCCTCGCCGGCCTCCCCCAGCTCGGCGAGTCCGACGTCTACGACCAGGTCTGCGACCGCGTCGGCGTCGGCGTCGAGAACGGGGGCAACGACGGCGAGCGGGCCAGTGCCATCGAGCTGGCTCTCGAGGGCCTGTTCCTCGCCCGGCGGATCAGCAAGGACTCGGCCGGCGGCGAGACGGTCTACGGGTGAGCTCGTGAGTCGCCAGAACCGTCGCCTGAGCCGTGCCTCCCGGTACGGCGCGTACGTCGACGGGCCGGACCCGCTGGCCCCGCCCGTCGACGTCCGCGAGGCGCTCGACGCCATCGGCGAGGACGTCATGGCCGGCTACTCGCCCGACCACGCGCTCCAGGAGTTCCTGCGGCGCGGCGGTGCCGACCAGCGCGGCCTCGACGACCTCGCCCGGCGGGTCGCCGAGAGACGTCGCGAGCTGGTCGGTCAGCACGCCCTCGACGGCACGCTGCGCGAGGTGCGCGAGCTGCTCGACCGCGCGCTCCTCGAGGAGCGCAAGCAGCTCGCCCGCGACGTCGACCTCGACGACGGCGACCGCGCCCTCGCCGAGCTGACCCTCGACAACGTGTCCCCGTCGCCCGCCGCCGCCGTGCGCGACCTGAACGGCTATGAGTGGCAGAGCTCGCAGGCACGCGAGGACTTCGAGCGCATCAAGGACCTGCTCGGTCGCGAGATGCTCGACCAGCGGTTCGCGGGCATGAAGGACGCGCTCGAGAACGCCACCGACGCCGACCGCGCCGCCGTCCACGAGATGCTCGACGACCTCAACGGGCTGCTCGAGAAGCGCCAGCAGGGCGTCGACACGCAGGCCGACTTCGACGACTTCATGGGCAAGCACGGCCAGCACTTCCCCGAACGTCCGCAGAACCTCGACGAGCTGCTCGACGCCCTGGCGCAGCGGTCGGCCGCGGCGCAGCGGATGATGAACTCGATGACGCCCGAGCAGCGGCGCGAGCTGATGCAGCTGTCGAGCCAGGCGTTCGGGTCGCCGCAGCTCACCGAGGCGCTCGACCGGCTCGACGGCAACCTGCAGGCGCTGCGACCCGGCGAGGACTGGGGCGGCTCGACGCCGATGGACGGCGACCAAGGCCTCGGGCTCGGCGATGGCACCGGCGTGTTCCAGGACCTCGCCGACCTCGACGCGCTCGCCGAGCAGCTCGCCCAGTCGCACCGGGGGTCCACCCTCGACGACGTCGACCTCGAGGCCTTGTCGCGCCAGCTCGGCGACGACGCGGGCGTCGACCTGCGCACCCTCAAGGAGCTGGAGCAGGCGTTGCGTGAGTCCGGTGTCATGGAGCGCGGTACCGACGGGCGGCTGCGCCTGACGCCCAAGGCGATGCGACAGCTGGGCAAGGCGCTGCTGCGCGACGTCGCGAGCGCCATCTCCGGCCGTCGCGGCCAGCGCGACACGCGCGCGTCGGGCGCCGCGGGGGAGCGGTCCGGCGGCACCCGCGCCTGGGAGTTCGGCGACACGGAGCCCTGGGACGTCACCCGCACCGTCACCAACGCCGTCGTCCGCACGGTCGGCGAGGGCGGGTCGCCCGCGTCGATGGCCCGCGACGGCGTGCGGCTGCAGATCGGCGACGTCGAGGTGCAGGAGACGGAGGAGCGCACCCAGGCGTGCGTGGCGCTGCTCGTCGACACGTCGTTCTCCATGGCGATGGACGGCCGCTGGGTGCCGATGAAGCGCACCGCCCTCGCGCTGCACACGCTCGTCAGCACCCGCTTCCGCGGCGACGCGCTCGAGCTGATCGCCTTCGGCCGGCACGCCGAGACGATGGAGATCGAGCAGCTCACCGCGCTCGACGCGCAGTACGCCAAGGGCACCAACCTGCACCATGCGCTGCTGCTCGCCAACCGGCACTTCCGCAAGCACCCCAACGCCCAGCCGGTGCTGCTCATCGTCACCGACGGCGAGCCGACGTCGCACCTGGAGTCCTCGGGCGAGGTGTACTTCAGCTACCCGCCCCACCCGGTCACCATCGCGCTGTCGGTGCGCGAGCTGGAGGCGTCGATGCGGCTCGGCGCCCGCACCACGTTCTTCCGCCTGGGCGACGACCCGGGGCTCGCCCGCTTCATCGACCAGATGGCCCGTCAGGTCGACGGCTCGGTGGTCGCGCCGGAGCTCGACGACCTCGGCGTCGCCGTCGTCGAGTCCTACCTCGGCACCCGCCGCGGTGGCAGCAGCGGCCCCGGCGACGACGGTGGCTGGTCCTCCCGCGGCTGGTGGGCCGGCTGACCAGCCCCTGACCCTCCCCCTCCCCGCTGACTGTGACGTTTGGGGCCCGAAAACCCCGAAACAGGGCCCGAAACGTCACATTCAGCGGGGTGCGAGGGCTCAGTCGAGGACGAGACCCTCGGCAGGAGCGACCTTCGCGGCCCGGCGGGCGGGGATGACGCAGGCCAGCAGCCCGGCCAGGGCGGCGATGCCGACCACCGCAACCAGCTCGCCCCACGGCGTCACCAGCGGGACGTCCTGCACCGCGGCCGTCACGACCGAGACGGTGCCGACCCACCCGAACGCGACGCCGACGACGGTGCCCAGCACCGCGGCCACCAGCGCGAGCAGCAGTCCCTCGGCCGCGAGCATGCGACGCAGCTCCCGACGGGTCAGGCCGAGCGCCCGCAGCAGCGCGTGCTCCCGACCCCGCTCGAGCACCGAGAGCCCGACGGTGTTCGCGATGCCGACGAGCGCGATCGCCACCGAGATCCCCAGGAGGCCGAGGACCGCCCAGGTGAGCACGTCGAGCTGCTTCTCGATCGACGCGCGGCTGTCCAGCGTGCTCGAGACGCCCAGGTCGAGCTCCCGCGCCACCGCACCGACCTCGCCCGTGAGGCGCACCGTGTCGGCTCCGTCGTCGGCGCGGACCCACAGGGCCTGCGGCGTCGCGTCACCCCCGAGGGCCTCGACGACCCCCGGTCCGGCCACCACGGCCGAGCCCCACTCGCTCCCGACGACCCGCGTGGCCACCTCGACGCTGCGTCCGTCGCGCGTGAGCCGCAGCCGCTCGGGGATCCCGTCGGCCATCGTCGTCGCGACGGTGCCGGGGATGAGGACCGTCAGGCGGGGCGGCTCGACGGTGGACGGGTCGCGGGTCAGCTCGCGCACCCCGCTGCTGGGGGTCAGCACCGGCACGACGCCCGCGCCCGGCAGCTCGGCTTGCACCCCGGGCACGAGGCTCGCCCGAGCGACACCGTCGAGTCGACCGACCCGGTCGAGCGCGTCGTCGGGCAGGGTCGAGGAGCCCGTGAGCGCGACGTCGACCGGGTACTGCACCTCCAGCTCGTCGTCGAGGGCGCCGCGGGCGCTCGCCATGCCGGTGAGGACAGCCGTGGCGAGCGTGACGCCGACGAGCAGCGACGCCGTGGTCGCGGCGCTGCGCCGCGGGTTGCGGACCGCGTTGGCGGCCGCCAGCCGGGTGGCCAGCCCGGTCCCGCCGAGCAGGCGTCCGGCCAGCCGCAGGAGCGCCGGGACCAGGACCGGCCCGAGCAGCAGCACGCCCGTGAAGGTCACCATGCCGCCGACCAGCAGCGGCGGCAGCGTCGACGTCCTCACCGCGACCGCGAGGGCTGCGGCTCCGGCGGCGACCATGGCGACGCCGACACCGACCCGGGCGGCGCCGGCGCGGCTGAGCACGTCGGCGTCGTGGGGACGGAGCGCCGCGAGCGGACTCACGCGCACGACGCGCCGGGTGGGCAGCCAGGCCGCGGCCACGGTCACCACGACCCCGCCGACGAAGGCGCCCCCGACCCACAGGGGCGACAGCGCGACCGCGCCCAACGTGCTGGCGTCGCTGAGGACACGCACCGCGGCGACGATGCCGTAGCCTGCGCCGACCCCGGCAACGACGCCGAGCGCCGACGCGAGCAGCGCGACCGCGACGGACTCGACCCGCACCGAGCGCAGCACCTGCCGGCGGGTCGCGCCCACGCAGCGCAGCAGCGCGAGGTCGCGCGTGCGCTGGGCGAACAGGATGGTGAACGTGTTGGCGATGACGAGCACGGCCACGAAGCCGGCCACCGTCGCGAACAGCAGGAGCAGGATGCCGATGGCGTCGAAGCCCTGGTTCAGCGCCACCACGCGGGCGTCGACGTACTCCCCCTGCGTGCGGACGGGCTCGTCGGTGACACGGGCGAGCGCCGCGGCCGTGGCGGCCGGGTCGCCCGAGGCGTCGACGACGACGGCGTCGGCCAGCGCGTCGGGCAGCGCCGACAGCGTCGACCACGGCACGTAAACGTCGGCCGACAGGTAGCTGGTCGCCTTCGCGACGCCGACGACGGTCACGGTGCGCCGGTCGCCGTCCGTCCCGATGACGAGCCGGTCGCCGACTCGGATGCGGTCCGCCTGCGCGGTGCGCTGGTCGACGAGCGCCTGGCCGTCGGCCGCGGGCGCCTGTCCCGACACGATCGTCTGGCGGCGCAGCTCGGGCTCGAGGCTGACGGTCGACACCGACGTGTCCTGGCCGAGCGACGTCCCGTCGCGGGTGACGGTGGTGAACGCCGAGCCCACGACGTCCGCGGTGGCCCCCTGGTCCGCCGCGGCGCGCTCGACCGGTGCCACCTGGCTGCGGTCGAGCCCGCCGTCCTGGCCGACGACGAGGTCGGCACCGCGGTACGCGCGCTCGACCTCGCCCGACAGGCCCGACTTCGCGGCCGAGCCGACGGCGTTGGTGGCGATGACGAAGCCGACGGCGACCATGACGGCCACGAACGCGGCGACGTACCGGCGGGTGTGGGTGCGCAGCGACGCGCGCAGCACGGTCCTCACGACGCGTCCCGGTGGCTGCTGCCGGCGAGGACGGAGACCAGCTCGGCGCGCGACGGGCTCACGAGGTGCGAGCGGATGCGGCCGTCGGCGAGCACGACGACGTCGTCGGCGTAGGCGGCGGCGTCGATCTCGTGCGTGACCATCACGACGGTGCGGCCGAGCTCGCGCACGGAGCGGCGCAGGTAGGCCAGCACTTCCGCCGACGCGGCGCTGTCGAGGTTCCCGGTCGGCTCGTCGGCGAAGACGATCGACGCCTGGCTGACGAGCGCGCGGGCGATGGCCACCCGCTGCTGCTGGCCGCCGGACAGCTCGCTGGGCCGGTGCCCGAGCCGGTCGCCGAGCCCGAGGACGGACACGACGGTGTCGAGGTCGTCGCACACGTTCGCGTCGACCCGGCGGCCCGCGAGCTCGAGCGGCAGCAGGATGTTCTGGCGGGCCGTCAGCATCGGCAGCAGGTTGAACGCCTGGAACACGAAGCCGAGGTGGTCGCGGCGAAAGCGCGTGAGCCGGTCGTCGTCGAGCCGCGTGAGGTCGACGCCGTCGACCGTGACCGTGCCGCGGGTGGGCCGGTCGAGCCCGGCGAGGCAGTGCATGAGCGTCGACTTGCCGGAGCCCGACGGTCCCATGACGGCCGTGAACCGTCCGGGCGCGAGGTCGACGTCGACGCCGTCGAGGGCGTGCACGGCGGCAGCGCCCGTGCCGTAGGTCTTGGTGAGGTCGCGGGCCGAGGCGGCCGTCGCGATCGGTGCGTGGGTGGTGGTCGTCATGACGACGACGCTAGGGATCCGGACCCCCTCCGGTCGTCGGAGCGCGGGATGGTCCTGACGTCATCCCTGGGTCTGACGGCGGCGGCTGCGCTAGCCTCGGACGATGCCTGAGGAGGAGGCTGGATGAGGTTCCTGCGCCGCCGTCCCGACCCGGCTGAGGAGCGCGCCGAGCGACTCGAGTGCCTCCGCGACCAGGTGCACATCCTGCGTGGTGTGGAGGTCGCGCTCGGTCGGTGGCTGGAGGTCGCCGAGGTCGTGCACGACGCTCCTTCGGTGAACGCGGCGAGGACCGCGCTGGAGGACCTCCTCCAGCTCGACGAGCTCCAGGTGCTGGCCGTCGTCGACCTCCAGCTCCGTCGGTCCGCGGGGCAGGAACGCGCGAAGGTCGCGGAGGAGATCCTCCGCCTCGAGGAGGAGCTGGCAGGACTGACCGCCTAGCTCCGATCCCGCCTCCTGACTAGCCCAGTCCCGCCTCCAGGGCGAGGAGCACGAGCTGGACGCGGTCGCGGGAGTCGGTCTTGGCGAGCAGGCGTCCGACGTGGGTCTTGACCGTCGCCTCCGACAGGAACAGCGAGCCGGCGATCTCGGGGTTGGTGAGGCCGCGGGCGATGAGCGAGAGCACCTCGCGCTCGCGGTCGGTGACGTCGGCGAGGCGGCGGGCGGTCGTCCCGCTCACCACGGCGCGCGACCCGGACGGCTGCACGAAGTGGTCCAGCAGGCGGCGGGTGGTCGACGGGGCGACGACGGCGTCGCCCGCCTGCACGGCGCGGATCGCGGCCAGCAGGTCGGGCGGGGCGGCGTCCTTCAGCAGGAACGCCGACGCACCGGCCTGCAGCGCGGCGAACGCGTACTCGTCGAGGTCGAAGGTCGTGAGCACGATGACCCGGGGTGGCGCGTCCCCGTGCAGGATGCGGCGGGTCGCCTCGACGCCGTCGAGCACCGGCATGCGCACGTCCATGAGGGCAGCACGCGGATCGGGGCGCTCACCGGGGGATCCTCGCACGCACCCGCCACCCACCGCCGGGTGCCGGACCCACGTCGAGCGTGCCTCCGTGCACGGCCACCCGCTCGCGCATGCCCACCAGGCCGAGGCCGCCCGACGTCGACGTGTGCGCGGCGCCGTGCCCGTCGTCGACCACCTCGACGAGCACGTCGGGACCGTCGACCGTGACGTCGACGGCAGCGGTGGCGCCGGCACCGGCGTGCTTGCGCACGTTGGTGAGCGACTCCTGCACGACGCGGAAGACGGTGAGCGCGACGCCGTCCGGCATGGCCGGCGCCGGGTCGGGGAGGGTGGCGCGCACCCGTCCCGCCTCGACGTCGGCGGCCAGGAGACGGGGTAGGTCGGCCAGACCCGGCTGGGGGACCAGCTCCGGGTCGGAGGTTCCTCGCAGGAGTCCGAGCAGGCGGCGCATCTCGGTGAGCGCCTCGCGCCCGGTCGAGGCGACGGTCTCGAGGGTGCGGACGGCGACGTCGGGGTCGTGCTCGGCGGCGTAGCGCGCGCCGTCGGCTTGGACGATCATGCCGGTGATGCCGTGGGCGACGACGTCGTGCATCTCGCGGGCGACGCGGGTGCGCTCCTCGGCTGCGGCCGACCGGGTCCGCTGCTCGGCCTCCTCCGCCATCCGTTCGCCGCGTTCGAGCAGGGCGTCCTCGTAGGCGCGTCGGATGCGGCCCTGCGTGCCGAGCGCCCACGCGGCGATGACGATGGCACCCACGGTGAGCGTGTACGGCAGGAAGGTCGTGAGCGAGAGGTCGGGCTGGACGACCCCGGGCGGCGGGTCGTCGTAGCGTCCGGCCATCACCCACACCCAGGCGGCGACGCCGGTGGCGACGAGGCTGAGCACGAGCCCGACGAGGGCGTCGCGCGAGCGGCCGAAGCGTGCGAGGGAGTACAGGGCGACGGGGTAGGCGAGCTGTCCGATGGCGGGGTAGTCGTAGACGAGGGCCTGCACGCCGCTGAACAGCCAGACGAGGGCGAAGGTCGTGGCGGGTCTGCTGCGTCGCCACGCGAGGGGCGCCACCTGCAGGGCGCTGAGCGCGGTCACGTGCAGCGGTTGCCCGACGAGCAGGGTCACGGCCGTGAGGCCGAGCAGCCCGACGACGAGTGCGGCGTCGAACCACTGCACCGCCTGCGGTCCCAGCCGCCAGGGGCGTCGTTCCTGCTCCGTCCTCACCCTGGCGACCCTAGGCGCTGGCGTCGGTCCCAGCGTCAGTCCCAGGTCTGATCCTCGGGCGCGATAGGTGCGAGACGTCGACGTGCGGGCGTAGCGTCCGAGCGAACGACCCGGTCGTCCGCCAGCGGTCAGCCAGCTCGGGCGCGGCGGCTGGTGCGTTGGGTGCGCAGGGTGCGGTGGGTCTGGTGGGTGTCGGGGTCGATGGTGAAGAACCCTTGGTGCACCGCTGAGTGACATCTCGGACAGA
>LUMT01000025.1_pt1 | contig 144160 bp, 150 predicted proteins | sample 729741 | NCBI WGS metagenome assembly LUMT01 (sample SAMN03860299, study PRJNA289734) | marine metagenome | biome: seawater column; feature: ocean; material: water; isolation source: Red Sea water column Station 192 - depth 50m | place: Saudi Arabia: Red Sea | collected 2011-10-15 | depth 50 m
GGAGGAGCTGGCGGAGACGTATCGAGACCATTCCAGGCGGTCGCTGGGGGTTGGTTCGCGCTGATCCGTTGCCGAGTGGTCTCGATACGCGGCACGGCGCTCCTTCGTCGCGCGTGCCGCTACTCGACCAGCGGGAGGTTTCGCTGGTCGAGTAGTCGACGCTGCGACGGAGGAGCTGGCGGAGACGTATCGAGACCATTCCAGGCGGTCGCTGGGGGTTGGTTCGCGCTGATCCGTTGCCGGGTGGTCTCGATACGCGGCACGGCGCTCCTTCGTCGCGCGTACCGCTACTCGACCAGCGGTGAGCTGGTCAGCCGACGAGGCCTCGGGCGGCGAGGATGGGGCGGACGCCCTCGGCGAACCAGTAGGCCTCCTCGACGTGGGGGTAGCCGGACAGGACGAACTCCTCGATGCCGAGGTCGGCGTACTCGCCGATCAGGTCGGCGACCTCGCCGTGGCTGCCGACGAGAGCAGTGCCCGCGCCACTGCGCACCAGACCGACGCCGGCCCAGAGGCCGGGGTGCACCTCGAGGCTGCGCGCGTCGGTCGGGGCGACGCCGCCGTGCAGCTCGCGCATCCGACGCTGGCCCTCCGACTCGCTGCTGGCCAGGGCCTGCTGCGCCTTCGCGACGTCGGCCGGGTCGAGCTCGGTGAGCATCCGGTCGGCGACCGCCCACGCCTCCTCGCTCGTGTCGCGGCTGATCGTGTGCAGGCGGATGCCGAACTTGACCTGTCGACCCTCGTCGTCGGCGAGCTTGCGGATCCAGGCGATCTTCTCCGCGACGGCCTCCGGCGCCTCGCCCCACGTCAGGTAGGTGTCGACCTGGCGGGCGGTCACCGGTCCGGCCGCGGCCGACGAGCCGCCGAGGTAGATGGGCGGGACCGTGCCGGGCTTGCGGGTGCGCGCGTCCTGCACGTCGTAGTAGTCGCCCGTGAAGGTCGAGCCCGCCTCGGTGAACGCCGCCCGGAAGACCTCGAGGAACTCCTCGGCGCGGTGGTAGCGGTCGTCCTTCGTCACCTGGTCGCCGAAGCGCAGCTGCTCCGACGGGTCGCCACCGACGACGACGTTCAGCAGCAGCCGGTCGCCGGAGATGCGCTGGAAGGTCGACGACATCTGGGCGAGCAACGTCGGGCTGATGAGCCCGGGCCGCAGCGCGACCATGAACTTCAGCCGCTGGGTGTGCGCGAGCAGGGCCGACGTCACCACCCACGCGTCCTCGCAGGGCGTGCCCGTCGGCGTGAGCACGCCCTCGAAGCCGAGCCGCTCCGCCGTGCGCGCGACGTCGACGAGGTAGTCGAGGTCGGGCTCGCGGTAGCGGCCGGCGGTGTTCTCCGGTCCTCCGCCGCGGGCGACGTCGGCGGGAAGGGAGTGGCCGCCGCCGACCAGGGAGCGGCTGTCGCCGGTGGTGGGCAGGAACCAGTGGAAGGTCAGGCTCATGCTTCGAGAATGACCCGGCCCCCTCCACCCGGCAGGCGGTCCCACATGCCGGACACCGCCTGCCTCCCCTCCCCGCTGACCGTGACGTTCGCGGGGCAGATCATCGGGATCCGCCCCGCAAACGTCACACTCAGCGGGAAGGGGGAGGGAAAGGGGGTCAGACCTGGGCGCTGCGCGGCGGTGGGGTGCCCGCGACCGCCCAGCGGCCGAGGTGCTGCAGCTTCCAGCGGACGGGGTCGTGCAGCGTGTGGGTGCGGGCGTTGCGCCAGTGCCGGTCGTGGGCGCCGGTCGCCGTGCTGCGGGCGGCGGAGCGGGTGCCGCCCAGCTCGAAGGCCGCCGAGGTGACGTCGAGCGCGGCTCGGTCGGCCAGGACCTTCGCCGCCGCGGTGGCCAGCGACGCCTCGGTGGCGGCGTCGTCCGACGGCTCGCGCCAGGTGGCGTCGACGGCGCGGGCCGCGACCTCGAGCGCGGCCTCGGCGGCGCGCACCGCCACCTCGAGCTCGCCGTAGCGCTGCACGAGCAGCGGGTCGTCCTCCGGCCGATCGACCCCGGCCTCGAACCACGGTCGCGACGACGTGCGTGTGAAGGCGGCGGCGTCGGTGAGCGCACCGCGTGCGATGCCGACGTCGATCGCGGCGTGCAGCAGCTGCGCGAACGCGCCGTAGCCGTACGGTCCGCTGATCGCGGTCGCCCGTGGTGCGACGTGGTCGAGCGGCACGCGGACCGCGTCGAGACGCACCGTGCCGCTGGCGGTCGTGCGCTGGCCGAGGGCGTCCCAGTCGTCGATCACGCCGACGCCCGGGGTGTCGGCGCGCAGGAACGCGATCCGGTCCTCGCTGTCGCGGTCGCGCGCGAGCACGGCGAGCCAGTCGGCCAGCACGCTGCCCGTGGCGTAGAACTTCTCACCGTCGACCACCGCCCAGCCGTGGTCGTCGAAGCGGACCCTCGTGCTGATGTCGGTGACGGTCGCGCCGCCCCGCTCGGACTGCGCGTTGGCCACGCGGGCGCCCCCGAGGACGTCCGCGAACAGCCGGTCGCGCAGACCGGTCGACCCGGCCAGCTCGGCCAGCCGCAGGTACACGAAGTGGCTCTGCGGCACCTGGGCGACGTTGGGGTCGACCGTGGCCAGCAGGCGCACCAGCTCGGCCGCCTCGGCCGCCCCGCCGCCCGGCCCGCCGTGCGACGTCGGCACCGTGACCGCGAGGACGCCGAGCGACGACAGCAGGTCGAGCTCGGCCCGCGGCAGGGTGCGCTCGCGGTCACGCTCGGCCGCGCCCGCGGCGATGGCGGGAAGGTGCTCGACGACCGACCCGACGAGCTCGGACGGCAGGGTGGCGCTCACGCGGCGAGCGGCTTCCGGGTCCAGCTGGAGCGGAAGTCCAGTCCGCTGCGCTGGAACAGCTGCGTGACGGGGCAGCGACGCTCCAGCTCGCTCACGAAGCGGTCGAACGTGGCCTCGTCGGCGTCGGTCTCGACCGTCGCCACGACGCTGACCGCGCTGAAGTTCGCGTTGCCCTCGGCGCCGCCGACGAAGACCGACGGGTCGAGGTCGCCCTGGGCGTGGAACGTGAACGTGCCGAGCGCGATGTCGAGGTCCTTCGCGACCAGCGTGGCGGTGATCTGGTTGCACGACGTCAGGGCGCCGAGCGTGTACGCCAGCGGGCTCGGCGCGGCGTCGGTGCCGCCGAACGCCGGGTAGGTGTCGGCGTGGAAGACGTGGCCGTCCTCTCCGCCGACGGTCACCTTCTGCGCCACGCCGGTGCCGGTGCTGTCGACGACGAACGGGACGAGGGTGGTGGTGCTCATGGGAGGTCCTCTCGGTGGGTGGACCTCCACGATGCGCCGTGGAGGACCGCCGTGGGGGGCGTGTCGGTGGTCGGGCAGGTCTGCAGGGTGCCGCGAGTCGTGCTAGCCGGCTCCGGTTCCCGAGGAGGTGTGAAGAGGGCGGGCAGCCGGTGCGTGACCGGCCACCCGCCCTCGGCTCATCGGCCGCCGACGTGCTGCGTCGGGCGGTTCACGTGTACCAGCTGGGCTCGGGGATCTTGCCGAGCAGCGCGTACTCGCCGACCTCGCGACGCTTGTAGGCGACGGGGTCGTGGAGGGTGTGGGTGCGGGCGTTGCGCCAGTACAGGTCGAGCCCGACCTTGTTGCTCGACGCCCGCGCGCCCGTCAGCTCGTAGATCTTCGTGCCGACCTCGAGGGCGATGTCGGTGGCGAGCTGCTTGACGGCCGCCACCCGCACGGCGACCTTGCCGCGCGCCTCGGGCGTCAGGTCCTCGCGGGGGGCGTGGAGCAGCGCCGAGATCTCGCGGCCGACGTCGTCGGCGAGCGCCTCGGCCGCCCACAGCTGCGACTGCAGCCGTCCATACCCCTCGAGGATGTACCACTCCTCGGACGCACTGGCCTTGTCGTCGCCGCCGTAGGGCCAGGGTCGCGTGGTGGAGCGGGTGTAGGCGGTACCGGCCTTCAGACCGCCGCGGGCGATGCCGAGGTAGAAGTTGCTGAAGACGAGCTGGATCGTCGGCAGGTTGAGCGTGCCGTAGACGAGCTCCACCTGCTCCTTGTCGACGTAGCCGGCCGCGGCCGACCACGGCACGCGCACGTCGGTGATGGTGACGCCGCCGGACTCGGTGAGCCGCTGACCGAGGTTGTCCCAGTCGTCGTGGAACACGATGCCGGGCTGCTGGCTCGGGACGATGGCGAAGATGTGCTTGTCGGTGCCCTCCAGCACGCCCTCGAGGACGGTGAGGTCGCTGACCTTCGAGCCGGTGGAGAACGACTTGCGACCGGTGAAGACGATCTCGTCGCCCTCGTCGCGGATGGTGAGGTCGTTGTCGCGGGGGTTGACCGCGCCGCCGAAGAACAGGTTGCCGGTCGTGTACAGCTCCTCGACGGCGGTGATCTGCTCGGGCGTGCCGACCAGGCGCACGGCCCAGGCCCACAGGTAGTGGTAGGCGAGGAGCTGGCCGATCGAGCCGTCGCCGGACGCGACCTCGCGCACGACCTGGTAGGCCAGGTCCCAGGTCTGGCCGGCGCCGCCGTGCTCGACGGGACCGAGCAGGGTGACGAGGCCGGCGTCCTTGAGCAGCTGGACCTCGGCGGTGGGCACGGCCTGGGCGCGGTCGCGCTCGACGGCGTCGGCGGCCAGGATGCCGGCGACGTCGGAGGCGCGCTCGAGCCAGCCGGCGGGGGTGGACGGTCGGGGCTCGTCGGCCCAGGGGGACGACTGGACGGCGTCCCGGACGGTCAGGTGGTCGGTGATGGACATAGGGTTGCTCCGTTCCTTGCGCTAGTGGGGAATGCCGCCCGCCGGGGTCTCGCCACCCCGGCGGGCACTCCCGACGCGCGCCCCGGGTGGGCGCTGTCGGGGGGATCTGGTGTCAGGCGGTCGTCAGGGCGTCCTCGCCGAGCTGGCCGGACTCGACCGCCTGCGTCTCGAGCTCGCGGACGATCGGCAGCACCTTCTCGCCGAAGTACGCGATGTCCTCGAGGTAGTGCAGGAAGCCGAGCAGGAAGAGGTCGACGCCGCGCTTCTTGAACTCGACGATGCGGGTGGCCACCTGCTCGGGCGTGCCGATGAGGCCGGTGCGGAACCCGTCGTTGTACTGGACGAGGTCGCGGAAGGTCGAGTCCGCCCACATGCCCTTGCCGTCGCCGGTGCTGCTGCCGGCCTGCTGGACGGCCTGGCGGAAGCCCTCGACGGCCTCGGGGTTGGCCTTGGCGATGATCTCCTCGAGCACGTCGCGCGCCTCGGACTCGGTGTCGCGGGCGACGACGAAGCCGTTGAGGCCGAAGCGCACCTGGCCCTCGCGGCCCACGAGCGCCGCGTTCTGGTTGACCTCGAGGTACTGCTCGGTGAAGCCGTCGAGGTCCTTGCCGTTGGAGAAGTACCAGTCGGCGACGGTGCCGCCGTTGCGGCGGGCCGCGGTGGAGTTGCCGCCCTGGAAGATCTCGGGGTGCGGGCGCCCGGGCACGTCGACCGGTCCGGGCTTCAGCGTGAAGTCGTGGATGCGGTAGAAGTCGCCGCGGTGCTCGAAGCCCTCCTCGGTCCAGAGGCCGCGGAGCACGCGGATGAACTCCTCGCTGCGGCGGTAGCGCTCGTCGTGCTCGAGCCACGGCTCGCCGAGGCCCGTGAACTCGTCCTTGAACCAGCCCGACACGACGTTGACGGCGGCGCGGCCCCCGGAGATGTGGTCGGCGGTGATGATCCACTTCGCGAGCACGGCCGGGTGCCAGAGGCCGGGGTGGACGGCGGCGATGACCTTCAGCTTCTCGGTCTGGGTGAGCAGGCCGAGGCTGAAGCTCGTCGACTCGTGCTGCTGGTCGGCGCCGTAGGAGGCGGTGTAGCGGACCTGGCTGAGCGCGTACTCGAAGCCGACCTGCTCGGCGAGCTGCGCGACCTTCACGTTGAAGTCGTAGCTCCAGTCGGTGCGCTGCTCGATGGTGCTGGTGACGAGTCCGCCGGAGACGTTGGGGACCCAGTAGGCGAACTTGAGGGGATCGGTGCTGATGGGCATGACGATGCAGCCCCTTCCTGGTGTGGGAGTGACGGAGTCAGGAGGTGGACGGTGTGGGTGGAGGTGTCAGGTGGTCGTCAGGCGCGACATCGGCGGGCGACGCGTGACGTGGTCATCAGAACGCCTGGTGGGTGCCGAAGCTGCGCTGCCAGTAGACGAGCGGGCGCTGGGTGCCCGTCTCGGCGCGCACGACCGTGCCCAGCACGAGGACGTGGTCGCCGGCCGGCACGGTGCTGGTGACGTCGGCGAGGACCCACGCGTGCACGTCGTCGAGGCGAGGTGCGCCGTCGTCGCTCCAGCCGAGGTCGGCGAAGCGGTCGTGGAGCTTGGTGGAGAAGCGCAGCGCCACCTGGTCCTGGTGGGCGGCAAGCACGTTGATGCCGAACCGGCCGCCGCGCTGCAGACGGGCGAGCAGGCTCGAGGTGCGTGCCAGCGAGATGGCGACCATCGGCGGGTCCATCGAGAGCGACATGACACCGCTCAGGGTCGTGCCGTGCGGTCGGCCGCCGTCGGACGTGGTCACCACCGTCAGTCCGGTGGCGAAGTTCGCCATGGCGCCGCGCAGCGCGGCCTCGAGGGTGGTGTCGTCGACGGACACGGCCATCTGGTCCTCCCGATCGGTGGTGGTGATGAGTCCACGGTGGACCCCAGGGCGTCCTTTGCGGGGCCTGCTCACGACGTGGGACGACCAGCGCGCGGAAGTCTGCCCGTGGTAGGACGGACCACCGCTCGACGACCGGCGCCGCCTGCGGGGTCGGGCTAGCGTGACGGCATGGCTGAGCTGACGATCGACGGTCCCGACGGCCCCATCGAGGCATGGGTGGCGACGCCCCCGGACGGGGGACCCGCCCCGGGCGTCCTCCTCGTGATGGACGCGATCGGGCTGCGCCCGCAGATCCGCGCGATGGCCGACCGGTTCGCGTCGTGGGGCTACGTGGTGCTCGCGCCGAACGTCTTCCACCGCTCGGGGACCGCTGCCGAGACGTCGCCGACCACCGACCTGCGCGAGCCCGGTGCGCGGGAGGCGTTCTTCGAGTCGGTCGGTCCGCGGATGGCTGCCCTGACGCCCGAGCTGTCGCGGCAGGACACGGCCCTGTACCTCGACGTGCTGCAGGGGCGCGACGACGTCGCCGACGGGCCCGTGGGCGTGGTCGGCTACTGCATGGGCGTGCGGGTCGCGCTGCGCGCGGCGGGCGACCACCCGGGGCGCGTGGTCGCGGTGGGCGGGTTCCACGGGGGCGGCCTCGTGACCGACCAGCCCGACAGCCCGCACCTCGGCCTGACGACGGCGACCGCGCGGGTGCTGCTGCGCCACGCCGACGGCGACGCGTCGATGCCGCCGGAGCACCAGCAGGTGATCGCGGAGACGGCCGCCGAGCATGGCGTCGCGCTCGACCAGGGCGTCTACCCGGGCGCACCGCACGGCTACTCGATGGCCGACACGTCGATGTACGACGAGCAGGCCGCCGAGCGGCACGCGACCGAGCTGCGCGAGCTGCTCGACTCCACCCTCCGCTGACCCCCTTCCCGCCCACTCTTTCCGCCCACCCTCCCCGCTGAGCGTGACGTCTGCGGGCCATCCCGGCCCCGAACAGCCCGCGAACGTCACGCTCAGCGGGGGGAGGGGAGGGATGGTCGCGGACGTAACGTCCGCGACATCGGCGCGCACTAGCGTCTGCCCCGACGTCGGCGGTGCCGGCGCACCGACGGAGGAGGTTCGACGTGGCACGCCCGTTCACCGGTGGACCCCGTCGTCGCTCGGCGTTCACGGCGCGGCTCGAGAACACGTCGGTCGAGGGGGCGCAGCCGCGCGTCCTCGACGACATGCGCGCCGCGATCCTGGCCGGTGTCGAGCCGCCCGGCACGCTGATCCCGATCGACGCGGTCGCGGCGTTCTTCGGCGTCAGCCAGATCCCCGTGCGCGAGGCACTCAAGATCCTCCTGGGCGAGGGGCTCGTCGAGCACGTGCCGCACGTCGGCTACAGCGTCGCGAAGCTCAGCTACCGGGAGTTCCGCGAGCTGTACGAGGTGCGGCTCGCGCTCGAGAAGGCCGCGCTGGTCGCCGCCGTCGACCGGGCCGGACCCGACGACGTCGAGGCGGCCCGGGCAGCGCTGCTGGAGACGAGCACCGCGCTCGACGCCGGCGACGACCGCGGCTACCACGAGGCGACGCGCCGGTTCCACCTCAGCCTGATCGCGCCGTCGGGCATGCAGCGTCTGCTGCGGATGTACGAGTCGGCGTGGAACCTGACCGAGCCGGTGCGACCCATGACGCACGTCGGGCCCGCGCAGCGCTCGGCGTTCGCGCACGACCACGACGCGATGCTCGAGGCGTTCGAGTCCCGTGACGCCACCGCCCTCGTCGCGCTCTCGGTGGAGCACTACGACCACCTCCTCGACGGCATCGAGGTGCTGAGCGACGACCACGACGTCTTCCGCGAGGCCTGAGCGCCGCGTCCTATAGGACTCCCGTGACGCAAGGTTCACCCGCGGAGTCGAGGGGTCGAAACACCGCGTTCCTAACGTCGGGTGCAGTCCGAGCCCGACGAGGAGACACCCCCATGCCACAGCCCCACGGCGCCCTGCCGAACGACATCGTGGAAGCCGCCGGCTACCCACCCGGAGCCGGTCGACCGCGCCGCGCGTACGACCCTCGCCTCACGAACGAGGACCTCGCTCCGCTGGAGAAGCAGACCTGGACGTCGTACAACATCTTCGCCTTCTGGATGTCCGACGTGCACAGCGTCGGCGGCTACGTGACGGCCGGCAGCCTGTTCATGCTCGGCCTGACGACGTGGCAGGTGTTCGTGGCGCTCATCGTCGGCATCTGCATCGTGCAGGTGCTCGCGAACCTGGTCGCGAAGCCCAGCCAGATCGCCGGCGTGCCCTACCCGGTGATCAGCCGCGCCTCGTTCGGCGTGCTGGGCGCGAACATCCCCGCGATCATCCGCGGACTCATCGCGGTGGCCTGGTACGGCGTGCAGACGTTCCTGGCGGCCGGGTCGCTGTCGATCGTGCTGCTGAAGGTGTGGCCCGGGCTCGCGAACATCGCGACCGACGACACGTCGTTCCTCGGCCTGAGCTACCTCGGCTACATCTCCTTCGCGATCCTGTGGGTGGCCCAGGCCGCCGTGTTCTGGCGGGGCATGGAGTCGATCCGCAAGTTCATCGACTTCTGCGGCCCGGCCGTCTACGTCGTCATGGTCGTGCTGTGCGGCTACATGCTGTGGCGGGCCGGCTTCGACATCGACCTGAACCTCGCCGACCACGCCGTGTCCGGCTGGGCCGCCGTCGGGGCGATGTGCTCGGCGATCGCGCTCGTCGTGTCCTATTTCTCCGGACCGACGCTGAACTTCGGCGACTTCTCGCGCTACGGCAGCAGTTACGAGGCCGTGAAGCGCGGCAACTTCCTCGGCCTGCCGGTGAACTTCACGTTCTTCGCGCTGCTGGTGGTGCTGACCGCCGCCGCGACGGTGCCCGTGTTCGGCGAGCTGATCACCGACCCGGTGCACACGGTCGAGCGCATCGACACCTGGACCGCGGTGCTGCTCGGCGGGCTGACGTTCGTGATCGCGACGGTCGGCATCAACATCGTCGCGAACTTCATCTCCCCGGCGTTCGACTTCTCCAACGTCGCGCCGCAGCGGATCAGCTGGCGGATGGGCGGCATGATCGCCGCGGCCGGCTCGGTGCTGCTGACGCCGTGGAACTGGTACGACAACCCCGAGGCGATCTTCTGGACGCTGGGCATGCTGGGCGCCCTGATCGGCCCGCTCTACGGCATCCTCATCGCCGACTACTACGTGGTGCGCCAGCAGAAGATCGTGGTCGACGACCTGTTCACGATGGAGGAGGACGGCGCGTACCACTACGTCCGCGGCTACAACCCGGCCGCCGTGCAGACGGTGGTGGTGACCGGTGTCGTCGCCGTGCTGAGCGTCGTGGTCCCGAAGCTGTCGGGCGTGCTGCCCGCGCTTCCCGACTACTCGTTCTTCGTCGGCGCGATCCTTTCCGCAGCGCTCTACGTGGTGCTGGCTCGCCGGCAGGGGATCGGGCCGAGCACGAGCGCGGCGGAGTCGACGCCGATCGGTGCGGGGGCCGCCTGAGCATGCACATCCGTGTCATCAACCCGAACACCACCGCGTCGATGACCACGGCGATCGGGGCCTGCGCCAGTGCCGTCGCAGGCCCCGACGTCGTCGTGGAGGCGGTCAGCCCGGTCTTCGGCCCGGAGTCGATCGAGTCGCACGTGGACGAGGCGTTGGCCGTGCCGGGTGTGCTGGCCCGGGTGGCCGAGGGCGAGGAGGCCGGCGTCGACGGCTACGTCGTCGCCTGCTTCGGCGACCCGGGCGTGCAGGCGGCGCGCGAGCTGGCGCGAGGGCCGGTGGTCGGGATCGCCGAGGCCGGGATGCGCGCCGCGACCTACCTCGGGCGTCGGTTCAGCGTCGTGACCACGCTGCAGCGCACGGTGCCGGGCATCGAGGCGCTCACCAGGTCGTACGGCCTCGCCAACCACTGCGGCGGGGTGCACGCCACCGAGATCGGCGTGGTCGACCTCGAGCGCGACCCGCACGCCCGCGAGCGCACGCTCGAGCTCGCCCGCGTCGCCCTGACGGCCGACGGGTCGGACGTGCTGGTCCTCGGCTGTGCCGGGATGACGGACTTCGCGGCGTGGCTCGGCGACGAGCTGGGCGTCCCGGTCGTCGACGGGGTCGCCGCCGCCACGACCACCGTGGTCGGGCTGGTGGCGATGGGCCTCGGCACGAGCAAGGCGGGCGAGTTCGCAGCGCCCCGCGCGAAGCGGGTGAGCGGATCGTGGGCCGACGTCGACCTCAGGCTGCCTGCGCCCTGAGCGCGGCGACGGTGTCGTCGGTGCAGGTGTCCCAGAACCCGCCGACGGCGTCCTCGACGTGCGCGAAGGAGTCGGCGGCGAAGAGTCGGTCCTGGTAGTGGGTGATGTCGTAGTCGGTGGTGCCCATGGTGACGACGTCGAGCGGCTCGATGGTCATGGCACGGAACTCCTCGATCTCGCCGGGGCTCGACAGGATGCCCGCGCCGTAGGCCTTGAGTCCGTCGGGCTCGTGCACGACGCCGAACTCGAGGGTGAACCAGAAGACGCGGCTGACGAACTCGAGCGCCTCGGTGGTCTCGACGCGGCGCGCGGCCCTGCCGGCGGCCTCGTAGAGGCGGGTGAAGCGGCGGTCGGCGAGCGTGTTGCCGTGGCCGACGACCTCGTGGAGCACGTCGGGCTCGGGCGTGTAGAGGGGCACGGAGTGGTGGCGCACGTACTGGGTGGCCCAGAAGCCGTGGTCGGCGAGCGCGCCGTAGAACTCGCGCAGCGGGACGAGGCCGGCGGCGGGCCGGTAGCGGAACCCGGTGAGCGGCTCGAGCCGGGCCGACAGATCCTCCAGCTGCGGCACGCGGTCGAGGGGGAGGTCGAGCGCGGCCTTGCCGTCGAGGAACTCGCGGCAGGCGTACGTCTCGTGCTTGGTCTGCAGGTCCTCGCTGACGACGCGCCAGACCTCGTGCTCCGCGTCGGTGTACGGCGCCTCGGGTGCGGGCTCGCCCGGCTCCCACCGGTGCGCGAGGGTGGCGAGCAGGTCGCGTCGCGCGCGGTACTCGGGGTCGTGCAGACCGGGGTGGTCGGCGCCCAGCTCGACGGTGACGGCACCGTCGGCCGTCGTCGTGACGGGGGCGTAGGACTGGCCTTCCTCGAACACGGGTCCTCCTGTCCGCGGCCGACCGGGTGGGGTCGCCCGCCGTGGGTGGGGTCGCGCCGGGTGGGGCGCGGCGTCGACCGGGGTGTGGTGTGTTGCCGGTCACATCCATCCAACCACGCACCGAAGAGCTGCGAACGGCGTGTGTCGTGTTCCGCCCATGCCGACCCGTTGCGTGAGCTGGCAAGACTTGGGAACCACTGCGCGGCCCCCAGCCTGAGCAGACGGGTATTGACCCCGCCCCCTATGTAGACGGGCAGCTCCTGGATCTCTACGTCTTCCCACGGAGCATGGGCAAAGGCTCAGGCGTGGGACGCCTGTCCCAGCGCATGCCGCAAGCACAGTGGAACTGAGAGAGCTCAACTGGCCCGCGTGTATTTGCGAAGCGCGAGCACACCGACGATAAGCGGTACAGCAACAATCGCTCGGACCAAGTACACCCAGGCGCTGTCACTGGCCGTGGACCCGGTGCGAAGCAACGACCCAATGGGGCTCACCGCGTCCGACGACCACGCGTTCAAGAAGTTGCCGATGCCTTCGTGATCGAGCTGGAAACCTTGATTGATGCCCAGGACAGCAGTGAGAAGCAGCGACGCGGCGAGCCACGTGAGGAACGCCGGTCCGGGACGTTCGCCGTACCCGAGAAGCCTGTAACCCCAAAGCGCCGTCTGCTCCCAGAAGCCGGCGGTGACCTGGTGCCGGAGTCGCTGAGCGCACCAGCCCACTTTCGTGCTCGCGGATCCCGAAGCGCCCTTGTCGCGCACGATCTCTGCGTAGCGGCGCATGAGATCGGCGTCGTACACCAGAGCCAGCCGATCGTCTCGATTGACAGGGGGGCGTGTTCTGAGCGTCCACCGGAGTTCCCAGCCAGGAAGGTTTCTAGTATCCGGTTCGACCCGGCGTGCATGCGCTGTCGGGTTCAGACTATTGAAACCGCTAGGACCGCGTTCGAAACGGATATTCTCGAGTTGGGCTCCTAGTAAGGGTTGGTCGATCTCTCTGAGGGGCATCACGCCCGTGACGAGGAAGCCGTGGTCAGGATCCCCCAGAAGCGTGCCTCCGCTCAGATTTCCTAGTGTCACCTCGCCTTTCAGTCCTGCTACAACCGCTTTCTCGTCTGTGAGCTCGAGCCGTGCTTCATCTTCAAAGTGAAGATTCTCGCCGCGGCTGCTCACGGAGAGTGCTATCCCCTGCCCCTGAACCCGTACGAGCGATGCTGTGCCGACGACAAGATGCGCTGTTCCCTCTATCGAAAGACTGTTGCATGTCTGAATGCGAACAGACTTGAGTGTTTGAGCTTTGGCTTCCAGCGGTCTCACGACAAGGGTGCTGCTCATGTTCGTCTCGCGTGCGTGACCAACGAGAGTTTCGATGCTGGTGACGTCGCCGACCGCGAGATGCGACGCACCAGCTGCGACGGACAGTGTTCCCACGTGCGCTCCGTCTAGTTCAAGGCTCTGGCCGCTGAGTCGAACAGAGGCGAACTTCCCACTGAGGCGGCAACCTTGCTCGATGCCCGAACCGTGAATGTCAACATCAAAAACTGGGGATTCGCGCTGGGCTCGGATTCTGCTGTTCCGCAGCCCGATCTTCGCGGATTCGCTAAAACATGCAACAGTGAGCCCGTCTGTGTCCTTGATGAGGAGCGATCCTCGAACGGTGGAATCGACCACAAGCCCCCATAACGCGGTTCTCGCAGCGCGCGATGCCTTAAATTCGATCTTGGCCTCAGTGTGAAGTTCCGACATGATTACCGCTTCAATGAAACGTGCCTCGATAGCGACAGGACTCTCAGATTCCCTTGTTGGAGAGATAGCGCTGAGATTCAGAGTCATGTGACTATCGCGTCGGTGGGCCTCGGAGATGTGGATGAAGGGCGAACCGTCCTCCTCGGCGTCGAGACCGAAACGGGCCCAGCGGTTGGCGTTTCGGAGTTCGTCGAGAAGAGAGTTGAGGCGTTCTTCAGTCATCTGAACGTCCTTGCTTCGCCGATACCGAAACTGGTGGCGCCGCCGAACGCCTCGCCGAAGGCGTCCTCCAGGGCGGCGTAAGCTGCGTCTTCGCCCGTGAGGGTGGCGTCCAGTGTGCGGTTCATGGGACGCGGCTGATGTCGACGGCGGTGGAGCGGGTCCCGTCGTTCCGGAGGTCTGCTGAAATGGCGACCTCGCCGTAGACCACCATCGTGGTGCCTCTGTTGCGCCGACGTGCCTCGCGGCGTGTGCTGAGCTGAACGCGCTTGCCGGCGGCGGTGTCCGCCCACGCCTGGTAGCTGCTGGCGAGGGCGTCGGCGGCTGCGGCCCTCGTGTTCGGTCCTCCGCGGTTCGTGGAGCCGTGCATGGCGCGCACGATACCAGCGGGACTGGTGTTGTCCCGCGGCTTGCGAAGCGCAGCCCATACGGCCCGCAGGAACTCTGCGCTCGCTAGGATTTAGCCCTTCCCTATCCGTTCGAGGTGGTCGAGGACGTCCCCTACAACAGTGGCGGCCAGGGCGAGATTCGTGCCGAACGTGTGGGCGTCGGGGCGGTCGTGAAAGAGCAACTTCGTTCTCCCGTCGAGGGTGCACGGGTCGGCGCGTCGCTGAAGAGACGACCCTGTCCGCTACTCCCCGACACTCCCGTCGAGCGCCTGGCGCAGGAGGTCGGCGTGGCCGTTGTGGCGGCAGTACTCCTCGACCATGTGGACGACGATCCAGCGCAGCGAGACCGGCTCGCCGGTGCGGCGGTCGGGGCGGGCGGGGCGGGCGGCGAGGGTGTCGAGGCCGTCCGGCGCGGCGTCGAGGAGGGCGTCGGAGCGGGCGACCGCCGACTCCCACAGGTCGCGGAGGTCGGCGGGCTCGTCGTCGACGGCCGAGTGCCAGTCCCAGTCGGGGTCGTCGGCCCAGGGCGCGTCGTCCCACGGGGCGGTGGGTTCCGCGCCGGAGAGGACCACGCCGAACCACCAGTCCTCGACGTAGGCCAGGTGCTTGGTCATGCCGCCGAGCGTCATCGTCGACGGGGGGAGCGGGGTGTGCAGCTGGGCGTGGTCGAGGCCGTTCGTCTTCAGCGCGAACGTGCGCCGGTGGAAGTCGAGGAACCCGCGCAGCGTGTCGACCTCGCTGCCGGCCAACGGCGGCTCGGTGCGGCCGTGCTCGTCCGTCGTCATGCCCCACCCCAGCACGACGTCACGTGAAGGGGCAAGCCCGACCTCACCGTCGGAGAAGGCGTCGTAGCAACCCGGCGGGTCGGTCGGTCTCCGACGGGACCTCGTGGCCGGCGCACCACTGGTCGGCGGGGACCATGGCGCGCACCTGCGCCACGTGCTGGCCGCAGCCCGCCCAGGTGGTCTTCGAGCAAGTGGAGCAGGTGACAGGACGACACATCGGGGGTTCTCCTTCGGATCAGACGGCGGGGTCGGTGCTGGCGTCGTCGGGCGCGAACTCGCAGAACGCGGCATACGCGCGAGGGCCGTGGATCGTGGCGGGTCCGCCGTGCATGAGGAACGTGACGCCGATGGCCTCGGCGGCTTGCTGGCGAGTGGCGCCGGCACGTGCAGCCGCCTGGGCGTGGGAGGCGATGCAACCGTCGCAGCCCTCGACCACGCCGATCGCGAGAGCGATGAGCTCCTTGGTGCGGACGTCGAGCGCTCCCTCGGTGAACGCCGCGCGGTGCAGCTCACCGAAGCCCGCGTAGATGTCGGGAACGGCGCGCTTCAGGGCGCGGTGCAGTGGCGAGAGCTCGTCGAGCACGGTCTTTCCGTGGGACATGTCAAACCTCCTCATCTCATCCCCCCTGGGGGATACGGAAACCGTAGCATATCCCCCTGGGGGGTTATGCTGTCCACATGCATCTCAAGCCCGAGGAGACCAAGGCCGTCGCTCTGCGCATGAAGCGCGCGCACGGCCATCTGGCCAGCGTCATCCGCATGCTGGAGGAGGGCGCTGAGTGCGAGGACGTCGTCACGCAGCTGGCTGCGGTCAGCAAGGCCATCAGTCGCAGCGGGTTCGCTCTCGTGAGCACCGGCATGCAGAAGTGCGTCACCGAGGGCGAGGACGTGGACGTCGCCCGGCTCGAGAAGGTCTTCCTGTCGCTTGCCTGAGCCTCAGCCGAGCACGCGGTCGAGGTAGGGGTTGCTGAACACGCGCTGCGGGTCGAGCTCGTCGCGCACCGCCACGAAGTCGTCGAACCGGCTGTACCGCTGGCGGAGGTAGTCGGCGTCGAGCGTGTGCATCTTGCCCCAGTGCGGGCGACCCTCGTGGGCCGTGAACACGTCCTGCGCGGCGCGGAAGTACGCGGTCGGGTCGAGCCGGTGGTACTGGTGCACGGCCACGTAGCAGTTGTCGCGCTCGTGACCGGTCGACATCCACACGTCGTCGGCCGCGGTGAAGCGCACCTCGATCGGGAACGCGACCGTCTCGTGACCTGCCGCGAACCAGCGCTGCAGCCCGGCGATCACGTCGTGCAGCGCACCCCGAGGCACGGCGAACTCCGACTCGCAGAACCGCACCCGGCGCGGCGACACGAACACCTCGTGGGACTGGTCCACGTACTCGCGCGCCGAGAGCGCCGAGCCGCTCACCTGGTTCACGCGCGGCACCGCCGACCGGAAGCGAGCGCCCACCCGGTTGACGACCTCGAACAGTCCGTTGCTCAGCAGCTCGTCGTCGACGAGGTGCCGCAGCCGGCCGACCGGCGCGCGCTCCGTCCCCTCCGGCACGCGGTTGTTGCGCTTGACCAGCGCCTTCTCCGTGTGCGGGAACCAGTAGAACTCGAAGTGGTCGTTCTCCTCGACCAGCTCGGGCAGCCGCTCCAGCACCTCCGGCAGCCGTATCGGCTCCTCCCGGGCGTGCAGCAGGAAGGCCGGCACGCACTGCAGCGTCAGCTCCGTGACGACCCCGAGCGCACCGAGCCCCACCCGGGCGGCCCCGAACCAGGGGTGCGTCTCGTCGATCTCGACGACGTCGCCGTCGGCGGTCACCAGCTGCACGCCGACGACGGCCGCCGCGATGCCCTGCAGCCTCGCGCCGGTCCCGTGCGTGCCGGTGGACACCGCACCCGCGACGGACTGCGGGTCGACGTCGCCCAGGTTCGGCAGCGCCAGGCCGAGCGACTGCAGCAGCGGGTTCAGCCGGTGCAGCGACATTCCCGCCTGCACGCGCACGCGCCTCGTCGCCGCGTCGTGCCAGACGAGCGTGTCCATGCGGTCGAGGCGCAGCAGCACGCCCTCGGTGGCCGCGATCGGCGTGAACGAGTGACCGGCGCCGTAGGCCTTGACCGGCAGGCCTTCGGCCCGGGCCGCGTGCACGGCCTCGACCACCTCGGCCGTCGACGTCGGGTGCAGCACCCGCCGCGGGTGCGAGCGCACGTTGCCCGCCCAGTTGCGCCAGAGCACGCTCATCGCGTCGTCCTCGTCATCCGAAGTTCTTCCCCTCGCCTCGGTAGGTCGGCACGGTCTCGGCGCGGCCGGCGTCGTCGACGAGCGTCACGGTGTCGAACCGCTCGCACATCTCGCCGGCCTTCGCGTGCCGGAACACGACGCGCTCGCCGATGCGCAGGTGCCGGGCGGCCTTGCCGCGCACGGGCGTCTGCACCTCGCCCACGCCCTCGGTGCCGACCAGCGACAGACCCTCCGGCCAGACCGGCGTGGGCATGCGGTTGGCCTGCGCGGGCCCCGACGCGGTGTACCCGCCGGCGAAGCAGGTGGCCACGTCCTTGGCCGGTCGACGCACGACGTCGAGGACGATGTATGCGGCGGGTCGCGCCTCGAAGGCGTCGTAGCGGTCGAAGAGCGTCGGCGTGAACAGGCCCGAGCCGGCGGTCAGCTCGGTGACGGTCGGGTCGGCCCCGGTCACCTCGAGGCTGCCGGTGCCACCGGCGTTCACGAGCTGGAGGTCCGCGTGCTGCGACACCGCCTCGACCACGGCGCGACGTCGGTGGGCGAGCTCCGTCGTCGACAGTCGCTTGACGACGCGCACGGCGGCGGAGGTGTCGGGCAGGCCGGCCACCTGCGCGTCGTAGAACATGACGCCGACGAGCTGGAACCCGGGCCGTGCGGCGAGTCGTCGGGCGACGCCCGCCGCCTGGCGCGCGGTGTGCACGGGGGAGCGGCGCACACCCAGGTGCACGGGGTGGATCCCGAGGGCCCCTGGGCGCAGCGAGGCGTCGACGTCGAGGCAGATCCGCAGGGTCGGGTGCGACCCGCCGACCACGCGCTGAATCGCGTCGAGCCCCTCCTCGGAGTCGACCATGAGCGTGATGGCCGCCCGACGTCGCTCGCCGGCCTCCCCGGGCTCCGTGAGCGCGAGCAGCCCGGCGCGGTCGACGGTGGGGTACGCGAGGAGGACGTCGTCGGTGACGTCCTCGTCGACGAGCCAGCAGCTCTCCGCGAGCGAGTAGGTCATGACGCCCGCGAACCCGGGGCGGGCGAGCGTGCGCTCCAGCACCGACCGCACGCGCACCGACTTGCTCGCCACCCGCACGGGTACCCCGCCCGCCCGGCGGACGAGGTCGTCGGCGTTCGCCCAGAGCGCCGGCTCGTCGAGCACTGCGAGCGGCGCGGACCGGTCGGCGGTGGCCGACAGCAGACGCGGGAATGGTGCGCTCACGAACCCCAGCATGGCACGGAGGTGGGGGTCAGCCGCCAGGTCGAGACGCCGGGCCGAGGTCGAACCACTCGGGCGCCGCGGCGACGAACTCCGCCCGCGGCAGCGCACCCACTCCCTCGGGCACGACGGCCAGGAGCGGCACCCCCGTCACCCGGGGAAGGTCGTCACGGTTGCACGTCTCGGCGAGGCCAGGGCGCTCGGGCCACGCGCCCACGACCACGCCCAGTGGCTCCACGCCGCGTGCCCGCAGCGCCTCGACGGTGAGCGCCGTGTGGTTCAGCGTGCCGAGACCGGCCCTCGCCACGACGACCACGTCCACGGTGACGTCGGGCGGCGCGGCCTCGGCCAGCCCGACCGCGAGGTCGAGCAGCGTCCCGCCGTCGGTGTCGAGGCGGACGAGCAGCCCGCCCGCGCCCTCGACGAGCACGACGTCGTGGCCCGTCGCCAGCTCCAGCACGGCGCCCACGTGCTCCGACACCGGTGGGAGCGCGACACCCTGACGGCGGGCAGCGGTGTCGGGGGCGAGCGGGTCGTCGAGCGCCACCAGCTCACGGCACTCGACCCCGGTGAGCTGTTCGACGGTGCGCGCGTCGCGCGGCTCCGGGTCGGCGCCGCCGATGCCGGTCTGCACGGGCTTGACCACCACCACGCGACCGCGGGCGGTGGCCGCGAGGGCGGCGACGGCCACCGTCTTGCCGACCCCGGTGTCGGTACCGGTGACGACCACGACGCGGCTCATCGGAACGTCCCCATCATGCCGACCAGCACGTCCAGGGCACGCGACCAGTCGTCGTCGGCGACACCTGCGCTCGCCGTCACCCGCAGGCGCGAGACGCCGTCGGGCACCGACGGCGGACGGAAGCACCCGACCCGCACCCCGGCATCGAGCGCGGCGGCCTGGGCGGCGACCGCCGCGTGCGGCGACGGCATCGGCACCGACAGCACGGCCCCCGCAGGCGCGGCGACGTCGAGAGCGGTGGCGAGCTCGCCGACGCGACGGTGCACCGTCGCGGCCAGGTCGGGCCGGCGGCGCACCTCGTGCAGGGCGGCGAGTGCCCCGGCTGCCGACGCGGGTGCCAGGCCGGTGTCGAACACGAAGGCCCGTCCGCGGTTCACCAGGTGCTCGCGCAGAGCCGCGGGTCCGAGCACGGCGCCGCCCTGGCTGCCGAGCGCCTTCGACAGCGTGGCCGTGACCACCACGTGGTCGAGGCCGGCGAGCCCGAGCCGCGCCACCAGGCCCGGCCCGTGCACCCCGAGCCCGTGCGCCTCGTCGACGACGAGCAGCCCGCCGTGCCGCTCGCACAGCCCGGCCAGCTCGACCAGGGGCGCCGCGTCGCCGAGCACGGAGTACACCGACTCCACGAGCACCAGCGCCCGCTCCTCGGCACGCTCGGCGTCACGCAGGGCGCAGGCCACCGCGTCGACATCGCCGTGGGGGACGATCGTCAGCCGAGCGCGCGACAGGCGCACGCCGTCGACCAGCGACGCGTGCACGTGGGCGTCGGAGACCACCCGCGTGCCTCGGTCGGCGAGGGCGGCGACGACGGCCAGGTTCGCGTGGTAGCCCGTCGACGTCACGAGCGCCGCGGGCTGGCCGAGGTCGCGGGCGAGGGTCTGCTCGAGCTCCTCGTGCACGGCGAGCGTGCCCGTGACGAGCCGGGACGCCCCGGCGCCCGCGCCCCATTGCAGCGCTGCCGTGGCGGCGGCGCGCGTGACGGCAGGGTCGCGCGCGAGACCGAGGTAGTCGTTGCCCGCGAGGTCGATCGTCGGGTCGTCGACGCCGCGCGGTCGCAGCCTGCGCACCAGCCCGGCCTCCTCGCGCGAGGCGTGCTCCTGCGCCCACCAGTCCGTCCAGACGCTCATGCCGCCCGCGCCGCCTCGCCGACCCCGGCCACCAGCTGCGCCAGCGCGGCGTCGTCGCAGACGTAGGGCGGCATCGTGTAGACGAGGTCGCGGAACGGTCGCAGCCACACGCCCGCCGCGAGGGCGGCGTCGGTGGCCGCCGCGATGTCGACGGCGTGGTCGAGCTGCACCACGCCGACCGCCCCGAGCGTGCGGACGTCGACGACGCCCTCGACGGCGCGCAGTGGCGCGAGACCACGGGCCAGCGCCTCCCCGACGCGCTGCACGTCGGCCTGCCAGCCGCGCTCGAGGAGGAGGTCGATGCTGGCCGACGCGACGGCGCACGCCAGCGGGTTGCCCATGAACGTCGGGCCGTGCATGAGAGCGCCGGACTCGCTGGCCGTCACGCCCCGCGCCACCTCGTCGGTGCACAGCACCGCGGCGAGCGAGACGTAGCCCCCGGTGAGCGCCTTGCCGACGCAGAGGACGTCGGGCGCGACCAGCTCGCTGACGAAGAGGTGACCGGTGCGACCGAAGCCCGTGGCGATCTCGTCGTGCACGAGCAGCAGACCGTGCTCGTCGGCCACCTCGCGCAGCACGCGCAGGCACGCGACTGGGTACGGGTGCATGCCGCCCGCCCCCTGCAGGAGCGGCTCCACGACGACGCCCGCCAGCTCGTGGGCGTGCCGGGCGGCGAGGTCGCGCACGCCGTCGGCCCACGCCGTCACCTCGGCGTCCGACGCGTCGTGGCGCGGCGGCCGGTCGGCGAACACCTGCTGCGGGAGGAGGTCGCGCCACATGGTGTGCATGCCGCCGACCGGGTCGGTCACGCTCATGCAGTCGAACGTGTCGCCGTGGTAGCCACCGCGCACCGTGAGCATGCGGGTGCGCTCGGGGTGCCCCGTCCCGCGCTGGTGCTGCAGCACCATCTTGAGCGCCACCTCCACGGCCACCGAGCCGGAGTCGGCGAGGAACACGCGCTCCAGGGGGGCGGGCGTCAGGTCGACGAGCCGTCGCGCCAGCTCGACGGCCGGTGCGTGCGTGAGCCCGCCGAACATCACGTGGCTGAACGACGCGACCTGATCGACCACCGCACGGTCGAGGACGGGGTGGCGGTACCCGTGCACCGCGGCCCACCACGACGACATCCCGTCGACCACCCAGTCGCCGTCGACCTCCAGTCGGCACCCGTCGGCGCCTGTGACGACCCTGGTGGGCGAGGGCTGCGTCATCGACGCGTAGGGATGCCAGACGTGCGCGCGGTCGAAGTCGCGCAGGTCGGCGAGGGTCGCGGTCACGGGAGGGCGGTGGTCAGGCGTTGGCGGGGACGTCGGTGCCCGCGCCGCGCTGCCGGATCGCGAGACCGGCCGTGCCGTCGTGGGAGGCGCAGCCGCTGCAGGCGGTGCCGCACCCGGTCGACGCGGTGCCGCACGGCGAGGCCGCGGGCGCCGCTGCCGTCGGCTCGGCAGGCTCGTGCCCGTGGAGGTCGTCCGCGCCGAGGATGGTGAAGCCGTGATCGCGGATCAGCTCGACGTCGGCCTTGGCGTCCTGGCCCTCCGACGTCAGGTAGTCGCCGAGGAAGATCGAGTTGGCCACGTGCAGCGCGAGGCCCTGCAGCGAGCGCAGGTGCATCTCGCGTCCGCCGGCGATGCGCACCTCGCGGTCGGGGCAGACGAAGCGCGCCATCGCCAGGATCTTCACGCAGCGGGCCGGGGAGAGCTCCCACGTGTTCTCGAACGGCGTGCCGTCGAACGGCATGAGGAAGTTGACGGGGATCGAGTCGGAGCCGAGCTCCTTCAGCGCGAACAGCGCCTCCACGAGCTGCTCGTCGGTCTCGCCGAGCCCGGCGATGAGCCCCGAGCAGGGCGACAGGCCGGCGGTGCGCGCCTTGGAGATCGTGTCGACGCGGTCGTCGTAGGTGTGGGTGGTGACGATCTCATCGTGGTGCGACGCCGCGGTGTTGATGTTGTGGTTGTAGGCGTCGACGCCGGCCTGTTTGAGCCGCTCGGCCTGGCCGTCCTTGAGCAGCCCCAGGCAGGCGCACACCTCGACGTCGGGGTAGCTGTCCTTCAGTGCCTCGGTCATCTCGGCGACCTTCTCGACGTCGCGGTTCGAGGGGCCGCGTCCCGACGAGACCAGGCACACGCGCGACGCGCCGCCTCGTAGTCCGGCGCCCGCCTGGCGCAGCGTCTCGTCGGTGGAGAGCCACGAGTACTTCAGGATCGGCGCCTCGGACCCGACGGCCTGCGAGCAGTAGCTGCAGTTCTCGGGGCACAGCCCGGACTTCAGGTTCACGAGGTAGTTGACCTTGACCGTGGCGCCGAAGTGCGCGCGGCGCAGACGTCCGGCGGCCGCGACGACGTCGAGCAGGGCGGCGTCGTCGGCGCGCAGCACCGCGAGCGCGTCCGCCTCGGTGGCGCTGCCCCCGTCGAGGATGCGGGTGGCGAGCTGGTCGAACGATGCGGTCATGACGGTCCTCGACTTCGGTGGCGGCCCCTGAACACCGTTCAGGTGAACGGTGTTCAGGCGACGATAGCCGATCCGCGCGGGCGCGTCACGGGGTCGTCGAGGCGGCCCGCCTCACCGTCCTCACCGTCGCCGTCCGCGCCCTCGCGGGCGTCGTAGGCGTCAGCGGCCCATGATCGGATCGAGCAGTCCGTCGAGCATCCCGGGGGAGGGGCTCGAGGACGGCGACGGCGACGGGCTGGGTTGCTGGGTCGGGGACGTCGGCCGCGGGCTGGGCGTCGTCGGCCCGGTGGGGGTGGCCCCGGGCGTGGTGGGCCGGGGCGTCGTCGGCGTGGTGGCACCTCGGTCGGGGGTGCGTCCGCTCGACGCGGCGGCGTCGCGGTCGGAGTCGCCGTCGGAGTCGGAGTCGGGGTCGGGCTCGCGCTCGTCGCGGGAGTCGTCGTCCTTCGCGTCGCGCTCGCTGCCAGGGTCGGTGCTGCGCGGGGTGGGGGTCGGGCTGCTGGTCGAGGGCCGGGGCTCGGCGGCCGCCGACGGGTCGCCTCCGTCGCCGAGGGAGGTGAGCGCGACCGCGCCGACGGCGAGCATGAGCACGACGGCGCAGGCGGCGGCCGTGCTGAGGGTGCGGATGCGCACGGGACCTCCCGGGTGGACGACCTTCCACGGTAGACAACGACGCAACCGCCCGCCGGTGACGTCCGCGGCCCTACGATGGGTCCGCACGCCTCCGTAGCTCAGTCGGTAGAGCGCCTTACTTGTAATAAGGATGTCGCGGGTTCGATTCCTGTCGGAGGCTCCGAGCGCCAGCGAGGAGACTCCGACAGGAATCGGGAGGACCCTCCACGGCGCAGCCGTCCTTCCGTGACGGCTCCCATCGCAGGTGCACGTTTACGTGGGGCCCCAAGCAAACGTGCGCTGGGGGCGTCAGCTTGCGTGGGGGAGAGCGTGTTCACGTGGGGCCCCACCCGAACGTGCGCTGCGGGCGTCGGTTCACGTGGGGCCCACGTCAACGTGCGCTGGGGGCGTCACTTTGCGTGGGGGCGAGCTTGTTTACGTGGGGCCCCACGCAAACAGGCCCGGGCGGTGGGGGTGGGGCGGGACGCAAATCGGCCCCGGACCGGGGTCCGGGGCCGACGCGTGGGGGTCAGGCGAGGTCGTAGGCGCGCTCGCGGTGGAGGGCGGAGTCGAGGCCGCCCTCCTCGTGGTCGGGGTCGACGCGCAGGCCGATCGTCTTCTTCAGCGCCAGCGCGATGACGAGGGTCAGCACGAAGGAGTAGGCCAGCACCGCGCCGGCGGCGGTGGCCTGCACACCGAGCAGGCGCAGCCCGCCGCCGTGGAGCAGGCCGGCTTGGCCGCTGGGGGCGTCGGCGGTGGCGATCAGGCCGACCATGAGCGTGCCGACCACGCCGCCGACGAGGTGCACGCCGACGACGTCGAGGGAGTCGTCGTAGCCGAAACGCTCCTTCAGGCCGAGGGCGAGCGGGCACACGATGCCGCCCGCGACGCCGACCAGGATCGCGCCCATGGGGCTCACCGCGCCGCACGACGGGGTGATGGCGACGAGGCCCGCGATCGCGCCCGACGCCGCACCCATGGTCGTGGCGTGGCCGTCGCGGACGATCTCGACGCCGAGCCAGGCGAGCATCGCGGCGCACGTGGCGACGAAGGTCGTGAGCATGACGACCGACGCGTTGTGGCCGGCGGCGAGGGCGGAGCCGCCGTTGAACGCGTACCAGCCGGCCCACAGCAGACCGGCGCCCAGCAGGGTCAGCGGCAGGTTGTGCGGACGCGGCGCGGTGCCCCATGTGCGCCGCTTGCCGAGGACGATGGCGATCGCGAGCGCTGCCGCGCCGGAGTTGATGTGCACGGCCGTGCCACCGGCGTAGTCGACCGCCTTCAGCTTGTTCGCGATCCAGCCGCCGACCGTCGAGCCGTCCGTCGCGTCGAAGGCGAACACCCAGTGCGCGACGGGGAAGTAGACCAGCACCGCCCAGACGGCGGCGAAGACCATCCAGCTGCTGAACTTCATGCGGTCGGCCGCCGCGCCGGAGATGATCGCGACCGTGATCGCCGCGAACAGCGCCTGGAAGACGGCGAAGAGCGCGAGCGGCAGCGCGGTGTCCTTCTCGGTGAGCACCCCGCCGAGCCCGGCGTACTCGGTGACGTTGCCGAGCAGCCCGGCGCCCCCGTACGAGTCGCCGAACACCATCGAGTAGCCGAAGAGCACCCAGAGGATGCCGACGACGGCGACGGCGCCGAACGTCATCACCATCATGTTGAGGCTGCTCTTGACGCTGACCATGCCCCCGTAGAAGAGCGCCAGTCCCGGCACCATCATCGTCAGACCGATGATGCAGCTCAGGATGAAGGCGGTGGTGCCTGTGTCCATGTCCATGTCTCCTGCTGTGGCCCGCACTCCCGCGGGCGTCTCAGCACAGTGGACTCTGTCTACTTTGCGTTGACATGACGTCGACGTAACAACGTTGCGTCGCACCACCTGGACCGCCTTCCCGGTCCCGCGGCGACTCGACGCGCCCTCGTCCGGCGCGCCCCGGCGGCCGCTTCGAGGCCGCGTCTCGTCACGGACTTCTCACGCTCGGGAAACACGACCGTCATCTGCGTTCTGTCTACTCAAAGTAGACAAAGATTCACGCCAGTGGATAGGCTCGCGACGAGGGCCTCGCACCGGCGCGGCACCCCCGAGGAGCAGCATGACCAGCACCGCATCCCCCCTGGCGACCCTGGCCAAGGAGAGCGGGACGACGTTCATCCTGGCCCTGTTCGTCGACCTCACCGGCAAGCCCTGCGCCAAGCTCGTGCCCGTCGAGGCGGTGGAGGAGCTCGCCCGCGAGGGCGTCGGCTTCGCCGGCTACGCGGCGGGAGCGATGGGTCAGGAGCCCAAGGACCCCGACATCATGGCGATCCCCGACCCGGCCTCGTTCACGCCGGTGCCGTTCGTCAAGGAGGGCCTCGCCCTCGTGCACTGCGACCCCCACGTGGAGGGCGAGCCGTGGCGCTTCGCCCCGCGCGTCATCCTGCGCCGCATGATCGAGCGTGCCGCCGAGCGCGACCTGTCGGTCTACCTCGGCGCCGAGATCGAGTACTTCCTCGTGGCCAAGGACGAGCGCGGTGCGCTCGTCACCGCCGACCCCTCCGACTCCGCCGCGCGCCCCTGCTACGACGCGCGCGGCGTGACCCGCATGTTCGACCACCTCGCGTCGGTCTCGACGGCGATGAACCAGCTCGGCTGGGGCAACTACGCCAACGACCACGAGGACGGCAACGGCCAGTTCGAGCAGAACTTCGACTACGCCGACGTCCTCACCACCGCCGACCGCGTCATCACCGCGCGCTACCTGATCTCGATGCTCGCCGAGCAGCGCGGCATGACCGCGACGTTCATGCCGAAGCCGTTCGGCGACCGCACCGGCAGCGGGCTGCACATGCACCTGTCGCTGTGGAAGGACGACGAGCCGCTCTTCCCCGCGGCCGACGACCCGCGCGGCCTCGGCCTCTCGGAGCTGGCCTACCAGGCGATCGCCGGCGTCCTCGAGCACGCGAGCGCCCTGCAGGCGCTGGTCGCGCCGACGGTGAACTCCTACAAGCGCACCGGCGCGGTCGCGACGACCTCGGGTGCGTCGTGGGCGCCGCGCGTGCCCACCTACGGCGGCAACGACCGCACCCACCTGGTGCGCGTGCCCGACGGCAACCGCATCGAGCTGCGCGGCGGCGACGGCTCCGCCAACCCGTACCTGGCGGCTGCCGGCGCGATCGGCGCGGTGCTCGACGGCGTCGAGCGTCGCCTCGACCCCGGCGCGCCCGGCGGCAGCGACGACGCCGACCGCGCGCCCCTGCCGCTCACCCTCCTGCACGCCGTGGAGGCCCTCGAGGCCGATCCCGCCGTGTCGGGCGTGCTCGACAGCGTCGGCCCCGACGTGGCCCGCTACTTCGCCGACCTCAAGCGCGAGGAGTTCTTCACCTGGCACAGCCAGGTGAGCGCCTGGGAGGTCGACCACTACCTGACGGCCTTCTGAGCCGCCCCACCCCTGACGCACCTCGAAGGAGACACCCCATGTGCGGCATCGTCGGACTCCACCTCCGCAACCCCGACCTGTATCCCCGACTCGGTGAGCTGCTCACCGGCATGCTCTGCGAGATGGAGGACCGCGGTGCGGACTCCGCGGGGGTCGCCGTCTACGGCGACCCCACCTGGGCCCCGCCCGGCGTGGCCACCGTGTCGGTGCTCGCCGACGGCGTCGACGCCACGACGCTCGCCGAGCAGCTGACGGCGGCGGTGGGCAGCGACGTCGACGTCACGACCGCCGGCCCGACGCTGCTCGTGCACGGGCCGGTGGAGGCGTCGACGCTCGCCGCCGCGGTGCGCGCGACGGCGCCGGACGCGCTGGTCATCGGCTTCGGCGAGGACCTCGCCGTGCTCAAGGGTGTCGGACGTCCGCGCGACCTCGCCGCGACCTTCGGGCTCCCGTCCGCGCAGGGCTGGCAGGGCGTCGGGCACACGCGCATGGCCACCGAGTCGGCCGTGACCCCCGCGGGCAGCCACCCCTACGCCGTCGGGCCCGACCAGTGCATGGTGCACAACGGCTCGTTCCACAACTACCCGACGATCCGCCGCGAGCTGGAGGCGCGCGGCGTCCGGTTCGACAGCGGCAACGACACCGAGGTCGGCGCCCGCTTCGTCGCCCAGTGCCTCGAGGACGGGCTCGACGTGGAGACCGCGCTCAAGGAGCTGTGCCGTACGTTCGACGGCTTCTACACGCTGCTCGTCTCGAACCGCGACTCCTTCGCCGTCGTGCGCGACGCCATCGCCTGCAAGCCGGCCGTGGTCGCCGAGACCGACGACTGGGTCGCGATGGCGTCGGAGTACCGCGCGCTCGTGGGGCTGCCCGGCATCGAGTCGGCCCGCCTGTTCGAGCCGGAGCCGGAGCGGATCTACGCATGGACCCGCTGACCGCGACGCCCACCCCGACCTCCCACCGGAAGGACCCCACCATGGCCGCCACGCTCGAGCTCGACCTCGCCGTCAGCACCCTCCGCGAGGTCAACGCGCGCCTGCACGACCCCGACCTCGGCGCCGACGACGTCGTCGTCACGCACCCGGCGGGTCGGCACAGCGTCGCGGTCGGGCTGAACCGTCCGATGACCGTGACGGTCAAGGGCCACGTCGGCTACTACGCGGCGGGCATGAACCAGTCGGCCGACGTCGTCGTCGAGGGCAACGTGGGCGTCGGGGTGGCCGAGAACATGATGAGCGGCTCGGTGTGGGTGAAGGGCAGCGCGTCGCAGTCGGCGGGCGCCACCGCCCACGGCGGGCTGCTGGTCGTCGAGGGCGACGCCGCCGCCCGCTGCGGGATCTCGATGAAGGGCGTCGACATCGTCGTCGGCGGGAGCATCGGCCACATGAGCGCCTTCATGGCGCAGGCCGGCCGGCTCGTCGTCCGTGGCGACGCGGGCGACGCGCTCGGCGACTCCATCTACGAGGCCCGCATCTACGTGCGCGGCACGGTCGCGTCGCTGGGCGCCGACTGCGTGGCCAAGGAGATGCGACCCGAGCACCACGAGGAGCTCGCGACGCTGCTCAAGAGCGCCGGCTACGAGGACGACGACACCCACGCCTACACGCGCTACGGCTCCGCGCGCAGCCTCTACCACTTCCACGTCGACAACACGTCGGCCTACTGACACCGAGGGCAGCCACCATGACCCAGTACCGCACGCAGCCGCGCACGTCGGCGACCTTCGACCCGGCCACCATCGCGGAGATCCAGCGCGCCGCCGACACCGGCATCTACGACATCCGCGGCTGGGGCGCCAAGCGTGCCCTGCCGCACTTCGACGACCTGCTGTTCCTGGGCGCGAGCATGTCGCGCTACCCGCTCGAGGGCTACCGGGAGCGGTGCGGCACCGACGTCGTGCTCGGCGACCGGCACGCGAAGTACCCCCTGCACCTCGAGACGCCAGTAACGATCGCCGGCATGAGCTTCGGTGCGCTGTCGGGCCGGGCCAAGGAGGCGCTGGGCCGTGGCGCGAGCGAGGTGGGCACGTCGACGACGACCGGCGACGGCGGCATGACGCCGGAGGAGCGCAGCCAGAGCAAGCACCTCGTCTACCAGTACCTGCCGTCGCGCTACGGCATGAACCCCGACCACCTGCGCCAGGCCGACGCGATCGAGGTCGTGCTGGGCCAGGGCGCCAAGCCGGGCGGCGGCGGCATGCTGCTCGGGCAGAAGATCACCGAGCGGGTCGCCCAGATGCGCACGCTGCCGCAGGGCGTCGACCAGCGCAGCGCGTCGCGCCACCCCGACTGGACCGGCCCGGACGACCTGACGATCAAGATCGGCGAGCTCCGCGAGATCACCGAGTGGGAGAAGCCCGTCTACGTGAAGGTCGGCGCCACGCGCACCTACTACGACGTGAAGCTGGCGGTGCACGCCGGCGCCGACGTCGTCGTGGTCGACGGCATGCAGGGCGGGACGGCCGCCACGCAGGAGGTGTTCATCGAGCACGTCGGCATCCCCACGCTCGCGGCGATCCCGCAGGCCGTCCAGGCCCTGCAGGAGCTCGGCGTCCACCGCAAGGTCCAGCTGATCGTCTCCGGCGGCATCCGCACCGGCGCCGACGTGGCGAAGGCGATGGCCCTCGGGGCCGACGCGGTCGCGATCGGCACGGCCGCCCTGGTCGCGCTCGGCGACAACGACCCGCGGTGGCAGGCCGACTACGAGGCGCTCGGCACGAGCGCCGGGGCCTACGACGACTTCCAGGAGGGCAAGGACCCGGCCGGCATCACGACGCAGGACCCCGAGCTGCAGCAGCGGCTCGACCCGGTCGAGGGCGGTCGGCGGCTCGCGAACTACCTGCGCGTGCTGACGATGGAGGCGCAGACCATCGCACGCGCGTGCGGCAAGGCGCACCTGCAGCACCTCGAGCCCGAGGACCTCGTCGCCATCACCATCGAGGCTGCCGCGATGGCGAGGGTGCCGCTCGCGGGCACGTCGTGGATCCCGGGCCAGACCGCGGGCGGGTCCTGGTGAGCGCGTCGCGTGCCGTCGTCGTCGGCGGTGGGCTGATCGGGCTGTCCATCGCGCGGGCGCTCACGGAGCGGGGGCTCACCGACGTGCTCGTGCTGGAGCGCGGGCTCCTCGCGAGCGGCGGCACCGGCAAGTCCAGCGGCATCGTGCGGGCGCACTACGGGGTGCCGTCGATCGCCGCGATGGCCTGGCGCAGCCTGCCTGTGTTCGAGGCGCTCGGCGCCGAGGTCGGCTTCCGCCAGGTCGGCTACACGGTGGTGGTCGGCGAGGAGAACGCCGGACCGTTGAAGGACAACACCGCCATGCACCAGGGCCTCGGCATCGAGGTCGACCTCGTCGACCCCGACCAGGTCGCGGCGCTGTGGCCGATGATGAACGTCGACGACGTGGCGCTCGGCGGCTACGAGCCGCGCGGCGGGTTCGCGGACGCCACCCAGCTGGCGCTGCACTACGGCCAGCGGGCCCGTGCCCACGGTGCGCGGGTGCGCCAGAACGCGCCGGTCGCGCGGGTCGTCACGTCGGGCAGCCGGGTGACGGGGGTCGAGCTGGCTGACGGCGAGGTGGTGGAGGCCGACCTGGTCGTGGTCGCCGCGGGCTGGTGGTCCGCGCGGCTGCTCGCCGACCTGGGCGTGGACTTCCCGGTCGAGGCCTACCGTTCGGAGCTGCTCGTCGTCGACACCGGTGCGCCCCTGCCCGACCTGCCCGTCGTCTCGGACCTCGTGAGCCTGCAGTACTGCCGTCTCGAGGGGTCCGGGCAGTTCCTCGTGGGCAACAGCGACCACGCCGACTTCGGCCGCAAGCTCGTCGACCCCGACCACTACTCCAACCACGCGAGCGACGCGAGCCTCGAGGCGTACGCCGAGAAGCTGCTCCACCGGTTCCCCGGCTTCCCCGACCCCTCCGTCACGCACACCTACGCGGGTGTCTACGACGTCCCGCCCGACTGGAACCCGGTCATCGGACCCGTCGGCGACGTCGACGGCCTCGTGCTCGCCGCGGGCTTCGCCGGGCACGGCTTCAAGATCAGCCCGGCCGTCGGCGACCTCGTGGCCGACCTCGTGCTCGAGGGCGACAGCACCGACCCCGACGTGCCCGCGTCGGACTTCCGCCTGTCGCGCTTCGCCGAGGGTGACCTCCTGACCAGCCTGCACCCGTACGTCGGGGCGGGGGAGATGCGGTGACCGGCGCCGCGCCGTCGCCGACGCGGTCCCGCCGGCCCGCCAGCGTCGCGTCGCTCCTGGCCGACGTCCGCGACGTCGGTCGCGACCCGCGGCGCGGCGGCTACTCGAGGTTCGCGTACGCGCCCGCCGAGCTCGAGCTGCGCACGTGGTTCGAGGCAGAGGCGGCGCGGCGCTCGCTCGACGTCGTCACCGACCGCAACGGCATCCTCTGGGCGTGGCGGCCCGGGCCGGGCGGGTCGCTCGACGACGCCGTCGTGACCGGCAGCCACCTCGACTCGGTGCCCGGTGGTGGCGAGTTCGACGGACCGCTCGGCGTCGCGTCCGCCTTCGCGGCGCTGGACCTCCTCGACGCCCGCGACGTCGGCGGCGAGCGCCCGCTGGCGATCGTCGCGTTCCCGGAGGAGGAGGGCGGCCGCTTCGGGCGCGCCTGCCTCGGCTCGCAGCTGATGACCGGCGAGCAGGACCCCGACCGGGTGCTCGGCCTGCTGGACGCCGACGGCACGTCGCTCGCGGACGCGCTCACTGGCGCCGGCCTCGACCCCGTGCACCTCGGCCGCGACGACGAGGCGCTGCGGCGCATCGGCGTGTTCGTCGAGCTGCACGTCGAGCAGGGGCGCGGTCTCGTCGACCTCGACCAGCCCGTCGCCGTCGCCTCCTCGATCCTCGGGCACGGTCGGTGGCGGCTCACCGTCACGGGCGAGGGCAACCACGCCGGCGCGACGCTCATGGCCGACCGGCGCGACCCCATGGTCGCCGCGGCGCAGGTGGTCGTCGCGGTCCGCGACCTCGCCCGCAGCCGCCACGATGCTCGGGCGACGGTTGGGCGCCTGCAGCCCGTGCCGGGAGGCACCAACGTCATCGCGTCGCGCGTCGACCTCTGGCTCGACGTGCGCCACCCCGACGACGACGTCACGCGCGCGCTCGTCGCGCAGGTGCTCGAGTCGGCGCACGCCGTGTGCGCGGCGGAGGGCTGCACCGTGGAGCTGGTCGAGGAGTCCTACAGCGGGCAGGTCCGCTTCGACGCGGGTCTGCGCGACCGGCTGCGTGGCGTGCTGCCCGACGCGCCGGTGCTGGCGACGGGCGCGGGGCACGACGCCGGCGTCCTGGCGGCGCACGTGCCGTCGGCGATGCTCTTCACGCGCAACCCCACCGGGGTCTCCCACTCCCCGGAGGAGCACGTCGACGACGCGGACGCCGAGGCCGGTGCGGCCGCCCTCGCCGACGTGCTGCAGGACCTGCTCGTGCCGCGGGAGCCCCGCTAGGATCGCCCGCATGACCGACGACGCGCCGCTGCTGCGCAACGCCGCCGGCAGTGCCCGCGACCGCGATCCGGCGGAGCCGGTCGAGGCGATGGCGCTGGAGCAGGCCATCGCGGTCAACGTCCGGCACCACCGCACGGCGGCCGGGCTGTCGGTCGCCGACATGGCGCAGCGTCTGGGGCTGTCGAAGGCGATGCTGTCGAAGATCGAGAACGCGCAGACGTCGTGCAGCCTCGCCACGCTGCAACGTCTGGCGACCGGGCTCGACGTGCCGGTCACGTCGCTCGTGCGCGGCGCCGACGAGGAGCGTCAGGCCGTGTTCACGCCGGCGGGCCAGGGTCCGCGCATCGCCCGGCACGGCACCAAGGAAGGGCACGAGTACGAGCTGCTCGGTGCGCTGCGGGGTCAGCACAAGCGGCTGGAGTCGCTCATGGTGACCCTGACGGAAGACAGCCAGACGTACCCGCTGTTCCAGCACCCGGGCACCGAGTTCCTGCACGTCCTCGAGGGCCGCATGGTCTACGGCCACGGTCGCGAGACCTACGAGCTCGGCCCCGGCGACTCCCTGCAGCTCGACGGCGAGGGCGCCCACGGCCCGGTCGAGCTCAAGGAGCTGCCCATCCGCTTCCTCTCGGTGATCGCCTTCCCCGACGCCAGCGTCTGAGCGCAGGTCGCGGGAGGGGGCCGGTTTGCGTGGGGCCCCACGCAAACCGGCCGGGAGAGCGGGCCGCGGGGGGCGCAAGGATCTGCGTTCGCGGTCGGGCTCGGACGCGCGGAGGGCAGGGTCAGAGGGCGACCTCGAAGAGTCCTGCGGCGCCCATCCCACCTCCGACGCACATCGTCACCACGACCCAGCGGGCACCCAGCCGGCGCCCCGCGAGCAGCGCGTGGCCGACGGCGCGCGATCCGGTCATGCCGTAGGGGTGTCCCAGGGCGATGGCGCCGCCGTCGACGTTCATCCGCTCGGGATCGATGCCGAGCACGTCGCGACAGTGCACCGCCTGGGAGGCGAACGCCTCGTTGAGCTCCCACACGCCGACGTCGCCGACCGTCAGGCCGTGCTGGTCGAGGAGCCGGGGGATCGCCGCGACCGGACCGATGCCCATCTCGTCGGGCTCGCACCCGGTGACCGCGATGCCGACGTAGTAGCCGAGCGGGTCGATGCCCCGGGAGGCCGCGAGGTCGGCGTCCATCAGGACGTTGGCCGACGCGCCGTCGCTGAGCTGGGAGGCGTTGCCGGCGGTGACCGTCGGGTGCGCGGTCACGTCGCCGGGCTCCAGCACGGTGCGGAGCCCGGCCAGACCCTCCGCCGTCGTGCCGGCGCGCACGCCCTCGTCGGCCGAGACGGTCACCTCGACCCGTGACGTCTCACCGGTGGTCCTGTCGGTGCGGAGCGTGTGCACCGTGATGGGGGCGATCTCCTCGGCGAGGTGGCCGGCCTCCTGGGCGGCTGCCGCGCGCAGCTGCGACTGCAGCCCCATCTCGTCCTGGCGCTCGCGGCTGACGCCGTAGCGCGAGGCCACGTTCTCGGCGGTGTGCAGCATCGGAAGGTACAGACCCGGCACCCGCTCGCGCAGCCAGGGGTCGCCGGCGCGGTGGGTGTTCAGGTGCTCGTTCTGCACCAACGAGATCGACTCGACCCCGCCCCCGACCGCGACCCTCTGCCCGTCCACCAGGATCTGCTTGGCCGCGATCGCGACGGCCATCAGTCCCGACGAGCACTGACGATCGACGGTCGAGCCGGGTACCGACACCGGCAGCCCGGCGCGCAGTGCGGCCTGCCGGGCGACGTTGAACCCCGAGGCGCCCTCGGGCATCGCGCAGCCCATGACCACGTCCTCCACCTCGGCCGGGTCGACGCCGGCGCGCTCCACCGCGTGGCGGACGGCGTGGCCCGCGAGCTCCACGGCGGGCGTGTCGTTGAAGGCGCCGCGGTACGCCTTGCCGATCGGGGTGCGGGCGGTGGCGACGATCGCTGCTCTGGGCACGGGGACTCCTGTCGAAGGATTCTCGGAAGTTTTCTCGGCAACGTACTTGAACCTGAACCCGGGTTCAAGTACGTTGCTCGACGTGAGCCAGGTCACGTGAGACCGGTCACATCGAAGGTGAGGAGACGAGGACGCATGGTGAACGTGGCAGCGACGGTCTGGTCCAACGCGGAACGCGACCCGCAGCGGATGGCGGTGCGCTCCGGGCGGGGCGACCTGACCTACGGCGAGCTCCGGGAGGCGAGCGCCCGCGTCGGCGGCGCCGTGGCCGCAGCGGGTCTGCGCCCCGGGGACCGCGTGGTCCTGATCGCGCCCAGCATCGTGGAGTTCCCCGTGCTCTACCTGGGCCTGCACGCCGTCGGCGTCAGCGTCATCACGATGAACACGATGGCCACGGCCGCCGAGATCGGCTACGTGCTCGACGACGCGGAGGCGTCGCTGGTGCTGGCCTGGCACGAGTGCGACGCTGCTGCGTCCGCCGCCGCTGCCGAGCGGGGCACCACCTTCTGGCGCGTCGAGGACGGCGCGCGCTTCGACACCGATCCGCTGCCGGCCGCGCACGACCACGCCCCCGACGACACCGCGATCATCCTCTACACCTCCGGCACCACCGGCCGGCCCAAGGGCGTCGAGCTCACCGCGGCCAACCTGATCGACACCACCGACTCGTTCCTGCCCGTGCTCAACCTGACGGCGGAGGACCGCTTCGGCACCGGCCTCCCGCTCTTCCACGTGTACGGCCAGGCGGTCGTCATGAACACGGTGCTGGTCACCGGAGCGTCGCTCTCGCTGCTCGCGCCCTTCGAGCCGACCGCGATGCTGGAGATGGTCCGCCGCGACCGCCTGACGGTCCTCGCCGGCGTGCCGACGATGTGGAACGCGATGCTGCACGCCGCGACCGACGCGTTCGGTCCGTCGGACTTCGAGCAGCTCCGACTGGCCACGTCCGGCGGCGCGTCGCTGCCGGTGGAGGTCATGCGCGCCTTCCGCGACCGATTCGGCTGCACGATCCTGGAGGGCTACGGCCTCACCGAGTCGACCGGTGCGGCCACCTTCAACGACATCAACCGGCCCCAGAAGGCGGGCACGGTCGGACCGGCCCTGCCAGGCACCGCGATCGAGGTCCGCGACCCGCTCGGCGCGGTCGTCGGGCCCGACGTCGTCGGCGAGGTCTTCCTCAAGGGCCCGACGATCATGAAGGGCTACCGCAACCGTCCCGACGCCACGGCCGCCGACCTGCAGGACGGCTGGCTCAAGACCGGCGACCTCGGCCGGCTCGACGCCGAGGGCTACCTCAGCATCGTCGACCGCGCGAAGGACCTGATCATCCGCGGCGGCTACAACGTGTACCCCCGCGAGGTCGAGGAGGTGCTGTACGAGCACCCCGACGTCGTCGAGGTGGCCGTGGTCGGCGTGCCCGACGCCCACTTCGGCGAGGAGGTCGCCGCGGTCGTCGCCCTGCGCGAGGGCGCGGAGCTGACCGGTGAGGAGCTGCGCTCCTGGGCCAAGGTGCAGCTGTCGGCCTACAAGGTGCCCCGGCTCTACCAGTTCGTCACCACGCTGCCGAAGGGCGCGACGGGCAAGATCCTGAAGCGCGAGATCGACCGCGACGCGATCCGCACGGCGGAGGTCGGCGCATGAAGGTCGAGGGGAGCGTCGCGGTCGTCACCGGCGCGGCAGGCGGCATCGGCCTGGCCGTCGCGCAGCGGCTGCTGGAGCACGGGGCCCACGTGGTCGTCACCGACCTCGACGCCGCGCGCACCAGCGCGGCGGTCGCGTCGCTCGAGCCGCACGGCGCCGACCGCGTCGCCGGGCTGGCGGGCGACTGCTCGCTCGAGGCCGACGTGCAGGCCGTGCTCGACCTCGCCGTCGAGCGCTTCGGGCCCGTCGACCTCTACGTCGCGAACGCCGGGGTCGGCCTCGGGCAGGGCCTGGAGTCCTCGGAGGAGGACTGGAGCACCTCGCTCGACGTCAACGTCATGGCGCACGTCCGCGCGGCCCGTCTCCTGGTGCCGGGCTGGCTCGAGCGGGGCCGGGGCTACTTCCTGAGCACCGCGTCGGCCGCCGGTCTCCTGACGCAGATCGGCTCGCCGACGTACTCGGTCACCAAGCACGCTGCCGTGGCCTTCGCCGAGTGGCTGTCGGTCACCTACGGAACCCGAGGCATCGCCGTCAGCTGCCTGTGCCCGATGGGGGTCAACACCGCCATGCTCAACGGGGGAGCCGACTCCGACGACCCGACCGCGCGCCAAGGTGCGAGAGCGGTCACCGAGGCGGGCGGCGTCCTCGAGCCGCTCGACGTGGCCGACGTCGTCCTCGACGCGATCGACGACGAGCGCTTCCTCGTGCTCCCGCACCCGGAGGTGCTGGAGTTCTACCGCCGCAAGGCCTCCGACTACGACCGCTGGCTGGCCGGCATGCGTCGCTACCAGGACACGCTCGCATGAGCGCCGCGACGACGCCGCGCTGCCGGGCGGCCCTGTTCGACTTCGGCGGGGTGCTCACGACGAGCGTGCTCGACGCGTTCGGCGACCACAGCGAGCGGATCAGCGGCGACCGCGGGCTGCTGCTGCGCCTGTTCGGTGGCCGTGACGCGAAGGCCAAGCAGCTCCTCGTCGACCACGAGGAGGGTCGTCTCGACCACGACGGCTTCGAGGCCGGGCTCGCCGAGCGGCTGCGCGCCCACGGCGTCGAGGTCGAGGCGGAGGGACTCGTCGCGGGGCTGCAGTCGGGCCTGCGGCCCGACACGGCCATGCTCGACGTCGTCGCCGACCTGCGGGCCGCGGGCGTGCCCGTCGGGCTCGTCTCGAACTCGCTCGGCCGCGACTGCTACGCCGGGTACGACCTGCCGGCCCTCTTCGACGCCGTGACCATCTCCGGTCAGGAGGGCGTCCGCAAGCCGTCGCGGCGGCTCTACGAGATCGGCTGCGAGCGCCTCGGCGTCGCGCCGCACGAGGTCGTCATGGTCGACGACCTCGCCCAGAACATCGTCGCTGCCGAGCGTCTCGGGATGGCTGGCGTCGTGCACCGCGAGGCGGAGGAGACCGCGGAGCAGCTCTCGCAGCTGCTCGGGGTCGACGTGAGGAGGACCGCCGCACTGCGGTGATCGAGGGGGAACAGCACCACCCCGGAACGGCCACCCGGCCGGTCCACCCAGCACAGGTCCGCCCGCCCGGGCGACCACTCTCAGGAGGACACATGAACGTTCGACGCTTCGGCCTCGGCCTGGTGGCAACGGCGGCGCTGGTCGTCACCGCCGCCTGCGGCAGCGGGGACACCGGTGGCAGCGGTGGTGGCGGAGGGGACGACACCTACACGATCGGCATCGTCAAGTTCGCCTCGAGCGAGGAGACCTCGGAGGCGGCCATCGCGGCGTTCCGTGAGGAGGCCGAGGCCAAGGGCTGGAAGACCACGGCGGTCGACCCCCAGGGCGCGGTCGAGAAGGCCAACGGCGCCATGCAGGACTTCGTGCAGAAGAAGGTCGACCTCATCGTGACCGCCGTCTTCGACAGCAAGACGCTGACGGCCGGTGCGCAGGCCGCGAAGGCCGCAGGCATCCCCGTCGTCTCGATCTCCGGCGGCACCACGGACGGCATCACCGCGAACCTCGACTCCGGCGTCGCGGTCGGCGCGCCCGTCGCGAAGCAGCTCGTGGAGGACATGGGCGGCAAGGGCGAGCTCTTGGTGATGGGCTACAAGAGCGGTCTGCCGTGCATCGGTCGCGAGGAGGCGCTCGACGACGCGCTGAAGGGCACCGACATCAAGGTCACCCGCAACGAGGTGCCGATCCCCGGCCAGGTCGAGGGCGGGACGCAGTTCGCGCAGGCCTGGCTGGCCAAGCACCCGAAGGGGTCGACGCCGCTCGCGATCTGGGGCTGCTTCGACGACCCGGCGCTCGGCGCGGTCTCCGCGGCGAAGTCCGCCGGGCGCGACGACGTGAAGATCTACGGCATCAACGGCACCCCGGCCGCCATCAAGGCGGTCGAGGCGGGCGACATGCGCGCCACCGTCTTCCTGCAGGTGCCCGAGGCCGGCAAGAAGTTCGCCGACATGGTGCCGGAGTTCATCAAGGGCGGCGTCGACGCGGAGCCGCAGGAGGTCGAGCTGCCGAACATCCTCGTCACGACCGACTCGGTCACGCAGTTCCTGGCCGACAACCCCGACGCGACGAAGTAGTCCGATGACCGACACGTCCTCGAGGGTCCGGCCCGCCGGCCCGACCCCGACCGAGCACCCCCAGGAGTCCCTCATGGTCGAGACGACCCCGCTCGACGGTCCGACGGCGCCGACGGTGACCGAGCCGCCGTGCCTGGAGATGTCCGGCATCTCCAAGCAGTTCGGCGGTCACCAGGCCCTCAAGGACGTGTCCATCGCCCTGCACCCGGGCCAGGTGCTGGCCCTGTGCGGCGCCAACGGCGCGGGCAAGTCGACGCTCGTGCGCATCCTCGCGGGGGTGGAGAGCGCCGACAGCGGCACCATCCGCGTCCGTGGCCAGGAGGAGAGCATCGCCACCCCGGGCGACGCGACCCGGCTCGGCCTCAGCTTCATCCACCAGGAGCTCAACCTGGTGCCCAAGTTCACCGCGCTGCAGAACATCGCGATGGGGGCCGACCACACCCGACGTTCCGGCGTGCTCGACCTGCGCGGTCTGCGTCGCAAGGCCCTCGCCGTCATGGACCGCATCGGCTACGCCGTGCCCCTCGACGCCAAGGTCGAGCAGCTCTCGGTCTCCGACCGCTGGATGGTCTCGCTCGCCCGGTCGCTGATGCGCGACGCGCGCATCGTCGCGATGGACGAGCCGACTGCCTCCTTCACGCAGGAGGAGGCCGACCGGCTCTACGGCATCGTCGACGAGCTCACCGCCGACGGCGTCGGGATCCTGTACATCTCGCACCGGCTCGAGGAGGTGCTGCACGTCAGCGACGACGTGACGGTGCTGCGCAACGGTCGCCTCGTGGGCAGCTACGCGGCTCGCGACCTCGACGTCGCGAGCCTCACGCGGCACATCGTCGGCCGCGACGTCGACGACCTGACCCACCGCGTCACCGACACCGACCCGACGACCGCGCCCGTGCTCCTGCAGACGTCGGGCCTGACCCGGGAGCCCCGGGTGCGCGACGTCGACCTGACGATCCACGAGGGGGAGATCCTCGGCGTCGCCGGCCTCGTGGGCGCCGGCCGCACCGAGCTGGCCCGGCTGCTGATCGGCGCCGACCCCGCGCAGTCGGGCAGCATGACGCTCGACGGGACGCCGTACCGGCCTCGCTCGCCGTTCGACGGCATCAAGGCCGGGGTCGCGCTGGTGCCGGAGGAGCGACGCTCCCAGGGGCTCGTGCTGCGCAGCTCGGTCGCCTCGAACATCACCATGGCCTCGATGCGGGATCCTCGCCGCCGGCTCGGCACCTTCAGCCCCCGCCGGGCGGCCGCGACGGCGCGCGACGCGGTCACGCGCTTCGGCGTGAAGACGTCGTCGGTGCACGACGCCGTGGGCCACCTCAGCGGCGGCAACCAGCAGAAGGTCGTGGTCAGCAAGTGCGTGCTGACCGGACCGCGGCTGCTGATCCTCGACGAGCCCACCGTCGGTGTCGACGTCGGCGCCCGTGGAGAGATCTACGACATCATCCGCGACCTCGCCGCGTCCGGGACGTCGATCCTCATGATCTCCAGCGACTTCGACGAGCTCGCCATCTGCGACCGCGTCGTCGTCATGCGCGAAGGGGCGCTGACCCACTCGGTGCCCGCCTCGCGCGCCACGAAGGACCACCTCACCTCGCTGTGCTTCGGGACCACCGAGCACCTCGGCACGACAGAACAGGACCCGTCATGACCGCTGCACTCGTCGACGTCCCCGTCCTCCAGGCACCGCCGCGCAGCGCGCGCGTGTGGCGCTGGTTCGGCCGCTACGGCGCGCTCCTCGTGCTCGCGCTGCTCGTGGTCGGCACGAGCGCGCTGGAGCCCGAGACCTTCGCCACCTGGGACAACTTCATCAACATCCTCAACCAGAGCGCCCTCTCGGCGATCATCGCGATGGGCCTCACGTTCGCCCTCGTGACGGGGGAGTTCGACCTCAGCATCGGCAACGTCGCGAGCCTGTCGGGCGTGCTGGCGTGCACCGCGATGGTCAGCCACGACGTCTCGATCCCGGTCGCGTTCCTGCTGGCCGTCGCCATCGGTGCCGCGGTGGGACTGGCGAACGGTCTCGTGGTCACGCTGCTCAACGTCAACGCGCTCGTCGCGACGTTGGGCATCGGCACGGTCGCCGTCGGCATCAACTACGCGGTGGCCGGCGGCCTGCCGGTCAGCCTGACCGATCCCGGGCCGTTCATCCAGATCACGCTCGGGCGCTTCCTGGGCATCCCGTACCCCGTGTTCATCATGCTCGGCCTCGCGGCGGCGCTGTGGTTCGTGCTCAACCGCACCGTGCTGGGCCAGTCCATGCAGGCCGTCGGCGGCAACCCGGTGGCGGCCCAGCTGTCGGGCATCCGCGTCGACCGGGTCCGCGTCGTCGCGTTCGTCATCTGCGGCATCTGCGCCGCCCTGACGGGTCTGCTGCTCGCCTCGCGCACCGGCAGCGCGGCGGTCTCCGGCGGCGACACCTACCTGCTCGCAGCCTTCGCGGCGGCCTTCTTCGGCTCGGCGGTGCTGCGCGACGGCGAGTTCCACATCATCGGCACGCTCGTGGGCGTCATCACGGTCTCGGTGGGCTTCAACGCCATCGCCCTGATCGGCCTGGAGACGTACTGGCAGTACCTGTTCCAGGGCCTGCTGCTCATCCTCGGCGTCGGGGTCGGCTCGCTCGCCCGGCACCGTGCCGCGGCAGCACACTGACTGCACAGTTTCTGAACCTGAACTCGGATTCATGTTAGGATGACGACCATGACGGACCGGCCCGCAGCCCAGCACGAGGAGCTCGTGCTCGCGGAGCGCCTCGGCGGGGTGCTGCTGCTGACGCTGCACCGCCCCGAGCGGCTCAACGCCTGGACGAACGCGCTCGAGGACGCCTACTACGGCGCCCTGCTGGAGGCCGACGCCGACCCCGACGTCCGCGCGATCGTGGTCACCGGTGCCGGCCGCGGCTTCTGCGCCGGCGCGGACATGGAGGACCTCGCCGGGGTGGGCGACGCCACTGACGAGCAGATCGACCGCCCGCACCCGAGGCACCTCCCGCTCACGCTGCACACCCCGCTGGTCGCCGCGGTGAACGGCGCCGCCGCCGGCCTCGGGATGGTCGAGGCGCTCTACGCCGACGTGCGGTTCGCCTCGCCCCGTGCCGTCTTCCTCACCGCCTTCGCGCAGCGCGGGCTGGTGGCCGAGTACGGCATGGCGTGGCTGCTGCCGCGGCTCGTCGGGCACGGCCGTGCCAGCGACCTGCTGCTCTCCGGCCGTCGGGTCGACGGCGAGGAGGCCGCCCGCATCGGCCTCGTCGAGCACCTCGTGCCCGCCGACGAGCTCGTCGAGCGCGCCGTGGCGTACGCCCAAGGCCTCGCGACGTCCTGCTCCCCGTGGTCGATGGCCACGATCAAGTCCCAGCTGCTGCTCGACGCCGAGCGCAGCTTCGCCGAGTCGGTGCGGTCGGCCGACGCCCTGATGCGCGAGTCCTTCCGGGGCTCCGACATCGCCGAGGGCGTCGCCAGCTTCACCGAGCGGCGCCCCCCGGTGTTCGCACCGCTGACGAAGGAGATCTGATGGAGTTCGCACCGAGCCAGAGGTCCGTGGAGTACCAGGAGAAGCTCCTGGAGTTCATGGACGACTACATCTACCCCGCCGAGTCGATCTACGCGGCGCAGATGGCGGAGTCGGGCAACCCGAACTTCCACCCGCCGATCCTCGAGGAGCTCAAGACCGAGGCGCGCAAGCGTGGGCTCTGGAACCTCTTCCACCCGCACGAGCGCGAGGACTGGGGCTCGCCCGGCCTGAGCAACCTCGACTACGCCCCGCTGGCCGAGATCACCGGCCGCAGCCCGTACATCGCGCCCGAGGCGATCAACTGCAACGCTCCCGACACCGGCAACATGGAGGTGCTCGAGCTCTTCGGCACCGAGGAGCACAAGGAGAAGTGGCTCAAGCCGCTGCTCGCCGGCGAGATCAACTCGGCCTTCTGCATGACCGAGCCGGAGGTCGCCAGCTCCGACGCCACGAACGTGCAGCTGCGGATGGACGCCGACGGCGACGAGTACGTGCTGAACGGCCGCAAGTGGTTCGCCTCGAACGCGCTGCACGCCAACTGCAAGGTGCTCATCGTCATGGGCAAGACGAACGTCGAGGCTGCGACGCACCGCCAGCAGTCGATGATGGTCGTCCCGCTCGACACCCCCGGCATCACGATCGTCCGCGGCCTGCCGGTCTTCGGCTACATGGACCGCGAGGGCCACGCCGAGATCCTGTTCGAGGACGTGCGGGTGCCCAAGACGGCACTGCTGGCCGGCGAGGGCGACGGCTTCATGATCAGCCAGGCCCGTCTCGGACCCGGTCGCATCCACCACTGCATGCGCTCGATCGGCATGGCCGAGCGTGCGCTCGACCTCATGATCCAGCGCGCGCAGAGCCGCGTCACGTTCGGCGAGCCGGTCGCGAACCGCTCCAACATCCAGGACTGGATCGCCGAGGCGCGCATCGAGATCGAGATGATCCGCCTGCTGACGCTCAAGACCGCGTGGCTGATGGACACGGTCGGCAACCAGAAGGCCCGCGTCGAGATCGCGGCCATCAAGGTGGCGGCCCCGCAGGTCGCGCTGAAGATCATCGACCGCGCCATCCAGGTGCACGGGGGCGGCGGCATCACCGACGACTTCCCGCTCGCCAGCTTCTACGCCCACCAGCGCACGCTGCGCCTGGCGGACGGTCCGGACGAGGTGCACAAGCGCACGCTGGCGCAGGTCGAGCTGCGCCGCATCGACGCGGACTGGAACAAGAAGAAGTGACCGGGTCGCTCGACGGGCGCACCGCGATCGTCACCGGGGCGTCGCGGGGCATCGGCCTCGCGGCCGCCGCGGCTCTCCACGACGCCGGTGCGAACGTCGTGCTCACGGCGCGGACGGAGGAGGCGGCCGCCGAGGCCGCCGCCTCCGTCGGCCCGCGGGCGGTGGGCGTCGGCGCGCACGTGACCGACGAGGACCTCGCCCGCGCCTGCGTGGAGCGGACGATGGAGCGCTTCGGCAGCGTCGACGTGCTCGTCAACAACGCGGGCACGAACCCGGCCTACGGGCCGGTGCTGCAGCAGGACCACGGCCGGTTCGCCAAGACGCTCGACGTCAACCTCTGGGGCCCGATCCTCTGGTCGCGGCTCGTGGTCGACGCCTGGATGGGCGAGCACGGCGGGTCGATCGTCAACACCGCCTCCATCGGAGGCCTGTCGGTGGGCCCCGACCTCGGCGTCTACCACGTGTCGAAGGCGGCGCTGATCCACCTGACCAAGCAGCTCGCGATCGAGCTGGGCCCGGGCATCCGGGTCAACGCCGTGGCCCCCGGAGTCGTGCGCACCCGTCTCGCCGAGGCGCTCTGGAAGGAGCACGAGGCGGCGGTCGACGACCGCACCCCGCTCGGGCGCATCGGCGAGCCCACCGACGTCGGTGCGGCCATCGCGTTCCTGGCGTCACCGGCCGCGTCATGGATCACCGGCGAGACGCTGGTGATCGACGGCGGCCAGATGATCGGCGCCGGCGCGGCGCTCGACCGGCTCGCGACCCAGGGCGGCTGAGGTGACCACGACCGAGCAGGGCGCGGCCACGCAGGGCCCGGTGACCGACGCCCCGGCTCTCGACCTGGCCGTGCTGGCAGGCCTGCTCCGGGCCGACGGACTCGAGGTGGACGGCACGCTCGACGCCGTCCGCGTCGGTCGCGGGCAGTCCAACCTCACGTACCTCGTGTCCGACGACGCGGGGCACCGGTGGATCGTGCGTCGCCCGCCCCGCGGCGAGCTGCTCGCGTCGGCCCACGACGTGCTCCGCGAGCACCGGATCCTCGCGGCGCTGGGCGCCACGTCGGTGCCGGTGCCGCAGGTGCTCGGCCGCTACGTCGACGCTGCGCTCGCCGAGACGCCGGTGGTCGTGATGGAGCACGTCGACGGCCTCGTCGTCGATCGCGAGGAGACCGCGCACGATCTCGGCATGTCGCTGCGGGCGGCGATCGGGCCCTCTCTCGCCCGCACGCTCGCCGCGGTGCACGAGGTCGACGTCGACGAGGTGGGCCTGGGTGACCTCGCGTCACGTGCGCCCTACGCGCAGCGCCAGCTGAAGCGCTGGTCGCGCCAGTGGGAGGCCTCGCGCACGCGCGACCTCCCCCGCCTGGACGCGATGACCGACCTGCTGCGACGTCGCGCGCCGGGGCCGTCAGCGCACGAGGGCCGCACCGTGGCGCTCGTGCACGGCGACTTCCACATGCGCAACGTCATCCTCGACCCGGACCTCGGTGACGTCGCGGCGGTGCTCGACTGGGAGCTGAGCACGTTGGGCGACCCGCTCGCCGACATCGGCAGCCTGCTGGCCTACTGGCCGGAGGCCGGGGACGGCCCCACGCTGATGTTCGCGGCGTCGGCACTGCCCGGCTTCGCCACGCGCGAGCAGCTGGCCACCACCTACCTCGAGGCGTCGGGCCGTGACCGCGCCGACCTCGACTACTGGCACGCCCTCGGGCTCTGGAAGATCGCCGTCATCGCCGAGGGCGTCCTGCGCCGTGCGCTCGACGACCCGCGCAACGCCGCCGACGGCGGACCCCCCACCCCCCAGGCCGTCGAGCAGCTCGTCGAGCGCGCCTGGGCGGTCGTCGAGACCGCCGGCCTCGACCACTGACCACACCCCCGCACCCACCCGTTCGTACCGAAGGAGCAGACATGACCGAGACGCCGTACGTGGGCGACTTCCTGAAGGACTCGCCGAGGAACTGGGGCAAGTGGGGCCCGGACGACGAGGTGGGCTCGCTCAACTACCTGACCAGTGCCGAGGTGCTCCGCGGCGTCGCGGAGGTCCGCTCCGGCGAGGTCTTCACGCTCCAGGTCCGCATGGGTGACCCGTCCGGCGATCCCGTGTGGCCCGGTCGCGAGGGCATCCAGCGCAGCAACGTCATGGACGAGGGCTTCTTCCAGCGTGGTGAGGGCGTCGAGACGCCCGGCGGCGCGCACTACTCCGACGACGTCGCGACGATGTACCTGCAGGCCTCGACGCAGTACGACTCCCTCGGCCACGTCTGGTACGACGGGCAGATCTGGAACGGCTACGACGCGGCCACGACGGACGGCGCGATGCAGAAGGCGTCGGTGCTGCCGATCGCCGAGCGCGGCGTCGTCGGGCGTGGCGTGCTGCTCGACGTCGCCCGGCACCGCGGCAAGGCGGCGCTCGACAAGGGGGAGACGTTCACGCACGAGGACCTGCTCGACGTCGCCCGGGCGCAGGGCTGCACGATCGAGAAGCACGACGTGCTGGTCATCCGGACCGGCTTCATCGGCTCCTTCTACCGCCAGTCCGCCGAGGAGTTCTACGACGGCTTCCTCGAGCCCGGCCTCACCTACAGCCCCGAGCTCGTGCAGTGGTTCCAGGACATGGAGATCCCGAACCTCGTCACCGACACCATCGCCAACGAGGTGACGGTGGAGCCGTCGTCGGGCGTGACCCTGCCGCTGCACAGCGCGCTCATGCGCAACCTCGGCGTGGCGTTCACCGAGATCGCCTGGCTCGAGGACCTCGCGGCAGCCTGCGCCGCCGACGAGCGCTGGACGTTCCTCTACACCGCCGCGCCGCTCAAGATCGTGAGCGGCACCGGCGCCCCCGTGAACCCGGTGGTCGTGCGATGAGCGCGCTCGACGTCGTCGCGACCCTCGAGGCGCAGGAGGGCCGCGGCGACGAGCTCGTCGCCGTGCTGCAGGCCTCGCTCGCGACGGTCCGGGCCGAGGACGGGTGCCTGCGCTACGACCTGCACCGGGTCAGGCGCCGGCCCGACGAGGTCGTCATGGTCGAGCGGTGGGCCTCGGTCGACGCGCTGAAGGCGCACGGCGCCGCCGAGCACTTCCAGCGGACCTCGGCCCAGCTCGCCGACCTGCTCGCTGCGCCGCCGGTGGTGCGTGTGCTCGAGGCGGTCGACGTCGCGGACCCCGCATGAGCGTGGAGGCGGCCCGGCCCGGCCGGGCCGCCTTGCACCTCGGACCCTCGTTCGTTAGAACAGCACCATGACCGACAGATCCGCGACGGAGCGCCTCGACGAGGTGCCGGCGCTCGCGGACACCTCGGGCATGAAGGAGCCACCCACCACGGCGCGTGGCGTGCGCACGCGCGCCGCCCTGGTGGCCGCGGCGCGCACCGTCTTCGAGCGCGACGGGTTCCTGGCCTCGCGGCTGACCGACATCACCGCCGAGGCGAAGTGCTCCATCGGCACCTTCTACACCTACTTCACCTCCAAGGAGGAGGTGTTCACGGCGGTGCTCGAGGCGGCCCAGGACGACATGCTGCACCCGGGGATGCCCCGCGTCGACGACGCCGACGACCCGGTCGCCGTCATCGAGGCCAGCAACCGCGCCTACTTCGAGACCTACCAGCGCAACGGTCGGCTGATGCGGCTGCAGGAGCAGGTGGCGACGATCGACGAGGACTTCCGTCGGCGCCGACTCGAACGCGGCGAGGCGTTCGCGCGGCGCAACGCGAAGAGCATCGAGAAGCTCCAGCAGGACGGCCGCGTCGACGCCACCCTCGACCCGATGATGACCTCGCGCGCCCTCTCGGGCATGGTGAGCCGGCTGGCCTACTCGAGCTTCGCGCTGGGCGAGGACTGGCCCGTCGACGACCTCGTCGAGACGTCGACCCGGCTGTGGGCCAACGCCCTCGGACTCACGACTCCCCGCTGAGTCAGAGCTCGAGCACCAGCTTGCCGGTGTTCCCGCCGTCGAACAGCATCAGCAACGTGTCCCCGAAGGCGTCCACGCCGCCGCGCACCACGGTCTCGCGCGCGACGAGCGAGCCGTCGCGCAGCCGTGCCGAGAGGTCGGCGATCGCCTCCGGGTAGCGGTCCTCGTAGTCGAAGACCACGAAGCCGGTCATCGAGGCCCGGTTGACGAGCAGCGACATGTAGTGCGCCGGGCCGGGCGCCGGCTCCGTGGCGTTGTACGTGGAGATCGCGCCGCAGAGCGCGATGCGTGCGCCGCGGCGCAACGTGCGCAGGGCGCTGTCGAGCACCTCGCCGCCGACGTTGTCGAAGTACACGTCGACGCCCTCCGGAGCGATCGCGCGCACGGCGCGGTGCACGGCACCCTCGCGGTAGTCGATCGCGGCGTCGAACCCCAGCTCCTCGGTGAGCCAGCGCGTCTTCTCCGGGCCGCCGGCGACGCCGATGACGCGGCAGCCGTGCGCCTTGGCGAGCTGGCCGACCACGCTGCCGACGGCTCCGGCTGCCCCGGAGACGAGCACGGTCTCCCCGGGCTGCGCGCGGGCGACGTCGAACAGGCCGAACCAGGCCGTGAGGCCGGGCATGCTGAGCGCGCCGAGCCACGTCGGCGCCGAGGCGACGTCGAGGTCGACGGGGGAGAGGTCGCTGCCACGCAGCACGGCATGATCGGCCACCCCGGTGATGCCGCTGACGGCGTCGCCGACCGCGTGCTCGGGCGAGCGGGACGCAAGGACCGTGCCGACGCCGAACGCGCGCATGACCTCGCCGACGCCGACGGGCGGCACGTAGGAGCGGACGTCGTTCAGCCAGCCGCGCATGGCGGGGTCGAGGGACAGGTGCGTCACGCGGACCAGGACCTCGCCGTCGCCGAGCGCGGGGAGCTCGGTGTCGACCACGTCCCAGGTGCCGGCGTCGGGCAGCCCGACGGGACGGGCGCGCAGGCGGACCTGCCGTGCGACGGTCATCGGCCGCTGCCCTCGGGGTACTCGGTGAAGCGACCGACCGAGTGCGCGACGCAGATCGGCTTGTCCGACCCCTCGCGCTCGAACGTCTGGCGCGTGACGATGTGGGCCGACCCGCCACCGACGTCGTCGACCGAGACGACCGTGGCGTGCATCCGGATGCGAGAGCCCACGGGCAGGGGTGCGGGGAAGCGGACCTTCTCGTACCCGTAGTTGAGGCTGTGGGCGAACCCGTCGAAGGCCATCAGGTCCTCCATGAACCGCGGTCCGAGCGAGAGGCTGTACAGCCCGTGGGCGATGGTGCCGCCGAACGCGCTGTCGGCGGCGCGCGCCGGGTCGACGTGGATCCACTGGTGGTCGCCGGTCAGCTCCGCGAACGCGTCGATGCGCTCCTGCGTGATGTCGTGCCACGCGGTGGGGCCCAGGTCGGAGCCGACGAGGTCCTGCAGCTCCTGGATCGACGTGGGACGGGGGACGGCGGGGGTCGTGGTCATGACCGGGTGCTCCTCGGGTCGGGTGCTCGCAGCCTAGATGAACCTGAATCCGGATTCAAGTACGCGACGTCGGGATCGCTCCTTGACGGTGACCTGTGACCTGGGACACGCTGTACTCCAGCTTGGACCTGAACCTGAGTTCAACTCCGAAGGGATCCCGATGACCACCGTCCAGACCGTGACCGGCCCGATCGACTCCAGCGAGCTGGGCCGGACGCTCGTCCACGAGCACGTGTTCGTGCTGAACACCGAGTACAACCAGAACTACCAGGACGACTGGGACGAGGAGGAGCGGATCCGCGACGCGGTGGAGAAGCTCACCGAGCTCAAGGGCCTCGGCATCGACTCGATCATGGACCCGACCGTGCTCGGGCTCGGTCGCTACATCCCCCGCATCCAGCGCATCGCCGCCCAGGTCGACCTGCAGATCGTCGTGGCCACCGGGCTCTACACCTACAACGACGTGCCCCACCAGTTCGAGCACCGTGGACCGGGCCTCCTGGTCGACATGCCCGAGCCGCTCACCGAGATGTTCGTGAAGGACGTCCAGGAGGGCATCGCCGGCACCGGCGTGCGCGCGGGCATCCTCAAGTGCGCCATCGAGCTCGCCGGCCTCACGCCGGGCGTCGAGCGCGTCATGCGCGCCGTCGGTCAGGCCCACGTGCAGACGGGCGCCCCGATCACGGTGCACACCAACCCGGCCAACGAGTCGGGGCTCGTCGCCCAGCGGGTGCTCGAGGAGGAGGGCGTCGACCTGTCGAAGGTGATCATCGGCCACTCGGGCGACACCAACGACGTCGACTACCTGTGTCGGCTGGCCGACGCCGGGTCGATGCTCGGCATGGACCGGTTCGGCCTGGACCTGTTCAACCCGATGCAGGAGCGCGTCGGCACGATCATCGAGCTCGTCCGGCGAGGCTACGTCGAGCACGTGACCCTCGCCCACGACGCCAACTGCTTCATCGACTACTTCAGCGCCGACGCCAAGGCCCACGCCGCCCCGAACTGGCACTTCCGGCACATCAGTGAGGACGTCATCCCAGCGCTGCTCGAGGGCGGTCTGACGGAGGCCGACGTCGAGACGATCCTCGTCGACAACCCCCGCCGGCACTTCGAGTAGATCGCCAGCGACTGGCCGGTGCGCGGCGAGTGCCAGATCGTGTTGTCGCCCGCGTAGATGCCGACGTGGTAGGCGCCGTTGCCGCCGTAGAAGACGATCAGGTCGCCGACACGCTTGCGGTACTTCGAGATCTTGATGCCCTGCTTCGCCTGCTGGCCCGCGGTGCGGCCGAGCGTGGTGACGTGGGCCTTGCGGAAGACGTAGCGGGTGTAGCCCGTGCAGTCGAAGCCCGAGCGCGACGTGCCGCCCCACTTGTAGGGCGTGCCCCGCAGGGACTTCGCGATCTTCATGACCTTCTTGTTCTCCTGCGGCGTGAGCGCGGAGGCGCTGCCGGCAGCGAGCGTGGTGCCGAAGGAGAGGGACAGCAGGAGCATGGCGACGCCGAGGGCGCGCGTGACGTGACGCATGTGGTTCCTTCACGACGCTTGCGGAACGTGACCTGTCGGGCTCGTGCTGGAAGGTGCACGCCACACGTGGTGGTAAGCCCCGAGCGCCTCGGGGGAGGCGCGGACTGCTCGGCGGTCCCGCTCCACCCTGGATGTGTTCAGCGGATCGCACGGGAGAGGGTGGACTCAGCGCACCCGTGCGCGGGCCTCCCTTGTCTGAGGCCTCGGCGAGCATAGGTGCTCGCCGGGCCGGACGGGGGCCGAATGGCCGTTCCGGTGTCTCTGGAGGAACCTCCAGGAACACCGTTCTCGCCTTGCTTTGCAGCCCAGAACGCCCTCCCCCCGATCTGGCCCCCGCAGCGCCGGTGCGGCGAAGGTCACGGCGTGCGACGGGCCGGGGGGACGCGATACCCGTCCCTCGGACCCGCTTCCGTGAAAGGATCGACGCAGTTTCGTCGTACCGTCCAGGGGCCAGCATGCTCGACGTCGTCTCGTTGCGCGTCTCCTTCGCCGTCGTGGCGGTCACGCTGCTCGCGCTGTTCTACTTCGTGGCCTACCGCTCGACCCGGTCCGCCTACGCGGGCTGGTGGTGCGTGGCCCTCGGCGCGTTCCTCGCGGGTTCGGCTGCCTACCTCCTCGACGGCACGTCGCAGCAGTGGTGGGGCAACCCGCTCGGCAACGTCTGCATCGTGGCCGGGGCCGCCTCCGTCTGGGCCGGTGCACGGGCGGTCAGCGGGCTGCGCGTCAGCTGGCTGGCGGTCGCAGCGTCGCTGGTCGTGCTGCTGGTCGCGTCGGCCCTCGACCACCCGGGCCGCAACGACTGGTCCGGCGGCCCGTTCTTCCTCGGGCTGATGACCGTCTACCTGGCGCTCGCGGCGACGGAGCTGCACCGCGCCTGGAGACGGCTGCCCGCCCCGGGGCCACGCGCCCGCGTGTACCGACCGATCCTGCGCTCGCTCACGCTCATGTGCACCGGCGTCGCGGCCTTCTACCTGGCGCGCTTCGTCGCCTTCCTCGCCGTCGGCCAGGACGGCCGCCTGTTCGACGTGTTCCTCGGCAGCCAGGTCACCACCCTCGTCACCACCGTCATGCTGGCGACCGTGTCGTTCAGCATGACGGCACTCAGCTACGCCGACGACACGATCGACCTGCGCGCCCGCGCGACCCGCGACGGTCTGACCGGCCTGCTCAACCGCGACGAGCTGATGCAGCAGCTGGCCCAGCGGTGGAACGCGCACCGGCGACGCGCGGTGCACGGCGTCGTCGTGATGGCCGACCTCGACCACTTCAAGCGGGTCAACGACGTGCACGGGCACGCGGCCGGCGACTTCGCGCTGCAGATGTTCGCCGCCGCCTGTCGCTCGGCGCTCGGGCCGGAGGACCTCGCCGGTCGCGTCGGGGGCGAGGAGTTCGTGCTCTACCTCGACCGGGCCGACCTCGACGACGCCCGCCAGGCGGTCGAGCAGGTCAGCTCGATGCTGCAGCACGGGTCGCTGCCCGACGGCACCGTCCTGCCGACGGTGAGCTACGGGCTCACCGTCGCGCGCCGCGGCGACGACCCCGACGTGGCGATCGGTCGCGCCGACCGCGCGCTCTACGTCGCCAAGAGCGAGGGCCGGGACCGGGTGGCCGTGGCCGACGGCGACGAGAAGGCCCCCGCGGCCCCGCGACCGCCTACGATCGCGCCATGAGCGACTGGCGTGCCGATCGGGTGCAGCAGGTGCGCGACCTCGTGCGGGCGGCGGCGCCCGACGCGGTCGAGGAGGTCAAGTGGCGCAAGCCGTCGAACCCCGACGGGGTGCCGACATTCTCGTGCGACGGGCTGCTCTGCACCGTGGAGACCTACAAGGACAAGGTGAAGGTGACGTTCGCGCGCGGGGCGTCGCTCGACGACCCGGCCCACGTGTTCAACGCCAGCCTCGACGCGGGCACCCGCCGGGCGGTCGACCTGCGCGAGGACGACACGCTCGACGCCGACGCGTTCACCGCCCTGGTGAGCGCGGCCGTGGCCCACAACCGCGCCTGACCGGCTCGGGGGCTGGCCCCGTCGCCGCTCGTCCCTAGACTGGCCGACGTGGACCATCCTCCGAGTACCAGCCGCGACCTCCCCCCGTCCGTCGACGGGAGGTCGTGATGGACACCGGCACCCTGCTCAACCTGGCGCTCGTCATGGTCTTCGTCCTCGTGGGCGGCGTGTTCGCGGCCACCGAGCTGGCCTTGGTCTCGCTGCGCGAGAGCCAGCTCGGCCAGATGGAGCGCAGCGGCTCGCGCGGTCGCAAGGTCGCGGAGCTCGCCCGTGATCCCAACACCTTCCTCGCGGCCGTCCAGATCGGGGTGACCGTCGCGGGCTTCCTGTCCGCCGCCTACGGCGCCTCGACCCTCGCCCCCGACGTCGCACCGTCGCTGGAGGCGCTGGGGCTGAGCCCGGGCGCGGCCTCGAGCCTCGCCCTCGTCGGCATGACGCTGCTCATCGCCTACCTGTCGCTCGTCTTCGGCGAGCTCGTGCCCAAGCGGTTCGCGCTGCAGAAGTCGGGCACCATCGCCCTGCTCGTGGCGCCGCCGCTGTCGCGCTTCGCGACGCTCATGCGCCCGGTCATCTGGCTGCTGTCGTTGTCGACGAACGTCGTCGTGCGGCTGCTCGGCGGCAACCCGCACGCGACGAGCGAGGAGATGACCGAGGACGAGCTGCGCGACCTGGTGGGTGCGCACGAGAGCCTCGAGGACGACGAGCGCCAGATCCTGCAGGACGTGTTCACGGCGACCGACCGGACGCTGCGCGAGGTGATGCGACCGCGGGGCGCCGTCGACTTCCTCGACGGCGGCATGAGCCTGGCCGAGGCCGCGGGTGCCGCCCTCGCCATGCCGCACTCGCGCTACCCGGTCACCCGGCGGCGCTCCAGCGACGACGTCCTCGGCTTCGTGCACGTGCGCGACCTGCTGGCCGTGCCGACCGACTCCGACGCGAAGGTCGTCGCCGACATCGTGCGCGAGATCCCGGTGCTGCCGAGCACGAACCGGATCCTGCCCGCCATGGCGCAGATGCGCAGCGAGGGCGTGCACATCGCGCTCGTGGTCGACGAGTACGGCGGCACCGACGGGATCGTCACCCTCGAGGACATCATCGAGGAGCTCGTGGGCGAGATCCGCGACGAGTACGACCTGGCCGAGAAGGCCGAGCTGCTGCACTCGCCGGAGGGCGACGACCTCGACGCCGGCATGCACCTCGACGACCTCGAGGAGCTGACCGGGCTGGAGCTGCTCCACGAGTCCGGCCACTACTCGACGGTCGCGGGTCTGGTGCTCGAGCGGCTCGGGCACATCCCGCAGGTGGGCGAGACGGTCGACATCGGTCCGTACCGCCTGACGGTGACCGCGGTCGACGGCCGCCGCATCGACCGCGTCACGCTGACGACGCGCCCGAGCGACGAGCCGTCCGCGGACGGTGCCGACGTCGAGGCGGAGCGGCCGGACGGCGACGAGCGACGCTGACCGCTCCGCGCCGCCCTCAGAGGAGGTCGACCAGGCCGCGCAGCTCCGAGCGCCGGGTCACGCCCAGCTTCTTCATGGCGCGGTGCAGGTGCGACTCGACGGTGCGCACGCTCACGAACTGCTCGCGGGCGACCTCGGCGTTCGACCGTCCCTGCAGCACCGCCATCACGACCTCGCGCTCGCGCGCCGTCAGCGACGGCCCGGTCGTCGTCCGCTCCGCCACGAACACCGCCTCGGGATGGAGGCGACGGAGCTCGCCGAGCTCCGCCGCGAGCGCGCGGGCTGAAGCGCCGGGCGGTGCCAGCCGAGAGGCGGCGAGCGTCAGGCGATAGGCGCCGACGACGGCGCCGTGCTCGAGCATGTCGTGCCGCAGGCTCGTCATCGCCTCGACGTCGCACGCATCCCGGGCGGCGATGGCGCGGAAGTAGAGCGCCGTGAGCGGGCTGTCCACCGTGCCGGAGCACGTCTCGGCAAGCTCTCGTGAGCGCGGCGTCGAGCAGATGTCCCTGGCGTGGATCGCCAGGATGGCCGCGGTGCTCAGCCACCCTCGACGGCGGGCGTCCTCGGCGTGGTCGAGGAGTGTCTCCGAGGCCGCCTCGGGCCGCCCTGACGACCGGAGGACGGCCGTGTGCCGCCAGGCGGCAGTGTCGTACGGATCAGGGCCCAGCTCAGGACCGTCGGGCGCCCAGGTGTGGAGCGCCGAGGCGAGCGCGGGGTCGTCGTCCCACAGGGAGAGGACGGCGGCCAGCTGCGGCGTGGAGACGCTGTCCTGGGCCGCGCCCTCCCAGGGGAGCGCCAGCGCCGTCTCGACGTACCGCCGGGCGAGACCGAGCTGTCCGCCGACGAGCATGAGCACGCCCACGCTCGACCCGACGTAGGCCACCTGGTCGAGCCTGCCGCTGGCGACCGCGTCGTCCACGGTCTGCGTCACCAGGGCGCGGGTCGTCCGCAGGTCGCCGCGGAACGCGGTCACCAGGCTCTGCAGGCCGCGCAGGCGCGGGACGAGGCGCACGACGTCGCCGGACTCGTCGGCCAGCGTCGACGCGAGGGCGAGGTCGTCGTCGGTCGCCGTGAACCGCCCGGTGGCGAGGGCGTCGTAGAGACGCGCCTCGCAGGCCTTCGCCCGGGCCAGGGCATGGGCGCCCGGGTCGTCGGCCGGGGGCTCGTGGCGGTGGGCGACACCGGCCACGACCTCCAGGACGGTGGTGGCTGCGGCCAGGGCCAGCCGCACGTCGTCGGACCCGTCGTCGAGCCGCGCCAGGTGCTCGCGCGCCGACGTGAGCAGGGACAGGTCGGACGTGAGTCGTGTCGACCGCTCCGCGAGGCCGAGGACCCGGGCGAGGGTCGGCGCCTCCGCCGTGCCGCCGGAGACGAGCTGGGTCGAGAGGTCGTGCGGGTCGGGCGCTGCTGCCTGGCGGACGAGCTGGGCACGCCACCCGAGCTCGCGCGGAACGGGACCGACCACGCAGCCCGGCGCCGGTCCGTCGACCTCGACCGGTGGCACCCACATCGGCGGCGACGCGGAGCGGGCGACGGCGTCGGACGTCCGGCGGACGTGCTCGGCGAGCAGGGCCGACACGAGGACGGCACGGCCGTCGCCGCGTCGGACCGTCCGCACGTGCCCGAGGCTCTCGAGGCGTTCGACGGCGTCCAGCGCCGCGGGGGGCAGCGTGCCGAGCGTCGAGCGCCCGGCGGTGGCGAGCGTGGTGAGCCAGTGGCAGTCAGCGGGCGGCAGCTCGCGCAGAAAGGCCTGCCACAGACCGTCGAGCGAGCGCGAGACGAGGGGGCCACGCAGGTCCCACGCGCCGTCCACCTGCGTGATCGAGCCGTCGAACACACCGTCGTCCACGAGGTGCTCGGCGACGCCGACGACGCCACCGGACAGGGCGAACACCTCGCTCAGCAGCCTCGCGCTGACCGCCCCGCCGAGCCTCTCGCGCAGCGTCGACAGCAGGGAGGAGGGTGCGAGGCTCGGGGCGTCGACCACCACCGGGGCCCCGCTGACGACCCGGGGGGCCGCCCTGCCCGCGAGGTCGGTGCGGTACGCCGCCGCCACCACGAGACCACGTCGCTCCAGGTGGCGCAGGACGGCGACGGACTGGGCGTCGAGGTGGTCGGCGTCGTCGACCAGCAACGCCGCAGGCCCGCTGCTCGGCAGCCGGCGTCGGACGGCCTCGACCGCCGCGCGCAACGGGTTGGGCCCCGCCAGCGTGGCGGACTCGAGCAGACCGCTGATGAGCAGCGCGCCGAACGGGTGGTCGCGCAGCGGCTCGCTGCCCTCGACCCGTCGGTGGGGGACGCGGCGCGACGTCGAGAGCTCGCCCAGACGGTCGAGGAGCGTGGTCCGTCCGCTGAGTCGCCGACCGCGGATCTCGATGCTGCGGCCCTCCTCCAGCGCCGTCGTCATGCTCTGCTGTTGTCGCCCTGCCACGTCCACGTCGCAGTCCCCCTGTCTCCTGTGACTCGTCGGCAAGCATGCTCCCCCGGCAGACGCAGGACCAAGCGCGCGACTACGCAAATGGATGGACGGCCTACGCAACTTCGCGCCTCGCTGTGGACCGGCGCGGCGCGGGCGCACCAGGGTCTCCCGGGAGAGCAGCACCGCGTCACCGGCACCCGCGTCGTGGACCGGCGACGGGTGCCCACAGGCGGAGCAGGACGGAACGAGGTCACCGTGGGAATGACAGCACGCATGGTGCGCATGGCGGTCTCTGTTGCCGTCGTCGCCGCGCTCGCGGTCGGGGTCGCGACGCCACCTGCGTCGGCCGACGTCGCGGGTGCCGTCGCGTCGGAGCGGGGAGACGCCACGAGCGTCTACGCCGACGGTCCGGGCCCGTACGAGGTGGCGTCCACCGCCGCGCTCGGCGACTGCCGTCTCGTCCAGCGCTGGATCCTGCAGCTCGCGATCGGCGACGCGGACCCTCGCTGCAGCGACGCGTTCCCCTACGGCTTCGACCAGCCGATCAGCTCGGTCGTCTACTACCCGCAGGGCGTCCCCGGTGACGGTCGGCTGCCTGTCGTCGACTTCGTCGGCGGGATCTTCTCCGACGTCGGCAACTACGACACGCTCGCGCGGCACTGGGCCAGCCACGGGTTCGTCGTGACCGTCTCGTCGGACTTCGTGAACTCCGGCCCGGAGATGCACCTGCTGGGGCTGGCGACCGCCCGGCGGCTCGACGCCGATCCGACGTCGCCGTTGCACGACCGGGTCGACCTCGGCCGGGTCGTGCTCGCGGGTCACTCCGCGGGTGGTGCCGCCGCGCTGCAGGCCGCGAGCGTGCCGGCCGACCTGCTGACGCGGCTCGACCCGCGGCTGCGGGTCAGCGGGACCCTGGCGGTCGAGCCGGGTCCCGGCGCCCTCGGCTCGACCGTGCGGACGCCGGTCCTCGTCCTCGCCGGCGCCCGGGACACGACCGTCCCGGCCGGCTCGTGGCCGCTGCTCACCCAGAGCGGACTCGTGCGGTCGGTGCCGGGCTGGTTCGCGACCGCACGGACCGCCGACCACTTCAGCCCGGTACGCACGAACCTGGCCGATGACGAGTTCGCCGGCATCACCACCGCGTACCTGCTCTACCGCGGCACCGGTGACGCGGAGGCGAGCACGTTCTTCGAGGGCCCCGACTACCGGCTGGCCCGCGACACGACGTTCATCACCCATCCGCTGAACCCGCTGCGCGTGCGTCGCAACGCCGCGGCCGGTGCGCTGTGACCGACATGCACCGCGGTCGCGGACGAGCGAGGTCGCCGGACCCCGACCCGCCCGACGGGAGCCGATCCCGGACGCCCTCGGAGTGCGACAGACGCCGCCCTCCAGCCCACGAGCACGACGTCTTGAAAGGACGACACCGATGACGCAGGACCTGAGACGACAACGACGACAGCGGCGCAGGCGGACGACCATCGCCGGCACCGCCCTCATGGGCCTGGGCCTGACGATGGCGGCGCAGTCCGCGATGGCCGGCGACGAGCCCGGCGGCTTCAGCGGGGCGGTCCGCAACTACGGCGTGTTCGCGGGCGCGTCGCTGCTCGACAACCGCATCAACCTGCGCGCCAACGTCGCGGAGGGCGTCGCGGTGGCCGACAGCGCGGGCCTGAGCCCGTACCAGGGCACCGGCGTCGGCTCCTACGCCGTCCCGTCGTCGATCGCGAACGACCCGGAGTCGCGCTCCTACGCCCGGGCCTCGCCCATCGGCGCCGGTGCCGTCGGGCTGAACCTGCAGATCGTGAAGGCCGAGTCGGCGGCGACCACCGTCGTCGACGGCCAGCGCGACGACCAGGACTTCGGCAACCTCACCATCCCGACCCTCGGGTCGCTCGAGGCGCTGACCGGTGCCGCGGAGGCGCGCTGGAACGCGCAGACCGTCGCCCAGGGCGGACGCCTCTCCTACGCCGAGACGAACACGGGCAAGCTGACCCTCATCGACCCGACCCTGGGGTTCCCGCTGCCGGGCTCGATCTTCCCGGTCGGCGAGGCGGACCTCGGGCAGAACACGAGCGAGGTCAGCCTCGTGCCCGACAGCGCCGTCTGCCCCGACGGGTTGGCGCTCCAGAGCGAGGCGACGTGGAACTTCGCCGACGTGCAGCTGTTCGACGGGCTGGTGGCCGTGTCGTGGGGCGGTGACGCGGGTGGACCCGACGACATCGCGCGGATCGTCGCGAAGGCGAACGGCAAGCCGGCGGGCGCCACGCTGGAGGTCCCGGAGCTGCCGGACATGCAGATCAAGATCGGCGACGCCGCGCTGAAGCTCGAGCCCGGTCTGTCGATCGAGCTCAGCCAGGTCTTCAACGGCTCGCCGGTGGGCGAGTCGCTCAGCCGGCTCGTCGACGGCGAGCTCAACTACGGCGGCATCACGAACGTGGTGGAGGCGTCCGACGGCACGCACGCCGCGGGCTCCATGAACGGTCTCACGGCCGACCTCACGATCGCGCCGATCCCGGGCGTCGCACCGAACGGCCTGGGCTCCGCGGAGCTCGGGTTCGAGCGGGTCGACGTCGACGCCAAGGCCGCGTCGGGCGGCATCAACTGCACGGGCGGCACGGACAACTCGGGCACGGACAACTCGGGCACGGACAACTCGGGCACGGACAACTCGGGCACGGACAACTCGGGCACGGACAACTCGGGCAAACTCGGGGACGGACAACTCGGGGACGGACAACTCGGGGACGGACAACTCGGGCACGGACAACTCGGGCACGGACAACTCCGGCACGGACAACTCCGGCACCGACAACTCCGGCACCGACAACTCCGGCACGGACAACTCCGGCCGGGACAACTCGGGCACGGACAACTCCGGCCGGGACAACTCGGGCACCGACAACTCCGGCCGGGACAACTCGGGCACCGACAACTCCGGCCGGGACAACTCGGGAGCTGACAGCTCGGGTGCCAGCACGTCGGGCGACGACGACACGGGCGGCACCTCCGGCGCCGACACGTCGGGCGCCGGGCAGTCGGCCGGCAAGGACCAGATCGCCGGTGGTGCCAACGGGATCGGGTTCAGCGCCTCGGCGTCCGGCATCAGCAGCGGCGCCGTGGGCGGCCCGCGCGGGGGCTACCTCCCGAACACCGGTGGCCCGGTCTCCGTGCCGCTGCTGCTGTGGGGCCTGGCGCTGACCGCCCTCGGTGGAGCCACCCTCGTGGCGGGTCGCCGCGGACGAGGAGCCCGGGCCTAGCCGCCGGGCCGAGCTCCCGCCGCCCATCGAGGCGGGTCGGGGTCGGTGCCGCCGTCCGTGAGGACGCCACCGACCCCGACCTGCCTCCGACCGAGGAGTGCAGATGACGAGCGACCCGCAGCAGCCCGCCCGACCGCTACCGCGCGGCGTCCGCCGAGTCCTGGTGGCCGTGGCCGTCGCAGCCGTGGCGCACACGATGGTCGTGGCCTTGTGGATCCTCCCGGACAACCTCGTCACCGAGCAGGTCTCCGGGCGATGGCTCGACGCCTACATCGAGCCCTTCTTCGAGCAGAGCTGGTCGGTCTTCGCGCCGATCCCGAAGCGCGGGACCATCGACCTCGAGGTGCGCGGTCGCGACGGTGACGGCTGGACCTCGCCGTGGGTCTCCCTCACGGCACCCGAGCGCGACCAGATCCGCTACTCGCTCGCGCCCAGTCGCTCCGCCCTGCTCACCCAGACCCTCGCGGGCTCGCTCAACGGCGCCTACGGCGCCCTCTCAGACGACCAGCGCGACGTCGTCTCGCAGCACGACACCGCCCGCACGCTGCGCAAGGCCCTGCTCGCCGCCGACGGGGAGCCGGCCGCGGCCCGCCGCTACCTGCGCACCGACGGGGTGCTGGAGCAGCTCGCGTCCGTCGCGGCGCAGACGCTCTGGGACGGCAAGGCGACGCAGGTCGAGCTGCGCACGGTCCGCCGTCAGGTCGTCGAGTACGGGACGGCCCAGGACGGGCGACGGACCGTCACCTTCCGTCCGGTGCGCTACGGGTGGCGCAACGTCGTGCCCGTGCCGCAGCCCGACCGTGGCGTGCTGCAGGACCACCTGGCGCGGGTCGGGGTGCGGCCATGAGGGCGGTCGGCCAGCGACGCATCGACCAGCGCCGCGAGACGTCGAGGGTGGCGGAGGTCGTCGACCGGCTGTGCACCCAGCCGTACGGCCTGCACAGCCTCGCGGCGTGCCGGATCCTGCTCGGCATGATGTACGTCGGGGTGCTGCTGTCGAACCTGCGCGACCGACGGCTCCTCTGGGGTCCCGGGTCGTCCTGGATGACGCCCCTGCGGGAGGGCTACGGGTTCGACGGCTGGCTCGTGGGCCTGCAGCACCTGTCGGGCGGATGGTTCGACCTGTTCTACCTCGCGGTCTTGGCGGCCGCGGTCTGCTTCACGCTCGGCCGCCTCACCCGCACGGCGGGGCTGCTGCTCCTGCTCGGCTCGATCCAGCTCGTCGAGTCCGCCCCGTTCCTCGGCGACCAGGGCGACAACATCGCGCGGATCGGCCTGTTCTACCTGTTGTGGACGCGCTGCTCGGTCGTCTGGTCGTGGGACGCGCGCCTGCGGTGGGGTGGGATGGACTCGACCCTGCAGTACCTGGTGTGGACGCGTCTCGGTCTCGCGCGGGTGCTCGACCGCGACGCGGCGCGGGCGGTCGGCACGTTCGTCAGCAACGTGGCGCTCGGGCTGCTCATGGCGCAGATCGTGATGGTCTACGTGACCGCCGGCCTGTACAAGGCGCGCGGCGGGCCGTGGCAGTTCGGCACGGCGCTCTACTACCCGTTGTCGCTGCCGGAGTTCCGGCCGTTCGGGTTCCTCAACGACCTGCTCGTCGCCCAGCCGGTGCTCCTCGCCCTCGCGACCTGGTCGGTCGTGCTGCTGCAGGTCCTGTTCCCGCTGACGCTGCCGTGGGCCCCGGCGCGGCGCGTGGCGCTCGTCGGCATCGCGGGCATGCACCTCGGCATCGCCCTGCTCATGGGCCTGCCCTGGTTCTCCCTGTCGATGCTCGCCTTCGACACACTCTTCGTCAGCGAGCGCACGCTGCTGCGCGTGCAGGCGTTCGCGGTCGACCGGTGGGACGACCTCGTCATCGCCGTCCAGAGCCGGGTGCGGAGGACCGCATGACCCGTCGCGCCTCCCGCGCGCGGTCGGTGCTGGCCGCCGCGGCCCTGGTCCTCCTCGCCGGCCTGTGCCTGACGGGCTGCTCAGGTCGCGACGACGACGCGGCGCGGGAGCGCCACCCTGTACCGAAGGCCGACGCGTCCACCGCGTCACGGGAAGCGACACCGTCGGCGAGCGCCATGACCGACCCCCACGTGGGTGCCGCGCTCGAGCGGCTCCGCGCGGCGTCGCGAGCCGCGCACGTGGCCGGTGCGACGAGGATGACCGGGAGCAGCAGCACCGCGGGGGAGCGCGGGACGGTGCAGGCGTCGGGCGACCTGCGCAGCGGCGCCTGGGAGGCGACCGTCCGGGCACCGCGGACCCGGCTCGAGGTGCGCAGCCGCTACAACACCACGTGGGTGCACGCCGACCGCACGTTCTGGTTGCGCAGCGGGTACACGCCGGCGTCCGCTCGCGCCGGCGCCCGTGGCTGGGTGCTGATGGAGCGGTCGGCCGGGGACCGGCTCCGCGACCAGCTCGACCCGGGCCGGGTCCTCGGCCGCGCCGCCGCACTGCGCCCCGCCGACGTCGCCCGGGTCCGCGCGGACGAGGACCGGTACGAGGTGGTCCTCGACGACGACTCCGGCGCCCGCACGACGTTCGTCGTGACGCGCCGGGGGACCCCCGTTCTGCGGTCCGTGCGTCTCAGGGGTGAGGGGGTCCGCGCCGACTTCGACCTGCGGCTCCTCCGCGAGCCGGTGGTGGTGGCGACGCCCCGACCCGACGAGGTGGTGCGACCGTGAGCCGCGACGACGCGGGGGCCCCGGGCCGGGCGGCACGTGCCGTCGTGCTCGTCATCGCCGTGCTCGCCGTCGTGGTCCTCTTGGCCGGGTGCGGCGGTGACCGCGAGCCTGCTCCGCGGCCCGCGGCACGGGCGACCTTGAGCATCGCGCTGACGGACTACTGCGGGACGCTCGAGAGCCTGCGTGACGCGAACGCCCACCCGCCGCCGGCGCGGGAGGTGGCCCGCACCCTCGGCCAGCGACTCCAGGTGCTCGAGCGCACGTACGACCACCTGGCGCGCCTGGAGACCGACCGGACGAGCGAGGCGGCCTACCGTGCCGTCACGCGCGACCTGGGCGCCGCGCGCGGGGCCCTCGAGAGCGCAGGAGGCGACCTCTCGAACGAGGGTGTGCTGCTCGCGCTCGCGCAGATGCGGGACACCCTCGCGCGGTCGTTCGCGACCCTCGACCCGCGCCTGCGTCGACGCTGCGGGATCACCGCCGAGGAGCTGGCCGGCACGCCGCTCGACCCGCCGACCACCCCGGGGTCCGGCCGCGCATGACGCCCCGTGCCCCGTCTCGGATACCGTGGGTCTCTCAACTGCCGCCTCCCACGCGGCCGAGGCGGAAGGTGGTCACGTGCGCGTCGCCCTGTTGTCGTACCGCAGCAAGCAGCACGTGGGTGGCCAGGGCGTCTACGTCGAGCACCTCAGCCGCGGCCTCGTCGAGGCGGGCCACGACGTCGAGGTGATCTCCGGGCAGCCCTACCCCGTGGGCCTCGACCCCAGGGTCCGGCTCACGCGGCTGCCCAGCCTCGGCATCTACGACGAGCCCGACCCGTTCAAGCCGCCCGCGCCCTGGACCCTGCGCAGCGTCCCCGACGTCGTCGAGTGGGTCCTCAGCGTCACCGGCGCGTTCGGCGAGCCGCTCACGTTCACGCTGCGTGCCGACCGGCACCTGCGCGAGCGCGTGGACGAGTTCGACGTCGTGCACGACAACCAGAGCCTCGGGTGGGGGCTGCTCGCGCTGCGTCGCCGGCTGCCGCTCGTGGCCACGATCCACCACCCCATCAGCCGCGACCGCAAGGTCGAGCTCGAGGCCGCCCGCGGCTGGCGCAGGCTCTCGGTCGCCCGCTGGTACTCCTTCGTCGGCATGCAGGCCCGGGTGGCCCGACGGCTGCCGTTCGTCGTCGGCGTGTCCACCGTGGCCACCGACGACACCGTCACCGACTTCGGCATCGACCCCGAGCGCATCCGCGTGGTGCCGCTCGGCGTCGACACCGATCTCTTCACCCCCGCCGAGGCAGCCGACCGCGTGCCCGGGCGCATCGTCGCCGTCGCGTCGGCCGACAAGCCGCTGAAGGGCGTGGCCCACCTGCTCGACGCGCTGGCGAAGGTCCGGGTCGAGCACCCCGACGTCGAGCTCCAGCTGGTGTCGACCGTGGAGCCCGGTGGGGCCACCGACCGACGCATCGACGCGCTCGGCCTGCGTGACTGCGTGACCACGCACAGCGGCGTGGAGGCCGAGCACATCGCCGACCTGATGCGCTCGGCCGAGGTCATGTGCGTCCCCTCGCTGTACGAGGGGTTCTCGCTGCCGACCGTCGAGGCGCTCGCCAGCGGCACCGCCGTCGTGGCCAGCCGGGCGGGCGCGATCCCCGAGGTCGTCGGCGACGGCGAGGACGGCGACCCGTGCGCCGTGCTCGTGGAGCCCGGCGACGCCGAGCAGCTCGCGGCGGCCATCTCGGCCCTCCTCGACGACCCCGACCGACGCGCCGCCCTCGGCGCTGCCGGCCGGGCCCGCGCCCTCGAGCGCTACAGCTGGACCTCGGTGGCGCGCGCCACCGCTGACGTGTACGACGAGGCGATCCGCAGGTTCGCCGGCAAGGAGCAGTGACGTGCTGACCGTCGACTTCGACCGCCTCCGCGTGGGCGCCCGCACCCGGTTCATCGACGTGGGTGCCGGTGCCGGCCGCCACAGCTACGAGGCCCTGCGCCGCGGCGCCGACGTGACCGCCTTCGACCTCGACGAGGTCGAGCTGAAGGGCGTCGACGAGATGTTCGAGGCGATGCGCCTTGAGGGCCAGGTGCCGGAGTCGGGCCGCGGGACCGTGCAGGCCGGCACCATCCTCGACATGCCCTACGCCGACGGCAGCTTCGACGTCGTGCTCGCCTCGGAGATCCTCGAGCACGTCCCCGAGGACGTCCAGGCGATCAGCGAGCTCGTGCGGATCCTGGCGCCGGGCGGCACGCTCGCCGTCACCGTGCCGCGGCACTGGCCCGAGAAGGTCTGCTGGATGCTGTCGGATGAGTACCACGCCAACGAGGGCGGCCACATCCGCATCTACAAGGCCAGCGAGCTCGACGCGAAGCTGCGCGCCGAGGGCCTGGTGCACACGCACACCCACCACGCGCACGGCCTGCACGCGCCGTACTGGTGGATCAAGTGCGCCGTCGGCGTCGAGCGCGACCAGCACCCCGCCGTCCGCGCCTACCACCGGCTGCTGGTGTGGGACATGATGAAGGCGCCCCGCACGACCCGCGTGGCCGAGAAGGCGCTCAACCCGCTGCTCGGCAAGAGCGTCGCGCTGTACTACACCAAGCCGCTCGCCTGACGTGACGCTCCCGACCACCCGCTGGGGGCCGCTCCCGCCGGCGGGGACCGCGCTCGCCCTGCCGGGCGTGCTCGACGCCGCGCAGGTGCAGGCCACCGCCGACACCATCGTCGCCGTGCAGCGGCCGGACGGGTCGATCCCCTGGTTCGAGGGCCACCACCTCGACCCGTGGGACCACCTGCAGGCCGCGATGGGCCTGGCCGTCGCCGGACGTCGCGACGAGGCCGAGGCGGCGTACGCGTGGAGCCGCACCGCGCAGCGACCCGACGGGTCGTTCGCCACCGAGTACGTCGACGGTGTGGTCACGGTGCCCGCTACCGACGCGAACTTCACCGCCTACGTGGCCACGGCGGCCTGGCACCACTGGCGCCTCACCGGCGACGTCGCGTTCGTCGAGGCGATGTGGCCGACGGTACGGGCCGCGCTCGACGTCGTGCTCGAGCTGCAGGAGCCGGCCGGTCCGGTGCGCTGGTCGCGGGGGGCCGAGGGCGACGTCGCCGACGAGGCGCTCGTGACCGGCAACGCCAGCATCCACCTGAGCCTGCGCTGCGGGGTCGCGCTGGCCGAGGTCGTCGGCGAGGACGTGCCGGGCTGGCGTGACGCCGCCGTGCGGCTGCGTCACGCGCTCGACCACGAGCCGCACCGCTTCGCCGACAAGGCCCGCTTCTCGATGGACTGGTACTACCCCGTGCTCGGCGGCGCCCTGCCCGACGCCGTCGCGGCGGCGCGCCTGGACGCCCGCTGGGACGACTTCGTCGTGCCCGGCTTCGGCGCCCGCTGCGTCGACGACAGCCCGTGGGTCACCGGGGGGGAGACCTGCGAGCTGGTGCTCGCGCTCGACGCGGTCGGCCGCGACGACGACGCGCGCCGCATCCTCGGCGAGATCCAGGTGCTGCGCCGCGACGACGCGACCTACTGGACCGGCTACGTCTACCCGGACCAGACGTACTGGCCGGTCGAGCAGACCACCTGGACCGCCGGCACCGTGCTGCTCGCGGTCGACGCCCTCACTCGCACCACGCCCGCGAACGGCCTGTTCCGCGGCGACGGCCTGCCGCTGCTGACCACCGACGAGGAGCGCCCGTGAGCGAGCTCGACCTGCCCAGTGATCTCCGCAGTGTCGCCGACGACGTCCGCGGCTTCCTGCCCGACGAGGAGGCCGACGCCCTGCGCGAGGCGGCCGGCGAGCACCTGCGGCCCGGGGGCGTCGCCGTCGAGATCGGCAGCTACTGCGGCAAGTCGGCCGTCCACCTCGGGCACGTCGCCCGGCTCCGGGGCGCCCGGCTGGTGACCATCGACCACCACCGCGGCTCGGAGGAGCAGCAGTCGGGGTGGGAGTACCACGACACGTCGCTGGTGGGGGCCGACGGACGGATGGAGACGTTGCCGTTCCTGCGCGAGACGCTCTCGCGGGCGGGGCTGGAGGACGTCGTCGACGTCGTCGTCGCGCGCTCGCCCGACGTCGCGTCGTGGTGGGGTCGCGAGCTGGACCTCGTGTTCGTCGACGGTGGCCACACCGACGAGCACGCGCAGGCCGACTACGACGGGTGGGCCCACTGGGTGCGTCCCGGTGGTGTGCTCGTGATCCACGACGTCTTCCCCGACCCGGCCGACGGCGGCCAGGCGCCGTACCGGATCTACCGGCGCGCCCTCGAGGACGGCTTCGCCGAGGTCGCCCACACCGGCTCCCTCCGCGTCCTCCGCCGCTGACCGCCCTCCCCACCCCCGCTGAGTGGGACGTGAGGGCGTTGAGCCGGTCGATGAGCTGCTGGAAGCGCTGCTTGGTGTCGGCGTCGACGGTCTCGAGGACCCGCGACCGCTCGCGCAGGAGGTGGGCGGCGGGCTGGAAGCGGTCGAAGCGGTGGCCCAGCACCGTCTCGGCCTGGTGGACGATGCGCCGACGTGGCGGGGTGCGCAGGAACCGCTTCCCGACGAGCCTGCGGTGCGAGAGCACCGGACCCCCGGACTCCGCCAGGAGCCGCAGGTACCACTCGGCGTCGAACAGGTCCTCCAGGTCGGCGTCGAGCGTGCCGGTGAGGTCGGTGAGCGGCACGAGGTGGTCGGTCGAGATCGCCCCGCGGTTCACGAGCTCCTCGACCGCGCCGCGCGACCCGGCCGGACCGTCCATCAGCACCGTCGCCGACGTCGCGGTGGTGCCGAGCAGGGCGAGCGTCGTCGGCAGCCCCGACGCGCCACCCATCGGCGTGACCGTCCAGCGCGGGTCGAGCGCGCGGCCGCCCTCGGACCGCAGCAGGTCGCCCATGACCGCGAGGTAGGTGACGTCGGACGGCGATGACACGAGGAGCTGGTGCGGGCTGCTGACGAGCGTGCGGGCGAGGTCGGCGCCGAGGGCGGCGAGCAGCGGAACCGTCGTCTCCGGACCGGCGGTCCACAGCTCGGAGCTGACCGTGGTGCCGCGGTCGCCGACGTTCTCCAGCACTCGGCACCGGGAGAGCCGGCCCGCGTCGACGAGGTACGGCGAGTGCGTCGAGTACACGACCTGGTGGTGGGGCTCGAGCTGCTCCTTCAGGTAGCGCAGCAGGTCGCCCTGGGCATTCGCGTGCAGGTTCATGCCCGGCTCGTCGAGCAGCACGACCCGGCGCTCCTGCTCCGCGAACTCCGAGAAGGCGGCGAGGAAGGAGAAGAACCAGAGGAACCCGCTCGAGCGCTCGGCGACGTTGAGGCTCACGCCCCGGCGCTCGTCGCGTACCCGGACGTGCAGCCACGGCTCCGGCGACGCCAGGCCGACCGTCTGCAGGTCGAGCTCGACGGACAGGTCGCGGTTCTGGCTCCAGTAGGCGAGCAGCTGGTCGGTCAGGCGCGTCGCAGCGGCCGCGAGCGCCGCCTCGTGCTCCTCGTGCTCGTCGGCGCCGAACGACGCGTCGGCGATGCCCGCGAGCCGCAGCAACGCCAGGGCCGTGCGCTCCGACGGGTAGAGGTCCGCCGCATCGAGCTCCTGCAGGCGACGGATCGAGACGCTGCCCGGCAGCACGTTGTGGTCGTCGAAGTACTGGAAGCCCGGCAGCATGGCCGTGAGGTCGGCGAGCGTCCCCGGCGAGACGTCGAGGGGCGTGCCGTCCTCGTCGACCGCCCAGTGCAGCGCGTCGTCGCCGTAGCGCCGGCTCACGTACAGCGGTGTCGTCGGCAGACGCTCGCCGCTGCGCTCCAGACGCTGACGGTCGGCGTAGTCGAGCTCGACCTCCAGCGTCACCGGCCGGACGTCGTCGATCCGGTCGCGGTCGGGCCCGAGGTCTCGGCGCGGGTAGTCGCGGCGCGCCGCGAACGCTGTCGGGTGGCCGCTCGGCAGCGGGTTGGCGCGGTACAGGGCCTGCAGCATGGCGGTCTTGCCCGACTCGTTCTTGCCGACGAGCGTGGTGAGGCCCTCGTCGAGCGCCAGCCGGCCCGAGTCCTGCACCGACATGACCTTGCGGACGCGCGCAGCGACCAGTCGCATGCCTCGAACCTCCCTGGGTGGTGCCGGCGGGACACAGGTTACTGGTCGAGGGCCCGTGAGGGTGGGGTGTCCGCGAGGTCGACGCGATCTCCGTAGCCTGGCGCGGTGGACGACGTGACCGTAGGGGTGCTGCTGTTCCTCGCCGCGGCGGCCTTCGTCGCGGGGTGGGTCGACGCGGTGGTGGGCGGCGGCGGCCTGGTGCAGCTGCCCGCGCTGCTCGTGGCGTTCCCCCAGGCGGCGCCGGTGCAGCTGCTCGCGACGAACAAGGTCGGGTCGATCGCCGGCACCACGACGTCGAGCCTGACCTACCTGCGTCGCGTGCGGCTCGACCTGCGCACGGCCGCACCGTTGGCCGCGGCGGCGTTCGTCGGGTCGCTGCTGGGCGCGGTCGTGGCGTCGTGGATCCCGAGGGCGGCGTTCAACCCGGTGATCCTGGTGGTGCTCGTCGCCGTCGGCCTGTTCACCGTGCTGCGACCCGAGCTCGGCCAGGTGGCCGCGCTGCGCTACGACGGGCGCCGCCACTACGCGGCCGCCCTGTGCATCGGTGCCGCGGTCGGCTTCTACGACGGAGCGCTCGGGCCGGGGACGGGCTCGTTCTTCGTGTTCGCGCTGGTGGGGGTGCTGGGCTACGGGTTCCTCGAGGCCAGCGGGAAGGCGAAGCTGGCGAACTTCGCGACCAACCTCGCCGCCCTGGTCGTGTTCGTGCCGCAGGGTGTCGTGATGTGGCAGGTGGCCGCGGTGCTGGCGGTGAGCAACGTGGCCGGCGGCTACCTGGGTGCCCGGCTGGCGGTGGCGCGCGGCAGCCGCTTCGTGCGGGCGGTGTTCGTGGTGGTCGTGTGCGCCTTCACGCTGCGCATCGGGTGGGACACCTGGCAGCAGCTCGTCGCGTGACATCGCCTGACGTTGGGTGACGTCGTGGGTGCGGTCGCGAGCTGCTGCTGCGCTGCCTGCGAGGGTCTTCGGTTGCTGGTGCGCTGCCTCGGCTCGCGCTGGAAGTGGCCCTCGAGGGGGCCTCGACCGGGCGGGGCGTCGGGTCGGATCTCGGGGTGCGGCCTGGGTGGGCGGTAGGTGGCGCGCGTATCCCACGCCGGGAGGTAGGTGAGGCGCGGAAAGCGAGCTCGTATCCGCGCGTCACCTACCGCCCACGCCCAGGAAGCGCGCGTCACCTACCTCCCACACGCCAGGCGGCTGCGTCAGCCCTGACGAGCCTTGAGGCGAGGGTTCTGCTTGTTGATGACGTAGGTGCGGCCGCGACGGCGGACGACCTGCGAGCCGGGCTGGTTCTTCAACGAGCGCAGCGAGTTGCGGACCTTCATGGTTCCTCCTGGGATCGGGCGTGGGTGGGGTCGGGCGGCGAGGTGCTCAGACGTCGACGAGGCCGCGATGCACGGCCTTGACGAGCCGCCGCGGGACGTGGACGGTGCGGCCGTCGACGGTCACCGGCACGAGGTCGGGCCGCGTGGCCTTCCACTGCGAGCGGCGGTGACGGGTGTTGCTGCGTGAGGTCTTGCGCTTCGGGACTGCCATGGTTCCTCCTCAGGCGGCGCGGCGGACGTCGCCGAGCCAGGGTTCGAGGCCGTCCTCGACGACCTCCCAGTAGGGGCCGCGCTCGGCCATCTCGGTGTCGGTGAGCAGGCAGTGCTCGAAGGCGGCCTGCACGTCGTCGGGCGTGCTCGCGAGCGGCCCCGACACGAGTCCGTGCACGACGATGCGGGTGAGCGGGGCGCTCGCGCCCCACGGCGACGCCGTGCCGATGCTCAGCTGGCCGCCGGCACCGTCCCACACGCACACGTCGGCGGGCCGGCTGGGCAGCCAGAACGACCCGCGCGAGCGTCGGGGTCCGCCGCCGATGCGCTCGATGCTCTCGAGCAGGCGGTCGGGGTGGAAGGGGCGGTCCGAGCGCAGGTCGAGCGTCCACACGTGCTCGGACGCGTACCGCGGCAGCTCGCCGCGGCGCACGACGTCGACCCAGGCCTCGGTCACGGCGTGCAGGTGCGCCCCGTCGACCAGCGGGCCGGCGTCGAGGGCCGACGGGTCGTCGACGACGGGCACCTGGGGGCGCGCGAGCGCACGGAGCAGGTCGCGGGCGTCGGGCGACGACGCCCCTGCCAGCACGACGGCGTCGGCGTACTCGACGATGGCGGCGGCGGTCTCGGCCACGCCCCGCGTGTCGTCGTCGCTGGTGTGCAGCGACCGCTCGTGCAGCAGGTCGTCGCCGAGCAGGTCGCCCAGCACCGTCTCGCCGTCGAGGGCCGCGACCACGGCGGCGACGTGCACGTGGGGTGCGACGTCGGCGTAGGACTCGATGACCCGGCAGGCCTGCAGCGCCTCGGCGGCCACCGGCAGGTGCGCGACGACGGTGCCCCAGCGACCGCTGGCGGCGAGCCGCTCGAGCGTCGGCACGACGTCCTCGCGCAGCGCGCAGGCCACGCAGGCGTGCTCGAGCTCGTGCACGTGCCGCTCGACGACACCGGTGAGGTCGCTGACGACGCGGGTGAGCTGCTGGTTCTCCACGTCGAGGGTGTGGCGCACGACGACGGCGGAGGGCAGGTCGAACTGCAGGCCGACGGTGACCGCCTCCATGGCCGCGTCGCCGATGCCGGTCACCAGCACGGCAGGGACGCTGCGCTCGAGGATCCGGCGGCGGCTGCGACGGGGGGCGGGGCTCATCGTCCGCCCTGCCCGTAGCGGCGGCGGAAGCGCTCGACGCGGCCCTCGGTGTCGACGACGCGGCCCTTGCCCGTCCAGAACGGGTGGCTGGCGCTCGACACGTCGACGTCGACCACGGGCAGCGTGCGGCCGTCGACCTCGACGGTCTCGTGGTCGGCGGGGAGCCGCTCGGGGAGCGTGGAGCGCGTGACGAGCAGGAGGTCGCCGGAGCGGTCGCGGAAGGCGACCTCCTCGTAGCGGGGGTGCTGGTTCTTCTTCACGAAAGATCTCCGGTAGTCTGTTGCGAACGATTGTCATTCTACACAGGAGGTCGCCGTGTCGCGCACCTGCCAGGTCACGGGGGCCACCCCCGGCTTCGGCCACCACGTCTCGCACTCGCACCGTCGCACCAAGCGGCGCTTCGACGTCAACGTCCAGAAGAAGCGGTACTGGGTGCCCAGCCTCGGCCGCCACGTCACGCTCACCCTCAGCGCGCGCGGCATCAAGACGGTCGACGTCCGCGGCATCGACGCCGTGGTCGCCGACATCCTCGCCCGAGGGGAGCGGCTCTGATGGCGAAGAGGGGCAACGAGCTGCGCCCGATCGTGAAGCTGCGCTCGACCGCCGGCACGGGCACGACCTACGTCACGCGCAAGAACCGCCGCAACGACCCCGACCGGCTGGTCCTGCGCAAGTACGACCCGAAGATCCGCAAGCACGTCGAGTTCAAGGAGGAGCGCTGATGGCCAAGCGCAGCAAGATCGTCGCCAACGAGCGACGCAAGGAGACCGTGGAGCGCTACCGCGACCGACGTGACGCGCTGCGCGCGGCGTCGCGCGACACCACCCTGTCGATGGCCGAGCGGATGGACGCGTCGCGCGCCCTCGCCCGTCTGCCGCGTGACTCCTCGCCGTCGCGCGTGCGCAACCGCGACCAGGTCGACGGTCGGCCCCGGGGCCACCTGCGGGTCGCGGGGCTCTCGCGGATCCGCTTCCGCGAGGGTGCGCACCGCGGCGAGCTCCCCGGCATCACGAAGTCGAGCTGGTAGTCAGCCGTCGGCGCCGGGCGGGGGGAGCAGCCGCGTCTCCACCCGCTCGGGCACGAGGTCGGGCGTGCCGTCGGCCCGGCGCGTCGGCACCCAGCGCTCGTCGACCACGACGTCGCGGCCCTCGAGCACCAGGTCGAACGCCGCCCGCACCTGCAGAGCCATCCGCCCGAGGGCGGTGAGCCCCTGGTGCTGGTGCTCGCGGCGGCCCAGGTCGGCCTGCGCCGTGGCGTCGAGACCGTGCTTGCGCACGGCGTGCAGCAGCATGCCGACGTCGACGCCGTAGCCGCTCACGACAGGAAGGTCGACGAAGGCGTCGCGCACGAACGCGCACTCCCCGGCGAGCGGCTGGACGAAGCCGCCCAGCTCGGGCGCCCGACGGGCGATCTCCGGGCGTGCCGCGAGCTCGGTCACGCGTCCGCCGCCGCCGTCGTGGGTGGGGCGGTCGTAGAACGCCTTGACGAGCACCAGCGACGGGTCGCGGAGCAGCGGACCGACCAAGCGGGCCACGAACGCCGGGTCGAAGCCGGTCACGTCGGCGTCGAGGAACACGCCGACGTCGCCCTGCATCCGGGCGATGCCCGTGCGCATGGCCGCACCCTTGCCGCCGTCGAACGCGGGGTCGGGGTCGGCGACCGTGATGACCCTCGCGCCCGCGTCACGCGCGACCTGGGCGGTCGCGTCGCCCGAGCGGGAGTCGACCACGAGCACCTCGTCGACCAGGGGGACGAGGTCGCACAGGGCGGTGCGCACGCGCTGCACGATCGCACCGATCGTCGCGGCCTCGTCGCGGGCGGGGAGGATCACCGTGACCCGACGTCCCGCCTTGGCGTCGACGAGGTCGCCGAGCGGGCGCGACGCGTCGAACGTGCGGGTCTCGAACCAGCGTCGTGCCTCAGACAAGGCCGCGCACCGCCCGAGCAGGGGGGCGCTCGCCGCGCAGGGTGGCCGTCATCTCCAGGACGCGTCGGGTGGCGACGACGTCGTGGGTCCGGAACATCGCGCAGCCGGCCGCTGCGGTCAGCGCGGTGGTGGCCAGCGTGCCCTCGAGGCGGTCCTCCGGCGGCAGGCCCAGCGTCTCGCCGATGAAGTCCTTGCGCGACAGCGCCATGAGCACGGGCCAACCGGTGGCCACCAGCGTGTCCGCGCGCCGGGCGAGCTCGAGGCTGTGGAACGTGTTCTTGCCGAAGTCGTGGGTGGGGTCGACGAGGACGCCCTCACGGGGCACCCCCGCGCCGACCGCGGCCTCGGCGGCACGCGTCGTGGTCGCGACGACGTCGGCCACGACGTCGTCGTAGCGCACCCGGTGCGGTCGAGTGCGCGGGAGGGCGCCGCCGGTGTGCGAGCACACGTACCCGAGACCGTGCTCGGCGGCCACGTGCACGACGTCGGGGTCGTGCCCGGCCCACGTGTCGTTGAGCAGGTCGGCCCCGGCCGCGGCGGCCGCCTGGGCGACGTCGGCGCGCCAGGTGTCGATGCTGATGACCACGTCGGGCTCGGCCTCACGGACCGCCTCGATGAAGGGCACGGTCCGTCGCACCTCCTCGGCGGAGTCCACCGCGTCGCCCGGGCCGGCCTTGACGCCACCGATGTCGACGACCTCCGCCCCGTCGGCCACGGCGCGACGGACGGCGTCGAGCGCGGTGGTGGGGTCGAACGTGGCCCCGCGGTCGTAGAAGGAGTCCGGCGTGCGGTTGATGATCGCCATCACGAGGGCCCGGTCCCGGACGACACGGCGTCCGCGGAAGGTCAGGTCGGCCACGACGTCATGCTCCCAGACGGACCCACGCGACGCTGCTCGACCGGCGCTCGCGGCTCACGCCCCGACGGGGTGGCGCACGATGGCCTGCTGCACGGCATCGACGGCAGCCTGCAGGTCGGCGACGTGCGTGCCGCCCTCGACGCTCCAGCCGGGGCCGCCGAGCAGCACGTCGGTGCGGTCGGCCGCGGCGTCGAGGACGGAGGCCAGGGCGCTGCCGTCGAAGTGGACGATCGACGCCCAGAGGAAGACGGCGGCCGGCTCGAGCCGGATCGTCATGCCGGCGATCGCGCTGAACGGCGTGCGCTGCCCGAGCATGTGGCAGCCGATCTCCTGGTCGGCGAGCGCGCACTGCAGCGCGAGCAGGGGAAGGACGTGGTGCTCATCCTCCGCACAGGCCAGCAGGACGGGCCGGTGGTCCTGTCCCTTCGTGCGGCGTGACGCGAGTCGCGCGCGCAGCGCAGTGTGCAGCGCGTCGCTCACGAGATGCTCGCCGTCGACGCCCACACTGCCGCGGTACCACTCCTCGCCCACCCGACGCATCGACGGCGCGATGTGGTCGGTCCAGGCGCGGATGGTGCCGAGGTCCTCGAGCTTGCGCACGAACAGCGTCCGCAGGCCCTCGGCGTCGTAGGCGCGGGTGGCGGCGATGACGGCGTCGGCGAAGGCGTCGGCGCCCTCGGTGCGCTCCATCGGGTCGCCGCTGATGGCGGCGCGGGCGGCGGCTGCGGGACCGAGGCCACTGTCGACGAGCAGGTGCATGCGCTGCAGTCGCTCGACGTCGGCGGCGTCGTAACGGCGGTGTCCGCCGGCACTGCGGGCGGACGGACCGAGCTCGTAACGGCGCTCCCACGTGCGCAACGTGGAGGCGGGGATGCCGAGCTTCTCCGCGACCTCGCCCACGGACAGCAGGGTCGCCTGCTGCGCCTGGGTGGTCGGATCGGTGGAAGCCATGCCCCCATCATAGAACTTGTTCACCCACTTGCCAACCTGAACAAGTTGTCGTTATGGTCTGAACAACAACGACCTCACCGGCACGAGTCCCCCGAGGCAGCTTCCCGAAGGAGTGCACGATGGCAAACCTCAAGAACCTCCCGCTCCCGCTGCAGGAGGTCTACGAGTGGCAGTACCAGGGCGCGTGCCAGGGCCTGGAGTCCGCCCGCTTCTTCTCCCCCGACGCCGAGCGCGGCTCACGACGACGCGACCGCGAGTCCGCGGCCAAGGCGATCTGCGCGACCTGCCCCGTCATCAACGAGTGCCGCGAGCACGCGCTGGCCGCCCGCGAGCCCTACGGCGTGTGGGGCGGTCTGACCGAGCACGAGCGCACGGAGATCCTGGCGCAGTCGCAGCGCGACATCGCCTCCTGAGCGACCGGGCTCAGTCGGGGTCGAGGGCCGTCCGGCCCTCGGCCAACAGGTCCGCGGCGTGCTTGTCCTCGGCCGGAGCCTGCGGGTCGACGTTCCGGTCGATCTGCTCGTTGAGGTAGCGGAACAGCTCCGCCGACGCCGCGGCGACCGGCACGGCGAGGAACGCTCCGGTCACGCCGAACAGCGTGCCGCCGGCCGTGACCGACATCAGCACGACCCCGGCATGCAGGTTCATCGTCTTGCCCTGCAGCCACGGCGACAGCACGTTGCCCTCGAGCTGCTGGACCGCGATGACGATGAGCGCGGCGATGACCGCCGCCTTGAAGTCGTTGGTCACGAGGGTCACGAGCACGGCCAGGATCCCGCTGGCGAACGCGCCGATGATCGGGATGAACCCGCCGAAGAACGTGATGACGGCCAGCGGGATCGCCAGCGGCACGCCGAGGATCGCCAGACCGATGCCGATGAGGACCGCGTCGATGAACGCGACGAGGCTCTGGGTGCGGATGAAGCCGCCGATGGTGCCCCACACGCGAGCGAGCAGCTCGCTCACGTGCATGCCGGCGCGCTGGCCGCCCAGCGTCGCGAGCCACGGCAGGAACCGGTGCCCGTCCTTGATGAAGAAGAACGTCAGCATCAGGATGAGCACCAGGTTCAGCACGGCGTTCGTCGCGGCGCTCAGCGTGGAGAAGATGCCCGAGCTGATGGCCGCGGCGCTGTCCTGCAGGCGGTCCTGGACGGCGGCGATCGCGCGCGTGATCTGCCCGTCGGACAACGAGAGCGGTCCGTCGGTGAGCCAGTTGCGCACCTCCTGCAGGCCGCCGGAGGCCTGCTTGGCGATGGCGGGCGCCTGACCGGCCACCTGCGGCGTGAGGATGGCGATGGTGGCCACGACGATGCCGAGGAACGTCAGCATGACGATGAGCGCGGCCAGCGTGCTGGGCACCTTGTGCCGACGCAGCCAGCTGACGGGTGGGGACAGCACCGTCGCCACGAGCAGCGCGATCGACAGCGGGAAGAAGACCATCCAGAGGCTGCCGACCACCCAGCCGAGCACGAAGAGGGCCGCGGCCACCACGACGAGACGCAGGCCCCAGCGCTGCATGGTGGCGAAGGCCTCGTCGATGACGACGGCCCGGTCGCGGACGCGGGGGGTGCTCATGGGGCTCAGCCTAGGCGGACGGCTCCGCCACCGGCGGCAGCCGCCAGTCGACCGGCGCGGTGCCGAGCGTCCTGAGGTGCTCGTCGACCCGGCTGAACGGTCGCGAGCCGAAGAAGCCGCGCGACGCCGACAACGGGCTGGGGTGCGGGCTCGCGACCACCGGCACGTCGCCGAGCAGCGGCTGCAGGTCCTGCGCCTGACGTCCCCAGAGGACGGCGACGAGCGGTGCGTCGCGGGCGACGAGGGCGCGGATGGCCTGCTCGGTGACCTTCTCCCACCCCATCCCGCGGTGGCTGGCCGGGGCGCCGACGCCGACGGTGAGCACGCGGTTGAGCAGCAGCACGCCCTGCGCGGCCCAGGCGCTCAGGTCGCCGTGCGGCGACCGTGGGACGCCGAGGTCGGCCTCCAGCTCGGTGAAGAGGTTCGCGAGGCTGCGCGGGACGGGGCGCACGTCGGGCTGCACCGAGAACGAGAGCCCCATGGGGTGTCCGGGCGTGGGGTAGGGGTCCTGACCGACGACGAGCACCTTGACGTCGGCGAACGGCTCGCGGAAGGCGCGCAGGATCGCGTCGCCGGCCGGGAGCCAGGGACGGCCCTCGGCCGTCTCGCGGCGCAGCACGTCGCCGAGGCGGTGGATCTCGTCCTCGACCGGGGCGAGGGCGTCGGCCCAGCCGGGCCCGACGACGTCGCGGAGAGGGTGCGGCATGTCCCGCATTCCACCAGACGCTGGGGTGTCGTCGCCCGCCGCCGTTGCCCTGACCACCGCCGAGGGCCGACGTCGCGGCGACGTCTAGACTGCTCGGCGCAGTGTCAGCCATCACCGCGTACCGCACGCTGCTGCGGATCGTCGGGCCCGCCTACGTCGTCGTAGCCTTCCTCGGGCGAGTTCCGCTTGCCATGAGCCAGATGGGCACGCTGCTGCTGGTCAGCGCCGCGACGGGACGGTACGCGCTCGGCGGTGCCGCGGCGGGAGCCCTGGCCGTCGCGAACGCCGTCGGCGCCCCGTTCTTCGGCTCGCTCGCCGACCGGGTCGGGCAGCGACCGGTGGTCCTGGCGCAGTCGTGGGCGGGCGGCGCGGGGCTCGCCGCGATCGTGTGGACCACGCAGGCGGGTGCGTCGCCGGCGGTCATCGTCGCCGTCGCCGCGCTGGCCGGTCTCGCGACGCCGCAGATCGGGCCCCTCGCCCGGGTCCGCTGGCAGCCGATCACGAAGGACGTGCCCGACCAGCGTCGGCGCAGGGCGAGCCCGGGCAGGCGGGCCTGATCCACGCGACGCTGGGCGTCGGGAGCGCCATCGCCGGGCTCGCGATCGCGGCGCTGCCGGAGCGGATCGGGTACCCGACGCGCATGGTCGCGTCGGCGGCCGCGCTGCTCGTCCTCTCGGCGCCGCTGCTGCTCGTGCAGACGATCGGCCAGCTCGTCGCCGTCATCGCCCTGCTCGGCTTCGCGGTGGCGCCCTACATGATCAGCAACTTCGCCATGGCGGGTGAGGTGGTCGTGCCCGAGCGGGTGGGCACGGCCATGACGCTGCTCGCCGGGGCCACCGGGATCGGCTACGCCCTGGGCTCGACGCTCGCCGGCCGGCTTGCCGACCTCGGCGGCCACACCCCGGCCTTCGCGGTCACCGTGTCCGCGACCGCGCTCGCCCTCGTCGTCTCGGTCCTGTTCCGGGCGCGTCGCGGCCGCGGCGGCACGCGTCCGGACGTCCGTACGGCCTGAGCGATCCGGCACGCGCCCGGCTGCCGCGACCGCCACCGGATGTGGCACGGTCGTGACGTCGAGGAGAGGGAGGCGTCGTGACCTGGGCCGTGCTCGGTGGGCTGGTGCTGCTCGCCCTCGTCGACAGCACGAGCGCCGGCACGTTGCTGCTCCCGCTCTGGATGCTGGTCGCCCCACGGGTGCGGCCGAATCGGGTGCTGCTGTTCCTCGCCACGGTGGCGGTGTTCTACGCGGCGGTCGGCGTGGTGCTCCTGCTCGGCGTCGATGCCGTCCTCGACGCGGTCTCAGGCGCCGGAGACGCCCTCGCCCGCAACCGTCCGCTGGCCGTGGTGCAGCTGCTGGTCGGCGCGGCGCTGTTCTGGTGGAGCTGGCCCCTCGAGCGACGTGCCAAGGAGCGCGGTGGTCCGAGCCCGCGCGCCGTGCGGTGGCGGGCGGCGCTGCAGGGCGAGGGGGTGCCGGCGCGCACGACGGTGCTCGTCGCGCTCGTGGCGACCGTCCTCGAGCTGGCGACGATGCTGCCCTACCTCGCCGCGATGGGCCTGCTGTCGCGGTCCGGCCTCGAACGACCCTGGCAGCTCCTCGTGCTGCTCGGGTACGTCGCTGTCATGGTGCTGCCGGCCCTCGTGCTGCTCGCCCTGCGTCTGGTGGCGGCGCGCCGGGTGGAGCCGTGGCTCGAGCGCATCGACGCGTGGATGACGGCCCGCAGCGGCGTCGCGATGAGCTGGATCGTCGGCCTGGTGGGCTTCCTGGTCGGTGCCGACGCGCTGTCGCGCCTGACGACCTGAGCCGTCCCGGACGTCGCCGTCCTCGTCAGCGGCGCCGCGTGGTCGTCTCGGGGTTGTCGCGCGCGGGTCGCGGCGTCTTGTCGTGCGTGTGGCGCACGGTGCGCAGGTCGTCGAGGAAGCGCGTGGCCCACAGCTCGATGTCGTTCTCGACCACCTGCTTGCGCATCGCCTTCATGCGGCGGGTGCGCTCCTTCTCGGGCGCGCGGATCGCCTCGAGCAGCGCCTCCTTGAGACCGTTGATGTCGTAGGGATTCACCCGGTACGCCTGGCGCAGCTCGGCGGCCGCCCCGGCGAACTCGCTCAGCACCAGGGCGCCGTCGTCGTCGTAGCGGCACGCCACGTACTCCTTGGCGACGAGGTTCATCCCGTCGCGCAGCGGCGTCACGACCATGACGTCGGCCGCGCGGTACAGCGCCGCCATCTCCTCGCGCGGGTAGGAGGCGTGCAGGTAGGTGATGGGCTGCGCGCCGATCCGCCCGACGTCGCCGTTGATGCGACCGACGAGGCGGTCGATGTCGTCGCGCAGCAGCCGGTACTGCTCGACGCGCTCGCGCGACGGCGTGGCCACCTGCACGAAGACGGCGTCGTCGACGTCGACCGCACCCTCGGTGACCAGCTCGCCGAACGCGCGGAGCCGCTGCCGCAAGCCCTTGGTGTAGTCGAGGCGGTCGATGCCGAGCAGCACGCACCGCGGGTTGCCGAGGCTCTCGCGGATCTCGGCGGCGCGGGCGACCACCTCGGGTCGGCGCGCCATCTCCTCGAACCCGGCCGCGTCGATCGAGATCGGGTAGGCGCGGGCCGTGACCGTCCGCCCGTCCTCGAGGTAGACCGTGTCGCGGTGCGTCTTGTGCCCGACCCGCTGACGCACCAGGCGGACGAAGTTCTGCGCCGCCCCCGGGAGCTGGAAGCCGACGAGGTCGGCGCCGAGCAGCCCCTCGAGGATGGAGCGGCGCCACGGCAGCTGCTGGAAGAGCTCGTTGGGCGGGAAGGGGATGTGCAGGAAGAAGCCGATGCGCAGGTCGGGGCGCAGCTCGCGCAGCATCTGGGGGACGAGCTGCAGCTGGTAGTCCTGCACCCAGACGACGGCGTTGCGCCGCGCGATCCGCGCCGCCTTCTTGGCGAAGCGACGGTTGACCTCGACGTAGGACTCCCACCACTCGCGGTGGAACTCCGGCGGGGCGACGACGTCGTGGTACAGCGGCCAGAGCGTCGCGTTGGAGAAGCCCTCGTAGTACTCCTCGTACTCCTGGCCGGTCAGGTGCACCGGCACGAGGGTGATGCCGTCGTGCTCGAACGTGCGCAGCTTCTCATCTGGTGCGCCGTGCCAGCCGATCCACGCGCCACCGTTGCGTCGCATGACGGGCTCGAGCGCCGTCACGAGACCACCGGGGGAGGTGCGCCAGGTGGTGCTGCCGTCGGGCTGGACCACACGATCGACGGGCAGCCGGTTGGCGATCACCACGAAGTCAGCCGTTGCCGCCATGCCCCCACCCTAGGGGGTCGCGCCGACGTCGCCCCTCGACGACGCACCTCGACGTCACGCGCGTCGGCGTCGGGTCAGGCGCGCGTGCGGACGCCGACCTGCTCGAGGATCGTGTCCATCAGCTCCTGCAGCTGCACGGTCGCGTCCAGCGGCAGCAGGTCAGACTCGGTGCGTCCCGCGCGCAGGCACGCGGCGACCTCGACCGCCTCGTGGGCGTAGCCCCGGCCGATCACCGGGACGTCGATCGTCTCGGCGTCGTCGCCGCGCACGAGGGTGAACGACGTGGGGTGGTGGAAGCGCCGCCCGATCTCGATGCGTCCCTCGGTGCCGGCCACGGAGGCCGTGTTGTCGGACTGCGCGAGCTGCGTCCACGCCAGGCTCGAGACGGGCTCGACCCCACGATCTCCGCACCCGTCGTGCACCAGCGTGGCCCCGCCGGCCACGTCGAAGCCGCGCTCGTGCAGCGCCCCTGCGGCGGCGACGGTGTGCGGCTGGCCGAGCAGCAGGTGCGCGAACGTGAGCGGGTAGATGCCGATGTCGAGCAGTGCGCTCGCACCGAGCTCGGGCTCCCACAGCCGGGCCACGTCGGGGTCCGCGACGAAGCCCAGCTCGGCCCGCACCTCGCCCAGCTCTCCCAGCGCGCCGTCGCCGACGAGCCGCTGCACCTCCCGGATCACGGGGTTGGTGCGCATCCACATCGCTTCCGCGAGGAACAGACCGCGCTCGCGTGCGTGCTCGACCAGCCGTCGGCCGCTCGCGGCGTCGAGGGTCAGCGCCTTCTCGCACAGCACCGCCTTGCCCGCGTCGAGGCACAGCGTCGCGTCCTCCAGGTGGCGTCCGTGCGGGCTGGCCACGTAGACGACGTCGACCTCGGGGTCGGCCGCGAGCTCCTCGTAGCTGCCGTAGCCGCGGGCGTCGGCGGAGCCGTGCTCGGCCACGAAGGCCCGCGCCCGCTCCACGTCGCGCGAGCCCGCGGCGACGACCTCGTGGTCGTCCAGCAGGGCCAGGTCGCGGGCGAAGCTGCCGGCGATCTTGCCGGTCGCGAGCACGCCCCAGCGCAGCGGGCGGTCGGCGGGGACGGGCGCGGCAGGTACGGGTGCGGCGGGGGTCGGCGACATGTCCCACGCATACCAGACGATCCCGTCGCCGAAGCGAATGACAGGCGTGTGATTCCTGGGTTACGATCGGGCCATGAGTGCAGCGGAGCAGCCGACCCACGAGACGGCACGCCCCGGCGACACCCTGACCGAGCGCGATCTGGAGATGCTCGCGATGGAGCGGCTGTGGTGGCAGTTCGCGGGGGCCAAGGAGCAGGCCATCCGCGAGAAGTTCGACATGTCCGCCACCCGCTACTACCAGCTGCTCAACGCGCTGATCGACCGCGACGACGCCCTCGCCTTCGACCCGCTGCTGGTCAAGCGACTGCGTCGGCTGCGGGCCCAGCGCCAGCGCAGCCGGTCGGCGCGACGCCTCGGCATCGACCTCTGAGACGCGGGCGGCTGGTGTCCGACCACCGACGCACGGTGACGCGCCGGGCGTTCGTCCTGCCGTCCTGGGCGCTCGTCACGTCCGCCGTCGTCGTCCTGCTCGGTGCCGGCTGGCTCGGCTGGATCGTCGTCGAAGGCGACGACACCGCAGCCGTCGCCGCGCCGACGTCGAGCCCCTCGAGCACGACCAGCCCCACCGCCTCGGCCTCGCCGAGCGCGTCGCCCAGCCCCACGCCCAGCCCGACGCCGAGCAGGACGCCGAGCCCCAGCCCGTCGCCCACGCCGACCCCCACCCGGACCACGCCGCCCGTCGACCGTTCCGCCGTGCCGGTCTCGGTGCTGAACGCCACCCGGACGCCCGGCCTGGCCCGGTCGGCCGGCGCCACCGTCACCGCGCGTGGTTGGACGCTCGCGGGTGTCGGCAACTGGCGCGGCTACGTGCCGGCCAGCACCGTCTACTACCCGGCCGGACGCGAGGCCGAGGCGCGGCAGCTCGCCGCCGACCTGGGCGTCTCGGCGGTCGCCCCGGCACCCGCCGGCATCAACCGGCAGCGCCTCACGCTCATCGTCGTGGCGCCCGTCACCTGACCCCAGGTCACGACCCGTGCGGCCCCGTCGCAGTGTCATGATGCTGGGGTGCCTGCGGCAGATCCCCTGACGACGTCCGACGTCCCGGCCTCCCTGCTCGTCGAGCCCGAGCGCATCCTCCTCGGCCTCGACTTCGACGGCACGCTCGCGCACGTCGTCGACGACCCGACACAGGCGTTCGCGCACCCCGACGCGGTGTCGGCGGTCGCGCGGCTGGGCCACGTGCTGGGCCAGGTCGCGATCATCACCGGTCGCCCGGTCGACCAGGCGCTCGCGCTGAGCGGCTTCTCCGGCATGCGCGGCCTCGAGCACCTCGTCGTGTGCGGGCAGTACGGCGCCGAGCGGTGGGACGCGGCCACCGGCACGCACCTGCGGCCCGACCGCCCGGCGTCGGTGGCCCGGCTCGCGGAGGTGCTGCCCGCCTGGCTCGCCGCGCACGACGCCGCGCACGTGCGGATCGAGGACAAGGGGCTCGCCGTCGCCGTCCACACGCGCGGCATCGACGCCGGTCTCATCCACGCGCTCGATGCCCCTCTGCGCGCCCTGGCCCACGAGCTCGACCTCGAGGTCGAGCCAGGTCGTCAGGTGCTCGAGCTGCGCGGGCACGCGACCGACAAGGGCGTGGCGCTGCGCGGCCTGCTCGCGGAGACGGGACTGCGCCGGGTCGTCTACGCCGGCGACGACCTGGGCGACCTGCCCGCCTACGACGCCGTCGACCAGCTGCGCACCGACGGGGGCGAGGGGGTGCTCGTCGCGTCGGCTTCGGGGGAGCAGGACGCGCTCGTCGGCCGGTCCGACGTCGTGCTCGACGGCCCCGACGCGGTGGCCGCGTGGCTGACCGCCTGGGCGGACGCGCTCGACGCGTGAGCATCCACGGCGCCGCCGACGGCTCGTGGGTGGGTCGTGGCACGCACACGCGCTGGACACGCGTGCGCACGGTCGTGAACTGGGCGAACCTCAGCACGCCGGTCGGGCTGCTGGCGGCACGCGCCGGCGGGGCGAGCCTGCACCCCATCGGTCGGGGTGTGCTGGTCGCCACCGGGTGGCGCTGGCGGCGCGCCGGTGTCGACGCGACGACCGTCGGGTCGGTCGTGCTCACGCCGCGCGACGTCGCCTGGCTGCGGGCGCGACCGGCGCTGGTGCGTCACGAGGACCGCCACGTCACGCAGTACGCCTGGCTGCTGGGGCCGGTGTTCCTGCCGCTGTACCTGCTCGCCGCCGCGGTCTCGTGGGTCGCCACCCGCGACACCGCGTCGTGGAACCCGTTCGAGCGGATGGCCGGGCTCGTCGACGGCGGGTACCGACCCGCGCGCACGCGGTGGTGCCGCCGTCGACGTTCGCCCGGCTGCTGACGGTCGGTCTCAGCCGACCGTGGCACTCCCTCCGGTCCGTTGCGCCCACCCCAGGCTCAGCCGGACGTCGTCGAGGCCGGCGTAGCGCGTCTCGACCCGCGCCACGCACACGGCGACGTCCGTCGGGTCGTCGTGCTCCTCGCACTCCGCCGTCGCCTCCGAGAGCGTCGGCGGGTGCTCGACGCTGCCGTCGAGCCGCGTGACCGAGAACCCGTACCGGGCGTCGCCCTCCACGGCGACGATCGTGCTGCCGGGCCAGGGCGGCGCGGCGTCGCCGGCCGACGGCGCACCCGGGCTGGACGGGGCGCCGGGCAGGGCGGGGCTGAACAGGAAGGGGGCCGCGAGGGCGGCGAGCAGGGCGGGGACGGGGGGAACGGGCACGGTGACCTCCGGATCGACGACGCCGGTCGGTCCGACGCCGCTCAGGACATGGCCGCTCGCGGCGGTCCGCGGTCCGCGGACCCAGCTGCTGTGGACGCGCGCCCGCGGGCCCGGCGTGCCACGCTCGGGCTGTGGACACCCGCCCTCCGGTGCTCGACCCGCGGACGCGCGATCTCGTCATCCGGACCGAGTGGACACATGGTGAGACGCCTGCCTAGGCTGGTCTCGCTCATCCAGAGGGGTTCAGGGACACGGCCCGACGACGCCCCAGCAACCAGCTCCGCACGTCCGCCCCGGACGCGGGAGCCAGGTGCTCATTCCGTCCCGACCACCGTGGTCGGGAAAGATGACCAGGAGGTTCTCGTGAGCATCACCGCCCCCACCCCCACCGCCGCAGGCACGTCCGGCTCCGCCGACGACGCCGAGGTGGACGTCCGCGGCTCGCTCCGAGACGGCGCCTTCGGCTCCGCGACGGGCCTCGTCTGTCGCGAGTGCGGCGCGACGCGCGAGCTCGGCCCGCACTACGCGTGCCACGACTGCTTCGGCCCGCTCGAGGTCGCCTACGACTTCGGCACGGTCACCCGCGAGCAGATCGAGGCCGGCCCGCGCAACATCTGGCGCTACAAGGCCCTCCTGCCGGTCCCCGAGGACATCGAGTCCAGCCCCAACACCGAGCCCGGCTTCACGCGCCTGCTCGAGGCCCGCAACCTCGCCGACGAGCTCGGCATCGCGCGGCTGTGGGTGAAGGACGACAGCACGAACCCCACCAACTCCTTCAAGGACCGCGTCGTCGCCTGTGCGCTGAGCGCCGCCACCGAGCTCGGCGCCAAGGTCTTCGCCTGCCCCTCGACCGGCAACCTGGCCAACGCCGTGGCCGCGGCGGGTGCCCGCGCCGGCATCCGCACGGTGGTCTTCATCCCGAGCAACCTCGAGACGCCGAAGCAGGTCAACTCGGCCGTCTTCACCGACAACCTGGTGGCCGTCGAGGGCAACTACGACGACGTCAACAAGCTCGCCAGCGAGATCGCCGGCGAGGAGGACGGCTGGGCGTTCGTCAACGTCAACGTGCGTCCGTTCTACGCGGAGGGCTCCAAGACGCTCGGCTACGAGATCGCCGAGCAGCTGGGCTGGCGCCTGCCCGACCAGATCGTCATCCCCGTGGCGTCGGGCTCGCAGCTCACGAAGGTGCACAAGGCGTTCCAGGAGCTGATCACGCTGGGGCTCGTCGAGGACAAGCCCTACAAGGTCTTCGGCGCCCAGGCCGAGGGCTGCAACCCGGTGGCCACGGCGTTCGCCGAGGGCCACGACGCTATCCGTCCGGTCAAGCCCGACACGATCGCGAAGTCGCTGGCCATCGGCAACCCCGCCGACGGCATCTACGTGCTCGACGTGACGCGCTCGACCGGCGGCGCCGTCGAGCAGGTCAGCGACGACGAGATCCGCGAGGCGATCGTGCTGCTCGCCCGCACCGAGGGCATCTTCACGGAGACGGCCGGCGGCACCACGCTCGCCACGCTCAAGAAGCTCGTGGCCACGGGCGCGCTCGACCCGGACCTCGAGACGGTCTTCATCAACACCGGTCACGGCCTGAAGACCCTCGACGCGGTGTCGGGCTCGGTCGGACCGGCCGCGACCATCGCTCCCACCTACGACGCGTTCGTGGCCTCCGGCCTCGCCTGAGCCCCGTCCGCCCAGCCCTCATCGAATCCAGGAGACCACTGTGTCCGTGTCCGTCCGCATCCCCACCATCCTGCGCAGCTACACCGGCGACTCCTCCTCGGTCTCGGCCGAGGGCGCCACGCTGACGGAGGTGCTCGACTCCCTCGAGTCGAACCACCCCGGCATCAAGGCGCGCATCGTCGACGAGGACGGCAAGCTGCGTCGCTTCGTCAACGTCTACGTCGCCGAGGAGGACGTCCGCTTCGCGCAGGGTCTGGACACGCCCGTGAAGGACGGCAGCCAGGTCAGCATCATCCCCGCCGTCGCTGGGGGCGCCTGACCCCGACCGAGCGCAGCTGGGGGCACCCCCGCTTGCGGGGGCGGGAGCGGGTCGGGCGAGTGGAGCCGTCGCAGGAAGGGCGTAGCCGCGACGGACGAGTAGTGCGCGCCGAAGGCGCCCCGCCTGGAGCCCGCGCACCCAGGGCGTGGCCGCGCGGGAGATCGAGACCTGGTGGGTGTGCAGACCCAGCCGCGCACGAGCCGTTGCCGGGTGGTCTCGATACGCCGGTCCGCGCTCCTTCGTCGCCGGACCAGCTACTCGACCAGCGGTGGTCGCTTGTCGTCATGGCTCCGTGGTCGGCGTCCAGCCGTTGCCGGGTGGTCTCGATACGCCTTCCCGCGCTCCTTCGTCGCCGGGACGGCTACTCGACCATCGGGATCGGCGGCGGGCTCAGCGGACGAACCGCGGCGTCAGCGGCGGGTTCCACCAGACGCCGTTGCTGGAGCGGACGGCGCCGAGGACGTGCAGCACGACGGCGACGACGATCACCAGCGGGTACAGGACGAAGCCGATGAGGACCAGCATCAGCAGGGCCGAGATCACGAGGTAGATCAGCGTCGTGATCTGGATGTTCAGGGAGTTGGCGGCCTGACGTCGCGCGAACTCGCCCTTGTCCTTGTACATGAGGTAGATGACGAGCGAGGCGACGAAGCCCAGCGTCCCGGCGCTCACCACGAGCGCGGCGGCGGGGATGGCGTGGACGACGACGCCGACGTTGCGCTCGGTCGTGTCGGGCGTCGCGGCGCTGCCGGACGTGGTGCCGGGGTTCTCCTGGTCGTCGGGCCAGCCGGGGTACGCGCTCATGGGTCCTCTTCTCATGACGGGTGGTCTGCGTCCAGCCAAGCACGCCCGTCCTGGTCGCGCGACGTCTCCCGGGGTGGAGTCCGGGTCCCCCCAGGGGCACGGGGGTCCGAACCCTGGGGCGTCGGGGGGTGTCCGGCGGGTGAACCGCACCCTTCTGCCGTTCGTCCGACGCGTATAGGCTCGGTGCCGGACCGGGCCGGTCCGGTGGTCGATCGCCGTCAGGTGGGAGTGCGTCATGGTGCAGGGCACCGTCAAGTGGTTCAACGCCGCGAAGGGCTACGGCTTCATCGAGGTGGAGGGCCAGGGCGACGTGTTCGTCCACTGGTCGCGCATCAAGTCCGACGGGTACAAGACGCTCGACGACGGCCAGTCCGTCGAGCTCGAGGTCGTCGACGGGCCGAAGGGCCGCGAGGCGCACGAGGTCGTCGGGCACTGATCCGGACGACGTCGGCGTGACCGTGGGGCGCGCCGTCGGGGCCCTCGCGGGCGGCCGTATCCGACACTTGCGGTGTCACATGGCCGCTGACATACTCCCGGAATGTTCCCCGCATCCCTCCGCGCCGCCGAGCCCTCCTCGGTCGGCGGGGCCGCCCTCGACCAGGTGCTCGGCCTCAGCGTCGGCGCCGCCGTCGTCACCGCGGTCCTCGTCTACGTCGCCTGGGCCCACCGCACCCACCGCATCGAGTGGTTCCAGCGTCTCGGCGACGCGCTGCACGCGCGCACCGGTGAGCCCGGCTGGGCGTCGATCCCGGCCCTGTTCGTCGCCAGCTCGCTCGTCGTGGCCCTCCTCGGCTTCCTCTGGGACGTCAGCCTGCACGCCGGGCGAGGTCGCGACGAGGGACCGCTCGCGAACCCCGCGCACTACCTGATCCTCTACGGCCTGTTCGCCCTCTTCGTCGCCGGCATGAGCGCGGTCGTGTTCCCGCGCGACGGCCAGAAGCCCGGCATCGCGTCGGTGCGGATCACCCGCCGCTGGTACGCGCCGGTGGCCGGCATCTTCATCGCGGCCTGCGGCTTCTACGCCCTCATCGGCTTCCCGCTCGACGACGTCTGGCACCGGCTCTTCGGCCAGGACGTCACGCTCTGGGGCCCGACGCACCTCATGCTCATCGGCGGTGCGGGTCTGTCCACGGCGGGCATCATCCTGCTGCACCGCGAGGCGGAGTTCTCCGAGGAGTGGAAGCGCTCGGCCGACAACCACAGCGCCCGCACGCTGCACAAGCTGACCCTCTCGATGGCGTTCGGTGGTCTGCTCATCGGCCTGTCGGTGTTCCAGGCCGAGTTCGACTTCGGCATCGCGCAGTTCCGCATGGTGTTCGCGCCGCTGATGATCGCCGCGGCGGCCGCGCTCACGCTGGTGGCCGCCCGTCTGTACGCCGGACCCGGCGCTGCCCTGTTCGCCGCGTTCTTCTTCGTCATCGTGCGCGGCGTGGTCTCCTTCATCGTCGGCGACGTGTTCGGCCAGGCGAACCACGTCTTCCCGCTCTACCTGGGCAGCGCCCTGCTCATCGAGCTGCTGGCGCTCAGCAGGCTCAAGGAGCGGCCGCTCGTCTTCGGCGCGGTCGGTGGCCTCCTCATCGGCACCGTCGGGTCCGTCATCGAGAAGTTCTGGAACGACGCCGTCTTCCAGTTCCCGTGGCCCCAGGACATCTGGCTGGAGAGCCTGGTCACCGTCGTCCCGGTCGCCGTCGGGGCGGGACTGTGCGGTGCGCTGTTCGCCGTGGGTCTCGACGGTCGGCTCCCCGTCAACCGCTGGGTGGGCCGCTCGATCGTGGTCGGGTCGATCCTCGTCACGTCGTTGGCCGTCGCCAACGGCCTGAACGCCACGGTCCCCGACGACGCGCAGGTGCGGTTCACGGTGCAGCAGGTCGGCACGGAGGACGAGCCCGAGGTCATGGTGCAGGCCACCACCACCGAGGGTCTCATCGACGCGCACCCGACCTGGGTGCAGATCACCGCCTGGCAGGGCGGCGGCGCGGGCGTGGTCACGCAGCAGCTGCGTCGCACCGGGCCCGACTCGTGGGAGACCACGAGCCCGGTCCCGATCGGCGGCAGCTGGAAGACGCTCCTGCGCGTCCAGGACGGACGCATGCTCACCGCGGCCCCCATCTTCCTGCCCGCCGACGAGGCGCTGGGTGCGGAGGAGGTGCCGGCCGAGGCCGAGATGACGCGCGACTTCGTCCCGGAGATCACGATCCTGCAGCGTGAGCGCGAGCTCGACACGTCGCCCTGGCTCTGGGGTGCTGCGAACCTCGTGGTCCTCGTCTGCAGCCTGGCCATCCTGGCGGGCATCAGCGTGGCCGTGGCCCGGGTCTCCGGCGCGATCGCCCGCGAGGGTCGGCGGCGCCGCGAGGAGCTCGAGTCCGGACCCGGTGGCGGCGACGGCGTCGACGAGGGCAGCGGGGCCGGCCGGGCGTGACGCCCGGGGAGGTGCTGTGGGCGCACCACGCGGCCCTCGTCGCGATCCCGGCCTTCGTGCCGGCCATCGTGGTCGTGGCCGTCGTGCTCCACATCGCCCGCAAGGACCGTCGGGACGAGGCCGAGGAGCGTGAGCTGATCGAGCGTGCGTTCCGCCCCGACGACGATGCCCCCGACGAGACCGACGACGACAGGAGAGATCGATGAGGACCACGTGGGCCGGGTGCGTGCTCGGGGCCCTGCTGCTCGCCGGCTGCGGCGCGGGGGAGGACGTCCCCGACGCGTCGACGTCGTCGACCCCGTCGGCGACCGCCACCGCGACGGCGTCCGGCACACCCCCGACGAGCGCGACGCCGGACTCCGAGGGCGTGACGGTGGAGGTGAGGCTCACCGCCGACGGACCGCAGCCCCGCGGCAAGCGGGTGAAGGTGAAGGTCGGCGAGCCGGTCACGCTGACCGTGACGGCCGAGGTGGCTGACGAGGTGCACGTGCACTCCGACCCGGAGGTGAGCATCGACGTCCAGCCGGGTGAGACGGTGTCGCGCACGTTCACCCTCGATCGTCCGGGCCAGGTGGCGGTGGAGTCGCACGAGACCCACGCGACCATCGTCCAGCTCGTCGTCCGGCCCTGACCGTGCTCGACCTGCTGCCGCAGCACGGCGTGGGCGGCTCGACCGACCTGCCCGTGCCGTTCCTGTACGCCGTCGTGGGCGCGAGCTGGGCCCTGACGATCTCCTTCGCCGTGCTCGCGTTCGCCTGGAAGGAGCCGCGGCTCCAGCCTGCGGCGGAGCAGCCCGGCGGGGCTGACGAGCCGCGACGTCGACCGTGGTTGGCGGTCGTGGGTCTGCTGCTGGCCGCGTGGTTCCTGGGCGCGCTCTTCCTGGGACCCGACGACGCGTCGAACCCGGGCATCGGGGCGTTCTACGTCCTCGTGTGGGTGGGGCTGGTGCCGCTCGCGCTGCTGGCGGGGCACGTGTGGAAGGACCTGTCGCCGTGGCGCTCGGTCCAGTGGCTGGTGGGTCGGCTCACGGGTCGTCCCGACGGGTTCGTGGTCTACCGCCCGGCGTGGGGCTACTGGCCTGCGGCGGCCGGGCTGTTCGCGTTCGTGTGGCTCGAGCTCGCCTCTCCCGACGCCGGCTCCGTCGACGCGGTGCGCACGTGGGTGGCGGTCTACGTCGTCGTGACGGTGGCGGGTGGCGTCGTGTTCGGGCCGCGCTGGTTCGACCGTGCCGACCCGTTCGACGTGTACAGCGCCGTGGTGGCGCGGCTCGCGCCGCTGGTGCGCGACCGGCGCTTCGCGCCGCACAACCCGCTGCGCTCGCTCCCGCTGCTGCCCGTGGCGCCCGGGATCGTCGCGGCGGTGTCGGTGCTCCTCGGGTCGACGGCGTTCGACAGCTTCTCCGCGTCGCAGGCCTGGCAGTCGGCGGCGCACTCCACGCTCACCACGTCGCTCGTGCTGCTGCTGTTCTGCGTGGTGGTGGCGGTGGCGTTCGTGGCCGCCTCGGTGGCTACGGGAGGGGTGACGTCGGCCCAGCGCCGAGCGCTGCCGGGGCTGATGGCGCACTCGCTGGTGCCGATCGTCGTCGGCTACGTCTTCGCGCACTACCTGACCTACCTCGTCGAGCGCGGTCAGGGCGTGGTGATCGGCCTGCTGCAGCTGCTCGGCACGGGCGACGGGCTCACGGTGTCGTACGTCCTGTCCGAGCACCCCGACCTCCTCGCGGTCTACAAGGTCGGATTCGTCGTCGCCGGGCACGTGGTGGCGGTGGTCGCGGCGCACGACAAGGCCCTCGAGGTGCTGCCGCGCGCGCACCGCCTCACCGGCCAGCTCGCGATGCTCGTGCTCATGGTCGGCTACACCTTCACGGGCATCTACCTGCTGCTCTCGGTCTGAGCCCGTCCTCGGGCCGCCGCTCGTAGACTGGTGCGATGGGAACGGGTGCCGCAGCGGTCGGGGAGCTGTCGGCGCACCCCGTGGCGGTCCTCGCCATCCCGGCGTTCGTCCCCGTGGTGGGCATCGTCCTGACCGTCCTCTGGATCGCCCGCCAGGACCGCCGGGCCGCGGCGCAGGAGGCCGACCCCGACCCCCGCCCCGACCCGTCGGCCGCGCCGCCCCTGCTCGACGTCGACGCGTCGCCGTCGCCCCGCCGCCCTTGGCGCGACCGCCTCCCCCGCCTCGTCATCGGCGACGACGACTAGCGTCGCGACGTCGCCGCAACTGGCACTCTCCCCACCCGATTGCCAGTCCTGGGTTAGCACTCCTATAGTGAGAGTGCTAGACATCCGACCGGCCCGGTGAGGGTCGGGACGGCGGCGGGAAGGGATCGTCGCGCGTCCTGGCTCGTCCGTCGCGGGCACCGACCGGTCACACCCGAACCACGTCGAACCGGAGAGTTCCACATGGCCAAGTCCATTGCGTTCAACGAGGAGGCCCGCCGCGGCCTCGAGCGCGGCATGAACCAGCTTGCCGACGCCGTCAAGGTGACGCTCGGCCCCAAGGGCCGCAACGTCGTGCTGGAGAAGAAGTGGGGCGCCCCCACGATCACCAACGACGGTGTGTCCATCGCCAAGGAGATCGAGCTCGAGGACCCCTACGAGAAGATCGGCGCCGAGCTCGTCAAGGAGGTCGCCAAGAAGACCGACGACGTCGCCGGCGACGGCACCACGACGGCCACCGTCCTGGCCCAGGCGCTCGTGCGCGAGGGTCTGCGCAACGTGGCCGCCGGCGCCAACCCGATGGGCCTGAAGAAGGGCATCGAGACCGCCGTCGAGGCCATCAGCAGCCAGCTGCTCGGCATGGCCAAGGACGTCGAGACCAAGGAGCAGATCGCCTCCACCGCGTCCATCTCGGCCGCCGACACCACGGTCGGCGAGATCATCGCCGAGGCCATGGACAAGGTCGGCAAGGAGGGCGTCATCACGGTCGAGGAGTCGAACACGTTCGGCCTCGACCTCGAGCTCACCGAGGGCATGCGCTTCGACAAGGGTCACCTGTCGGGCTACTTCGTCACCGACCCCGAGCGCATGGAGACGGTCCTCGAGGACCCCTACATCCTCATCGTCAACAGCAAGATCAGCTCGGTCAAGGACTTCGTCCCGGTGCTCGAGAAGGTCATGCAGTCGGGCAAGCCGCTCGCGATCATCGCCGAGGACGTCGAGGGCGAGGCGCTGGCCACCCTGATCGTCAACAAGATGCGCGGCACCTTCAAGTCGGTCGCCATCAAGGCCCCCGGCTTCGGTGACCGCCGCAAGGCCATGCTGGCCGACATCGCCATCCTCACCGGCGGCGAGGTCATCAGCGAGGAGGTCGGCCTCAAGCTCGAGAACGCCGACATCTCGCTGCTCGGCACCGCGCGCAAGGTCGTCACGACCAAGGACGAGACGACCATCGTCGAGGGCGGCGGCTCGCAGGACCAGATCGCCGGCCGGGTCAACCAGATCCGTGCGGAGATCGAGAACAGCGACTCCGACTACGACCGCGAGAAGCTGCAGGAGCGCCTCGCCAAGCTGGCCGGCGGCGTGGCCGTCATCAAGGTCGGCGCGGCCACCGAGGTCGAGCTCAAGGAGCGCAAGCACCGCATCGAGGACGCCGTGCGCAACGCGAAGGCGGCCGTCGAGGAGGGCATCGTCGCCGGTGGTGGCGTGGCGCTCGTCCAGGCCACCGCGGCCGTGTTCGAGAAGCTGCAGCTCGAGGGTGACGAGGCTACCGGTGCGAACATCGTGCGCACCGCTGCGTCGGCCCCGCTGAAGCAGATCGCCGTCAACGCCGGCCTCGAGGGCGGCGTCGTGGCGGAGAAGGTCGCCGGTTTCGAGCCGGGCCACGGCCTCAACGCCGCCACGGGCGAGTACGTCGACCTCATCGGCGAGGGCATCATCGACCCCGCTAAGGTCACGCGCTCCGCGCTGCAGAACGCCGCCTCGATCGCGGCGCTGTTCCTCACGACGGAGGCCGTCGTCGCCGACAAGCCGGAGCCCGCTCCGGCCGGTGGTGGCGCCCCCGACATGGGCGACATGGGCGGCATGGGCTTCTGAGCCCTGCGCCTCGCCGCTGACGACGAGGGCCCCGACCGGTTCGCCGGTCGGGGCCCTCTCGCGTCTCGTGCCGCGACCGGATGTCGGCGGCCCGTGCCAGGGTGGGGCACGTGGCTCGCGCACCCGTCCCCGACGTCTGGCTCGAGCGCGTCGGGCGCGTGCTCGACCCGCTGCCCGAGGCGCGGCGCGAGCGCGCCTGGACCGGCGTCCGCTGGGTCGTGCGTGGCGCCCACGTCGCGCACCTCTTCGGGGGCGAGGACGGCCTGCTCCGGATCACGTTCCGTGCCCCGATGGACGAGGTGGCCGCGTTCGAGCACCTCGGCCCGCCGTACTTCCGGGTCGGGCGCAGCGGCGACGTCGTCGGCCTGGTGCTCGACGACGCCCTGCACGAGCCCGACCTCGACGAGCTGCGCGAGCTGCTCGTCGAGTCGTACTGCGTGCAGGCGCCGCACGAGCTGATCGAGCGGGTGGAGCGTCCCGCACCGTGACGGGCCCAGGCCCTGGCAGGATGCTCGGGTGGAACCGAACGTGGGTCTGGCCCCCGAGCACCGCGAACGCCTGCGCGCCGCCGGGGCCGACGTCGACGCCGTCGACGCGCAGACCTGGACCCGGGTGCGCGACGGCGTCCCGACGTGGTGGCACGACTGCGACAACGCGCTCTACCTGGCCGACGGTGCCCTGCTGCCCCCGAAGGTGCTCGAGCAGCTGACCCTGTTCCCCGTGCGCGACGTCGTCGTGGCCGTCGGGTCCGCGCTGCGCAGCATCGCGTCGCTCCTCGTCGGCGGCGACGGTGCCACCGTCTTCGTCGACGCGGGCTGCGAGCTCACCGCCGGGGAGGTCTACTGCGGCGGCGGGTCCAGCATCGTGCTGCACGGGCCCCTCGTCGCCACCCGCTGCGCGGTCGTTGACGCGCGCAACGGTGGCAGCGTGGTGGCCCTGCCCGAGCAGCTGTGGGCGGCCGACGTCTACGTGGCCACCGACGACATGCACCGGCTCGAGGACCGCGCCACAGGGGAGCGGCTCAACCCCTTCGGCGCGAGCATCCGGCTCGGCCGCCACGTGTGGCTGTGCAAGGACGCGGTCGTCACGGGCCACGCCGACGTCGGCGACGGTGCCGTCGTGGGCATGCGCGCGGTGGTCCGGGGACAGAAGGTGCCGGCCCACAGCGTCGTTGCCGGCACGCCCGCCCGGGTGGTGCGCGACGACGTCGCCTGGAGCTACGACGACCGCCCCTGAGTCCGCCCGCTACCAGTCGGCGACGCCGACGCCGTGCCGTTCTCGCATGCTGGTCACCCGTCCGGACGGTGCAGCACCCCGCCGTAGCGTGCACGGGTCGCCCCACCCCGGCGGCACGTCCCCCACCCCGTGCGGTCACCCCGCAGGAAGGAGCTCGTCGTGTCCGAGCCCACCCCCGTCATCGAGGCCCCGAAGCGTCGCGGCCGTCTCGTCGCCATCATCGTCGCGCTCGCGGTCGTCGTCGCCGCCGTCGTCATCTTCCTCGCCACCCGTGGCGGTGCCGACGAGTCCGCCGACGACTCCAAGACCTGGCGGATCGGCGTCGTCGGCGCCAGCGACCCCTACTGGGCCGAGTACGAGAAGGCCGCGAAGAAGGCCGGCCTCGACGTCGACATCGTCGACTTCACCGACTACGCGCAGCCGAACCCGGCCGTCGCCGAGGGCGACCTGGACCTCAACCAGTTCCAGCACATCGTCTACCTCGCCGACTACAACGTCTCCAACGACCAGGACCTCGTGCCGGTCGGCGCCACGGCCATCTACCCGCTCGGCCTGTACTCCAAGAAGTACACCGACGTCGCCGACATCCCCGACGACGCGACCGTGGCCGTCCCGAACGACGCCAGCAACCAGGCCCGCGGCCTGCTCGTGCTGCAGTCCGCCGGACTCATCGAGCTCAAGGACGGCGGCACGATCTTCTCCGACCTCGCCGACGTCGACACCAGCGCCTCGCGCGTGAAGGTGACGGCCCTGGACGCCAACGTGACCGCCACGTCGCTCGACGACGTCGCCGCCGCGATCGTCAACAACGACTTCGTCGAGAAGGCCGGCCTGACGTTCTCCGACGCGATCGCCCAGGACGACCCGTCGGACCCGAACGCGCTGCCCTACGTCAACGTCTTCGCCGCACGGGCGGACGAGGCCGACGACCCGTCGGTCAAGAAGCTCGTCGAGGTCTACCAGGACACGAAGGCCGTGACCGACGGCGTGCAGGAGGTCTCGGGCGACACGGCCGTGCTGCTGAAGACGCCCGTCGACCAGCTCGTCGCCGCGCTGAAGAAGACCGAGCAGCAGACCGCCGACCAGAAGTGAGCCACGCACGGGCCCCGCGACGCGACGTCGTGGGGCCCGTCGTCGTGCAGGAGGAATGATGGCTCTCATCGAGATCCGGGACGTCACGAAGACGTACCCGCCGGCCCGCAAGGGTGCCGAGCCGGTGCACGCCGTGCGCGAGGTCGACCTGTCCGTCGAGGCCGGCGAGATCGTCGGCATCGTCGGCTACTCCGGCGCCGGGAAGTCGACCCTCGTGCGCCTCGTCAACGCGCTCGAGCCCGCCACGTCCGGCTCCATCCGCGTCGACGGCACCGAGATCGTCGGGTTGTCCGAACGGAGGCTGCAGCAGGTGCGCCGCGGCATCGGCATGATCTTCCAGCAGTTCAACCTGTTCACGTCGCGCACCGTCTACGGCAACGTCGAGTACCCGCTCGTCGTCGCAGGGGTGCCGCGCGAGGAACGACACCAGCGGATCGTCGAGCTGCTGACCTTCGTCGGGCTCGCCGACAAGGCGCACACCCACGTCGAGCAGCTGTCGGGCGGGCAGAAGCAGCGTGTGGGCATCGCCCGTGCGCTCGCCACCCGACCCGCCATCCTGCTCGCCGACGAGGCCACCAGCGCGCTCGACCCGGAGACCACGGTCGACGTGCTCAACCTGCTGCGCCGCGTCAACGCCGACCTCGGCGTCACGATCCTCGTCATCACCCACGAGATGGACGTCGTGCGCTCCATCGCCGATCGCGTGGTGGTGATGGAGGCCGGTCGTGTCGTCGAGCAGGGCGACGCGTTCGGCGTGTTCTCGCGGCCGCAGCACCCGGCCACGCAGCGGTTCGTGCGCACCCTCGTCGAGGACGTGCCCGACGAGCGCACCGTCGAGGCCATCCGTCGACGCCACGACGGCCGTCTCGTGACGGTGTCCTTCCGCGACGAGAGCGTCAGCCAGAGCGCGGTGTTCGCCGAGCTCGTACGGCGCGACGTCGAGTTCGAGCTCGTCCACGGCGGCGTCGAGCAGGTGCGTGGTCGGGCGTTCGGGCACCTCACGCTCGAGCTGCGCGGCGACCCGGCCCGCGTCGACGAGGCGGTGGGCGCGGTGTCCGCGCTCGTCGAGACGCGGGAGGTGGCGTGATGGACCGCGTCCTCGAGCTCCGCTCCGAGCTGCTCACCGCCCTGTGGGAGACCCTCTACCTCGTCGCGGGAGGCCTGACGATCGGCGGGCTGCTCGGGCTCCTCATCGGAACGACCCTGTACGTCACCCGCGCCGGCGGGATCGCACCGAACCGCGTGGTCAACGTGCTGCTCAACGTCGTCGTCAACACCTTCCGACCGATCCCGTTCATCCTGCTCGCGGTGGGCCTGCAGCCCATCGCGCGCGCCGTGGTCGGCACGGGCATCGGCAACACGATGGCCATCATCGCCGTCGTCTTCGGCGCCGCGTTCGGCATCGGCCGCATCGTCGAGCAGAACCTCGTCAGCGTGCCGCCCGGCGTGCTCGAGGCCGCCCGGGCGATGGGCGCCAGCCGCACGCGCGTGGTGCTCACCGTCCTGCTGCCCGAGGCGTTCGGCCCGCTCATCCTCGGGTACGCGTTCGCCTTCGTCGCGGTCGTCGACATGACGGCCGTCGTCGGCACCGTGGGCGGCGGCGGGCTGGGCAACTTCGCGCTGACCTACGGCTACCGCCAGTTCGACCCGTGGGTGACCTGGACGGCGATCGCCGTCGTCGTCGTCCTCGTGCAGCTCGGGCAGTTCGCGGCCAACGCAGCCGCGCGGAAGGTGCTCCGACGCTGAGCTCCTTGCCGGCCGCCCCCCTCTGACCGCCGGGGGCGATCAGAGGGCGGTGCGGACGTCCTGGAGCTCGGGGAAGAACGTGAGCTCCAGGGCGCGCTGCAGGAACGTGGTGCCGCTGGAGCCGCCGGTGCCGCGCTTGTGGCCGATGATGCGCTGCACGGTCTTGAGGTGGCGGAAGCGCCAGAGGTGGAACCCCTCCTCGACGTCGACCAGCTCCTCGCAGGTCTCGTAGACCTCCCAGTGCGTCTCGGGGTCGGCGTACACGCGGCGGAAGACCTCCACGACGTCCGGGTGCGGCACGTACGGCTGCGTGAGGTCGCGGTCCAGCACCTCGCGCGGCACGGCGTGTCCGTGGCGCGAGAGGTAGGCCAGGAAGGTGTCGTACAGGCTCGGGGCGGCGAGGTCGGCCGCGAGCTGGTCGCGCGTGACGGGCTCGTGGTCGAAGACCTTCACCATCGCCGGGTTCTTGTTGCCCAGCAGGAACTCCACGGTCCGGTACTGCGCCGACTGGAACCCCGACGCCCGCCCGAGGGCGTCGCGGAACTGCAGGTACTCGACGGGGGTGAGCGTCTCGAGCACCCCGCACTGCTCGAACATCTGCCGCTGCACCGCCTTCACGCGCGCGAGCCGCTTCAGCGCCGGGGCGAGCTGGTCGGCGTCGACCAGCGCGATCGCCGAGCGCAGCTCGTGCACCAGCTGCTTGAGCCACAGCTCGGTCACCTGGTGCTGGACGACGAACAGCATCTCGTCGTGGTGGTCGGTCACCGGCTGCTGCGCCGCGAGCAGCAGGTCGAGCCGCAGGTAGGAGCCGTACGTCGACTCGCCGGCCAGGTCGGTCGCGACCCCGTCCTCGACGGGGCGGTGGGTGGGCCTCATGTTCCGATGGTGCCGCAGGCGACGGTCAGGGCCTGGGGGCGCGCCGGAACCGCACCGCGTCACCGGGTCGCACCTGCGCCAAGCGGTCCACGCCGTCGGCGGTGACGACGCCCAGGACGGGATAGCCGCCCGTGACCGGGTGATCGGGGCCGAGCACCACGGGCAGCCCGGCCGACGTCACCTGCACGCTGCCGCGCACGACGGGCTCGCTCGCCAGCTCGCCGTCGACCCTGCGCTCGAGCGGCGCACCGTCCAGGCGGACACCGATGCGGTCCGAGCGCGGCGACACGGTCCAGGCGGTGCTCAGGAAGCCGGCCAGCGCGTCGCGGGTGAACCAGTCGTCGCGGGGGCCGAGCACGACGTCGACCGTCGTGGTGCCGGGCGTGAGGAGGCTCGGGACGGGCGGTCCGCCGTGCGGCACCCGCGGGCTCCCGACCTCCAGGACGTCGCCGTCGGCCAGGGCGGCTGGCCCGAGGCGGGCGAGCACGTCGGCGCTGCGCGAGCCGAGTGTCGGGGCCACGTGGAGGCCGCCGCCCACGGCCACGTAGGCCCGCAGGCCGACCTCGACCCCGCCGAGCTCCAGCACCTGCCCCGCGCGCAGGACCAGCGGTCGGCCGTGGTCGACCGGGGTCGCGTCGACGAGCACCGGGCCGACCGCGCCGGTCACCGCGACGACATGGGCCGCGTCGGCGCGCAGGACGAGCCCGCCACCGAGCACCTCGAGGACGGCGGTGCCACGCCCGGCGTCGCCGACGAGCGCCCGCGCCTGGTGCGTCGCGCGTCGGTCGAAGGCGCCGGAGGGCCCCACGCCTTGGCTCGCCAGGCCGGGTCGGCCGTCGTCCTCGACGAGCGTGAGCGGGCCCGCCGAGATCACTGTCAGGCTCACGACGCCTCTCCACCCCGCTGACCGTGACGATGTGGCCCCGGATCGGTGTCGTCGGGGGCCGGAACGTCACGGTCAGCGACGGTGAAGCGCACGGTGTCGCCCGGCGCGAGGAGGGCGGCGGGCGTGCGTGCGAGGTCGAAGAGAGTCACGTCGGTGGTGCCGAGCAGCTGCCACCCCCCGGGGGACGCGCGGGGGTAGATGCCGCTGAACTCCCCGGCGAGACCGACGGCGCCCGCCGGGACGCTGGCGCGGGGCGTCGCGCGACGTGGCACGTCGAGGCGGGGGTCGCCGCCCACCAGGTAGGCGAAGCCGGGCGCGAACCCGCCGAACGCGACCGTCCAGGGCGTGCCGGTGTGCGCGGCCACCACCGCGTCCTCGTCGAGACCGGTGCGCTGCGCGACGTCGGCGAGGTCGGGGCCGTCGTAGCGGACCGGCACGACGTGCTCGCGGGCGTCGGGTGGGGCGACGTCGTCCGCCGGCGGGGTGCTCCTGGCCAGCGTGCGCAGGGTCGCGGGGTGGCCGCGGAGCAGCACGGTGCGCGCGCCGAGCACCGCCTCCGTCACGTCGGGGTGGTCGACGAGCGCCGCGTGGCGCCGGCGGGCGTCGTCGAGGTCGGCGCAGTCGAGCAGGACCGCGTCGTCCCCGCACGCCAGCACCCTCATGCGAAGGGCGTGACGTGGTGCCCGGCGTCGGCCAGCGCGGCACGCACCGCACGCGCGAGGTCGAGGGCGCCGGGGGAGTCGCCGTGCACGCAGAGCGAGTCGACCTGCGGGGCGAGGCGCAGCGCCTGGGCGGCGACCGCGTCGACGTCGGTGAGCACGGCGCCCGGCTCGGAGCGCGGCATCAGGAGCCCGTCGGGCGTGTAGGCACGGTCGGCGAAGCCCTCGGCGACGACCTGCAGCCCGTCGGCGGCGGCCAGGCGGAGACTCGCGGCGCCCGGCAGGCCGAGCAACGGGAGGCCGTACGGCGCCACCGCCTCGACGACCGCCGCCGCCTGCTGCTCGTCGTGCACGACGGTGTTGTAGAGCGCGCCGTGCGGCTTGACGTAGGCCACGCGCGCGCCCACGGCGTCGGCGACCTCGGCGAGCAGGTCGAGCTGCTCGCGCAGGGTCGCGACGAGCTCGTCGTCGGTCGGCTCCTGCGGTCGTCGGCCGAACCCCTCGCGGTCGGGGTAGCCGACCTGTGCGCCCACGACGACCCCCCGCTCGACGGCACGCTCGCACGCGTCGAGCATGAGCTCCTCGCCCCCCGCGTAGGCCCCGCAGCAGACGTTCGCGCTCGTGACCACGTCGAGGAGGGCGAGGTCGTCCGGCGACTCGGCGACGTCGGCGTTCAGGTCGATGCGCACGCCCCCACCCTAGGCCCGCCCGCCCCACCCCCACGCCGTGAGCACGTTTGCGTGGGGCCCCACGCAAACGTGCGGATCAGGCGCATGTTTGCGGTGGGGCGAGCCGGTTTACGTGGGGCCCCACGCAAACGGTCCTGTGCTGCGGGGTCCGCGCGGGCCCTGCGCGACGACGGTCAGCGGGGGAGGGGGTCGACGAGGAGGGCGACGGCCTTGTCGTCCACGCGCGTCAGCACGACCGTGGCGCGCTGCGAGCCCTTCAGGCGCAGGCGGCGCACGAGCACCTCGGGCACGACGTCGACGCCGCGCTTCTTCACGGTCAGGGTGCCGACGTCGCGCGCGACCAAGGCGGCCTTCAGCTGCTTCTCGCGGAACGGCAGCTCCGCCACGACGCGGAACGATCGGGCCAGCGGGTGCCGCACCTCGACGTCGGTCGTCACCCACGCGATCCGCGGGTCGACCAGCTGCCCGTCGAGCTCCTCGGCCAGCGCCCCCACCAGGCCGGAGCGGATCACCGCGTCGTCGGGCTCGTGGAGCCAGCCGCCGAGCTCGCCGACGTCACCGGGCGCGCCGTCGCCGGTCAGCTCGTGCGGGCCGGGCAGTGCCGACGCCCGCCGCGGCGCGCGGTCGGTCAGGTCGAGCCCCGCACCCCACAGGCACGCCTCGACGAGGTCGCCCCCGTCGCTGACCCACTCCGCCTCCACGCCGTCGGGGACGAGCGCGTGCGGGATCCCCGGCAGCGTCTTCACCACGGCGCGCCCCGACAGGTGCTCCTCGACCACCGACCACGGCGGACTCATCGCCTCCGGGTCGAACACCCGCCCACGGTCGTCGCGACGGGCGGGGTCGAGGAACACCACCTCCGACGCGGTCGGCACGACGTCGGCCGCGTCGGCGCACACCACCTCACCCTCGAGCCCGAGCGCACGCAGGTTCGCCGAGGCGATCGCAGCACGCACCGGGTCGCGGTCGACACCGCGCACCCGCAGCCCGGCCCGCGCGAACGCGACGAGGTCGGACCCGATGCCGCAGCCGAGGTCGAGCACCGCGGACGCCCCCGACGCAGCCAGACGCTCGGCGCGCAGCGTCGCGACCGTGCCACGCGTCGCCTGCTGCAGCGCGTCGTGCGTGAAGAACATGGCGGCCGCGTCGTCGCCCAGCTTGGCCCGCGCCAGCCCCCGCAGGTGGTTCTGCGTCACCGCCGCCGCCACCAGCTCCACGTCGTGCACCTTGCGCAGCCGCGTGCCGAGCGCGAGATCGGACTCCCGGCCCGCGCCCTCGTGCACCTCCGCCACCAGCGCCCGACCCTCGTCGGTCTGCAGCCGCTCGAACGTCACCAGGTCCACGACGCCATCGTGGCAGGCGGGGCATCCCGCCGCCCACGGCCCGGCACCCCCGCCGGGCTCGACGACGCGTGTCCGCCGCCCGCGAACACCCCTTAGCACTCGAGAGGGGTGAGTGCTAGATTCTGAACTGGCACTCGAACCCTGAGACTGCCAACCCGTGCACGGCCCCCGCGACGGCGTGCACACCCATCACGTACATCCGTCACTCACCACATCGTTGAAGGGGAGGTCGACCAGTGTCGGTCACCATCAAGCCGCTCGAGGATCGTCTCGTCATCAAGGCCGTCGAGGCCGAGCAGACCACCGCCTCCGGGCTCGTCATCCCGGACACCGCCAAGGAGAAGCCCCAGGAGGGCGAGGTCGTCGCGGTCGGCCCCGGCCGCATCGACGACTCCGGCAACCGCGTCCCGCTCGACGTCAACGTCGGCGACAAGGTCATCTTCAGCAAGTACGGGGGAACCGAGGTCAAGTACTCGGGCGAGGAGTTCCTCATCCTCTCCGCCCGCGACGTCCTCGCCGTCGTCTCCTGACGCACCTGGGCTCCCGACCGGCGGCGTTGCTGCTCGCTCGACGACCAAGAACGGGTCGCCGTCGCTCACGCGCCTTGCCGGTCGGGCCCCATGCGCGTCAGGACCGTGCTGACGCGCCACCTCCGGCTCCCGCCGGACACCACCATTCAGTCGTTTCGTAGGAAGGCATCATCATGCCCAAGATCCTCGAGTTCGACGAGGACGCACGCCGCGCGCTCGAGCGCGGCGTCGACGCCCTCGCGAACACCGTCAAGGTCACCCTCGGCCCCAAGGGCCGCTACGTCGTGCTCGACAAGAAGTGGGGCGCCCCCACCATCACGAACGACGGCGTCACCGTCGCCCGTGAGGTCGAGCTCGACGACCCGTTCGAGAACCTCGGCGCCCAGCTCGCCAAGGAGGTCGCCACCAAGACGAACGACGTCGCCGGTGACGGCACCACCACGGCCACCGTGCTCGCCCAGGCGATGGTCCACGAGGGCCTGCGCGCCGTCGCCGCCGGCGCCAACCCGGTCGGCCTCAAGAAGGGCATCGAGGCCGCCGTCAAGGCCGTCTCCGAGCGCCTGCACGAGGTCGCCCGCGACGTCGACGACATCAAGGACATGACCGACGTCGCCACCGTCTCCTCGCGCGACGCGCACATCGGCGAGCTCATCGCCGAGGCGTTCGACAAGGTCGGCAAGGACGGCGTCATCACCGTCGAGGAGTCCAACTCCCTCGGCACGCAGCTCGACTTCACCGAGGGCATGCAGTTCGACAAGGGCTACCTGTCGCCCTACATGGTCACCGACACCGAGCGCATGGAGTCCGTCCTCGACGACCCCTACGTGCTCGTCAACCAGGGCAAGATCAGCTCGGTCGCCGAGCTGCTCCCGCTGCTGGAGAAGGTCATCGCGGCCAACAAGAGCCTGTTCATCATCGCCGAGGACGTCGAGGGCGAGGCGCTCTCGACCCTGGTCGTCAACAAGATCCGCGGCACGTTCACCTCGGTCGCCGTCAAGGCGCCCGCGTTCGGCGACCGCCGCAAGGCGATGCTCCAGGACATCGCGACCCTCACCGGCGCGACCGTCGTCACCCCCGACGTCGGCCTCAAGCTCGACCAGGTCGGCCTCGAGGTGCTCGGCACCGCCCGACGCGTGGTCGTCACCAAGGACGACACGACGATCATCGACGGCGGCGGCGACGCTGCCGAGGTCGAGGGCCGCGTCAACCAGATCAAGGCCGAGATCGAGCTCACCGACTCCGACTGGGACCGCGAGAAGCTGCAGGAGCGGCTCGCGAAGCTGGCCGGCGGCGTGTGCGTCATCCAGGTCGGCGCCGCCACCGAGGTGGAGCTGAAGGAGAAGAAGCACCGCATCGAGGACGCCGTCTCGGCGACCCGCGCGGCCATCGAGGAGGGCATCGTCGCCGGCGGCGGCTCCGCCCTCGTCCACGCCGTGTCCGTGCTCGACGACGACCTCGGCCTCACCGGCGACGAGGGTGTCGGCGTGCGCATCGTGCGCATCGGCGCCGACGCCCCGCTGGAGTGGATCGCCCGCAACGGCGGCGTCTCCGGCGAGGTCGTCGTGTCCAAGGTCCGCGAGAGCGGCGAGGGCTACAACGCCGCCACCGGCGAGTACGGCGACCTGCTCGCGCAGGGCATCCTCGACCCGGTCAAGGTCACGCGCTCCGCGCTGGCCAACGCCGCGTCGATCACCGCCATGCTGCTCACGACCGAGACGCTCGTGGCCGACAAGCCCGCCGACGACGAGGGTGACGCCCACGCCGGGCACAGCCATTGAGTCAGCCGCACCACGACCGAGGCCCGTCGTCCCCCCGGGACGGCGGGCCTCGTCGCGTCCTGGGGTGGGGGAGAGGGGTCGACGAGGCTCGGCGAGGGTTGACGGGCCGACCGCCCCGCACGACGCTGGACCCGTGCCCACCCTCGCCGACGTCGAGCGTCTGTGCACCGCCCTGCCGTCGGTGAGCGAGGGCACCACGTTCCGCAACCGCGCCTGGTTCGTGGACAAGGCGGTGTTCTGCTGGGTGCGGCCCTTCACGCAGGCCGACCTGCGACGCCTCGGCGACGCTCGCGTGCCCCAGGGCGACATCGTCGGCCTGCGCACCGAGGACCTCGCCGAGCGCGACGCCATCCTCGGCGAGGGCGCGCCCGGCCTGTTCACCATCGAGCACCTAACCCACCACCCCGGCTACCTCGTCGAGCTCGACGTCGTCGACCCCGCACGGCTCGCGGCGGCCGTCGAGGACGCCTGGCTCGCCCGCGCCCCCGCCCCGCTCGCCCGCACCTTCCTCGACGCCCAGCGCTGACCCGCAGTCCGCAGATTCCCAGGTCGACCTGGGAATCTCCCGCGAGGCACGGACATCTCAGCGGCGCACGGAAAGCTCTCCGTGCTGATCGCGGATTCCCAGGTCCACCTGGGAATCCTCGACGAGGCGCGGGGACGAACGGCGGGTGACGTGTGTCTCTTGCGCTTCCGCCACCCCGGGCATACCGTGGGTACGGATGTGACACTCCCGATGTCACATCATCGCTGTCGAGTCGAGGAGTCCCACCATGACGATCACCGCACCCAGCCCGGAGCAGGACGCCGCCGCCTTCCGCGCCGAGGTCGAGCGCGACGGTGTGCTCGAGCGTCTGCTCTCCTCGTCGGCCCAGCTCTCGTACGACCCCGAGAAGGAGGTCGACTGGGACGCCCCGCTCGACCCGCTGCACGACGGCGTGAACCCGGAGTGGTGCACGCTGTACGGCACCGACATCTGGGAGCGCATGAGCCCGGAGCAGCGCGCGACCCTCACGCGTCACGAGGCCGCCAGCGTCGCGAGCATCGGCATCTGGTTCGAGATGCTGCTCCAGCAGATGCTCCTCGTCGACATCTACGACAAGGACTACGCGAGCAGCGAGTTCCAGTTCGCGCTGACCGAGATCGCCGACGAGTGCCGCCACTCGATCATGTTCGCCAAGGGTGCGCAGCTGATCGCCGGCCGCTCCTACCTGCCGCACCCGCGTCTGCACCAGGCGGCCAAGCTGCTCAAGCTGACCGCGCGCAACGAGGTGGCCTACACCTCCATCCTCGTCGCCGAGGAGGTCCTCGACGTCATGCAGCGCGACTGGATGCGCGGTGCGTCGGTCGCCCCGCAGGTCAAGACGATCTGCAAGATCCACGTGGTCGAGGAGTCGCGCCACATGAAGTTCGCGCGTCACGAGACCATCGAGGCGATGCGCGGCATCTCCGAGGTGCGGCGCAAGGCCAGCGCGCTGCAGATCGCCAGCGTCGGCTACTTCATCGTCAAGAGCCTGGTGCAGCCCGACGTGTACGCCGAGGCCGGTCTCGACGTGAAGGAGGCCGTCGCGGCGGCCAAGAACAACGAGCACCACCATGCGCTCATGCGCCTGTCGTGCGTCCACCTCATGGACTTCCTGTCCGAGGCGGGCCTGCTGACGCCTGCGGCCAAGCGGCTCTACCGCCGCGTCCACATGCTCTGATCCGCCCATGCCCTTCGCGATCACCCAGAGCTGCTGCTCCGACGCGTCCTGCGTCGAGGTCTGCCCCGTCGACTGCATCCACCCGACCCCGGGCGAGCCCGACTTCGGCCACACGGACATCCTCTACGTCGACGCGCGCGCCTGCATCGACTGCGGCGCGTGCGCCGACGCCTGCCCCGCCTCGGCCATCAAGCCGATCGAGATCCTCCGCGGAGGCGAGGAGGTCTTCGCCGAGCTCAACGCCGCCTACTACGCCGAGCGCCCCGACCGAGCGGTCGCGAAGGAGCAGACGCACGCCCGGGTGCGCCCCGGCGTCCCCACCGGCCTGCGCGTGGCGGTCGTCGGCACAGGTCCGGCAGCCACCTACGCCGCCCGCGAGCTGCTCGCCGCGACCGACGCCGACGTCTCCTTCGTCGACCGTCTGCCGGTGCCCGGCGGTCTGCTCCGCGCGGGCGTGGCCCCCGACCACGGCGAGACCAAGCGGGTCGGCGACACGTTCTCCTGGACGTACGAGCACCCGCGCACCTCGCTGTTCATGAACGTCGAGGTCGGCCGCCACGTCAGCCACGCCGAGCTGCTCGAGCACCACGACGCCGTCGTCTACGGGATCGGCGCGCCCGAGGACCGTCGGCTCGGCATCGAGGGCGAGGACCTCGACGGCGTGCACGGCTCCACCGAGACCGTCTCCTGGTACAACGGCGACCCCGAGGTCCCCGGCGACGCGATCCGCGTCGACGGCGCGCGCGTGTTCGTCGTCGGCAACGGCAACGTTGCGCTCGACATCGCCCGCATCCTGCTGAGCGACCCCGAGCGGCTCGCCGGCACGGAGATCGCCGACCACGCCCTCGAGGCCATCCGGCGCGGCGACGTGCGCGAGGTCGTCCTCCTCGGCCGCCGTGGACCGGAGGAGTCGGCGTTCACGCGTCCGGAGCTGCTCACCCTGCCCGACGGCATCGAGCTCGTCGTCGAGGACGACGCCGCCACCGTCGCCACGCTCGACGCTGCTGCGCCCGGATCGAAGGCGGCGCTGCTCGCCGACCGTCGCCGGGTGCGCAGTGACTGGTCGAGCGAGCCGGGCCCCGGTCGCCGGCTCGTGCTCGCCTTCGGTCGACGCGTCGTCGCCGCGCACGGCGACGCGACCCTCGCGTCGGTGACCGTGTCCGGACCCGACGGCGAGGTCGAGGCGCCCACCCGCCTGCTCGTCAGCTCCATCGGGCGCCGCGGCCGCCCCGTGCCGGGCCTGCCGTTCGACGCCGAGCGCGGCATCATCCCGAACGCCGACGGACGCGTCGTCGACCCGGCCACGGGCGAGGCCGTCCCCGGCGCCTACGTGGTCGGCTGGGCGAAGCGCGGGTCGACGGGCGGCATCGGCGCGAACCGCATCTGCGCCGGAGAGACCGTCACGACCCTGCTGGCCGACGCCGCGGAGCACCGACTGCCCCGCCCTGCCCGGTCGGGACGCGCGTTCGCCCGGCTCCTGCGCAAGCGTCAGCCCGACCTCGTCCAGGCCCCGGGGGTGCGCGCCATCGAGCGCCACGAGGTCGACGCCGGCCGCGCGTCCGGACGCCCGCGGGTCAAGCTGGTGACGGTCGAGGAGCTCCTCGCGGCTGGCCGACGCTGATCCCTTCGGGCCTGGAGCGCCGGTGGAGGGTCATGCGACGACCGCCTCGAGACGCTCGAGCGTCCGCTCGAGCGCGGTCACGGGGACGGCGGGGAAGCCCCCGACCCTGCGGTGGATCTCGGGGTCGTCGACGTCGGACCAGTCGTAGGTGAGCGACACCAGGCTTCCCGCGGCCGTCGCGTCGACGCGCCACCGCCACTCCCAGCCCGGCGGGGTGCCGTCGACCGGTCCGGTGCGCCAGGCCACCTCGACGTCGCGCAGGAAACGTGTGACGAGGTTGTCGGTGCGGTAGTCGCCGGCGCGCGGGTGGTGGACGTGCATCCGGAACACCTGTCCGACGGCGGTGACGGGGGAGGCGCCGTCGTCGGCGCGCACCATGTCCGAGCCGTCGATCTCGGGGTGGCGCCGCGGGTCGGCGAGCAGGCCGAACACCACCGAGGGCGAGGCGGTGACCTCGCGCGAGACGACGACGCTGCTGCGGTCCACGTCCCCATCGTGCGCCCGATGGGGACCGCTGTCGAGCATCGACCGTCCGGCGGCCGACACCCCGACCTCACGGGTGGTCCACCTCACGTCGGTCGCCTGGGACATCCCTTGCTCAGGTAAGGCTGACCTAGGTTAGGCTCCCCTCCATGATCCGACGCACGTTCACGCCCCGACGCCTCGCCGCAGCCGTCGCCGTGGCCCTCGCCCTCCCCCTCGCCGCCTGCGGCTCGTCCTCCGACGACGCCTCCTCCGACCAGGCCTGGACCTACACCGACGACCTCGGCACCAAGCTCGAGCTCGGCAAGGCGCCCGAGCGGATCGTCGCGCAGTCGTCGGTCGCCGCGGCCCTCACCGACCTCGGCCTCGGCGACAAGATCGTCGGCGTCTTCGGCCCGGTGAAGAACGCCGACGGCGACGTCGACTCCGTCGAGGACGTGACCGGCGAGGGCGAGTACGGCGACATCGACCTCGAGAAGATGGCCGGCCTCAAGCCCGACCTCATCGTCACCAGCTCCTACGTCGAGCCCGACCTCTGGTACATCAACAAGGACGCGCAGACCAAGCTCGACAAGCAGTACCAGACGCTCGTCATCAGCTTCGACGGCAAGACGCTGCCGCAGATCATCGAGTCGACCGAGAAGGCCGCGAAGGCCCTCGGCGCGTCCGACGACGCCGGCGAGAAGGGCCAGGAGGCCTTCGACGCCGCCAAGCAGCGCCTGACCGACGTGGCCGAGGGGGCGAAGCCGTCCATCCTGGCCGTGTCCTACTCCCCGGACCTGTTCTACGTCTCCAACCCCGACGTCAGCCCCGACCTCAAGTACTACCGCGACGAGATCGGCCTGGACATCGTGACGCCGAAGAATCCCGACGAGGGTGGCTACTTCGAGTCCCTGAGCTGGGAGAAGGCCGACACGTATGACGCGGACATCGCCTACTGGGACGACCGCATCGGCAGCGCCGGCCTCGCCGCGCTGAAGAAGGAGCCGGTCTGGGGCAAGACCACGGCCGCCAAGAACGACGCCTACATCCCATGGACGTCCGTGGCGCCGCCGTCGGCCCAGGCCTACGCCGACGTCTTCGACCGCTTCGCCGACGGCCTGGAGAAGTACACCCGATGAGACGCCCGCTGCAGGCCGCGCTGACGGCCGTCGCGCTGCTCCTGGCGACGGCCTGCAGCGGCGGCTCGTCCGACGGGTCCGAGGAGGGCTGGTCCTTCACGGACGACATGGGCACGAGGATCAGCCTCGACGCGGTGCCCGAGCGGATCGTCGCCTACAAGGGTGTCGCTGCCGCGCTCGCCGACATGGGGCTCGGCGACCGTGTCGTCGGCGTCTTCGGCGAGCCGACGAACCCCGACCCCGACCTCGGGCTGCAGTCGCCCGAGCTCGACGTCAGCACGCTGCCCGACGTCACGGGCGGCGAGTACGGTGCGGTCGAGCTCGAGGAGCTGGCCGCTCTCGAGCCCGACCTGATCGTGACCACCACCTACGGCTCCGGCGACTACTGGTACCTCTCGCCCGACGTCGCGAAGCGGCTGGGCGGCACCTACGACCTCGCCGCGATCAACCTCGAGAAGGAGACCGTCGACGGGGTGATCGAGAACAGCGAGCGCCTCGCCCTCGCCCTCGGTGCCGACGAGGCCGACTTCGAGGCGGGCCACGCCGCCCTGGCGAAGGCCGGCGACCTCGTCCGCAGCGCCGCGAGCACGGCGGGTGACCCGACGATCATCGCCACGTCGACGACACCGGAGCTGCTCTACGTCGCCAACCCGCCCGCGTACGCGGACCTGACCTACCTGTCCGACGAGATCGGCCTCGACGTGGTGCGTCCGGCGGAAAAGGACCTCGACGAAGGCGACTACTGGGACTCCGTCAGCTGGGAGCAGGCGGACGCCTACGACGCCGACGTCGCCCTGTGGGACACCCGTGGGGGCGACAAGAACCTCGAGGCCCTCGAGCAGCAGCCGGTGTGGAACAAGGTCCGGGCGGCGCAGGACGGGGCCTACCTGCCCTGGCGGTTCGAGGTCGCGCCGAGCGCGCAGGGCTACGCGACGATGCTCGAGCTGTTCGCCGGCGACCTGCAGAAGCTGGGGTCGTGAACGCGCTGCGCCATGTCGCGTCCCTTGCGGCAGCCGTGCTGGTCGTCGCCGGGTGCGGCGCCGGTCCAGGCGGCGAGGCCCCGGACGCCTGGACGTTCACGGACGACCTCGGCACGAGGATCTCGCTCGACGCGGTGCCGCGGCGCATCGCGGCCAGCAAGGACGTCGCCGCCGCCCTCGCCGACATGGGCCTCGGCGACCGGGTGGTCGCGGTCTTCGGCAAGCCCGACAACCCGGACCCCGACCTCGGGCTGCAGTCGCCCGACCTCGACCTCTCCTCCGTCCCCGACGTGACCGGTGCCGAGGAGTCGGGGACGCTCGACGTCGAGGCGCTGGCGACCGCGCGCCCCGACCTCGTCGTGACGACCCACTACGTCGGCGACGCGCTCTCGTTCATCGATCCCGACACCCGGGCACGCGTCGAGAAGGCCTACCCGATCGCCGCCGTGACCTACGAGGGCGAGACGGTCGAGGGGATCGTCGACAACGCCGCGCGGCTCGGGACGGCCCTCGGGGCCGACCCGGCCGGCTTCGAGGACGACCACGCCGCACTGGTCGCGGCGAGCGACCGGCTCCGCGCCGCCGCACGAGCGGCGGGCGACCCCACCCTCGTCGCGACGTCGACGACGCCCGACCTGCTCTACGTTGCGAACCCCGCGGCCTACGGCGACCTGCGGTACCTGCGCGAGGAGGTCGGCCTCGACGTCGTGGTGCCCGACGAGCGAGACCTCGACGAGGGCGTCTACTGGGACGCCCTGAGCTGGGAGAACGCCGACACCTACGACGTCGACGTCGCGCTGTGGGACACCCGCGGCGGTCGCCAGCACCTGGAGCGGCTGCAGGACCAGCCCATCTGGGGCCGGACCACGGCGGCGCGCGACGACGCCTACCTGCCGTGGAGGTTCGAGGTGGCGCCGAGCGCGCGCGGCTACGCCGACGTGCTCGACGCCTACGCCGACGACCTGCGATCCCTGGCGAGGAGCTGATCCCATGGCCCGCACCCCGACCCTGCTCGCGAGCTACGTCGAGTCACAGGCCCACGACGCCGTGGTGCGTGCCAACGACCTGCTCTCGCCCGGGCTGCGCCGGCTCGTCCTCGCCAGCACCGACTTCCACGGCGCGACGATCGAGCCGTGCGACGTCACCGCGTTCCGGGTGGCTCGCAACGCGTTCCGGCACTACACCCCGGCCCGCGTCGTCGACGACGCCCTGACGATCGTCGTCCAGCGTCACGACCACCCGGGCCCGACTCCCGGCCACGACCTCCTCGAGCGGTGGGTGCCGGGCGACGCGGTCAAGGTGTGCCGGTGGTCGTCGGCGCGGGCGTTCACCTGGGCGCTCGGCGGGGACCGGCCCGTCGTGCTGCTCGGTGACGCGACCGTCATCAGCCTCGCGCTGTGCATGGCCGACCGCGCGGCGCGCGAGGGTCGCGAGCTGCTGACCGTGCTGGAGGTGCCCGGACCCGACGTCGCCGCCACGCAGGCGCTCCTGCCCGACGCCACCGTCCTGCCCGCCCTCGAGGTCCCGGGCGCCGTGGTCGACGCCTGGCTGCGCGCGAACGTCGAGGCGCTGCGTCTGCTGGACGCCCCCGTCGCCTACCTGGCCGGCAACGGGCCGGCGATCCAACGCCAGCGGACCCTGCTGCGCGACGTCGTGGGCCTGGACCGCCGGGCCGTCCGCACGCAGCCCTACTGGGCCGAGGGCAAGGTCGGCCTGTAGAGGTCTCCGCCCGTCAACCGTGCGCGGACGTCGTCGGCGACCGGACCACCAGCACGGCGACCACGAGCGCCAGCACCACCGAGGTCAGCGCGAACGGGATCGGCAGCACCGGGTCGAGCAGCACCAGCAGCGCCCCGACCGGGACGACGGTGTTGACGACGGCGTCGGCGTTGTCGCGCAGCGTGATCCACCAGATCCCGAGCACGAAGAGGGCGACGGGGACGGTCACCGTGAACGCCGCCGCGACGTCGGTGAGCTCGGAGTGGTCGGTGAGCACGTCGATCTCGACCTCGATGCCCGCCGAGAGCGCGCCCGCCGCGGCGAACACGACGTAGTGGACGTAGCCGTAGCGCAGCGAGCTCGCGAGCGACGTGATCGCCCGGTGGTGCGGCGGCCAGAAGTAGATCCACCAGAGCGCCGCGGTGGTCACGAAGGCGAGCAGCGCCACCGACAGCAGCGGGACGAGCGCGGTGTCGTCGTGCAGGGCCTCGAGCACGGCGTTCGCCGACCCGAGCAGGCTCTCGCCGAGCAGGATCAGGGTGAAGAGCCCGTAGCGCTCCGTCACGTGGTGCGGGTGCCACGGCGTCGTCTCCCGCCGTTCGGCCACCACCGGCACGGCCAGCTCGGCGAGCAGCAGCACCACGAACGCGACCGGCACCGCGGCACCCGGCAGCACCAGCACCGCGATCCAGAGCACCTGCACCAGGGAGATGCCCGCGGCATAGGTCAGGCACGTGCGGCGCGTGGTCTCGTCGGCGCGCGCGGCACGCAGCCACTGGGCGACCATCGCGACGCGCATGATGACGTACCCGACGATGACCAGGCGCAGGTCGTCGTCCTCGAAGACCGGCTGGACGCCCGCGGCCAGCACGAGCACGCCGGCCATCTGCACGAACGTGAGCACCCGGTAGAGCCAGTCGTCGACCGCGAAGGACGTGGCGAACCAGGTGAAGTTCATCCAGGCCCACCAGATGGCGAAGAACACCATCGCGTAGGAGACGAGGCCGTCGACCACGTGGTCCTCGGTGAGCTGGTGGTGCAGCTGCACCGAGGCCACGCTCACGGCGACGACGAACACGAGGTCGAAGAACAGCTCGAGCGTGCTGGCGACGCGCCCGTCCTCGTCCGGGTCGCGCGGCCGCATCGGCAGCAGGCGCAGGCGCGAGGGTGCGGTGCTCGTGCTCATGGGTCCTCCCGACGGTCCCCGGTGGTCCGGACCTGGCCATCCTGCCAGCGTCGGGGTGGGCCCGTCAGCCGCTCAGCGGTGGGGTGGGGCGTCGGGCAGGGGCGAGCGTCGGACGTCACCCTCCACGCGGTCGGGACCCCTGGCGGGCGGTCGTAGGATAGGTGCATGGAGCAGGGCATCCCCGACAAGTTCGCCAGTCTCGGTCTCACGTACGACGACGTCCTGCTGCTGCCGGGCGAGACCGACGTCGTGCCCAGCGAGGTCGACACCACCGCACGCCTCACGCGCGACCTGACGCTGCGCATCCCGCTGCTGTCGAGCGCGATGGACACCGTCACGGAGTCGCGCATGGCCATCGCCATGGCCCGCGAGGGCGGCATCGGCATCCTGCACCGCAACCTCTCGATCGAGGACCAGAGCTACCAGGTCGACCTGGTGAAGCGCACCCAGACCGGCATCATCCCCAACCCGGTCACCATCGGCCCGAAGGCCACCCTCGAGGAGCTCGACGGGCTCTGCGGCGAGTACCGCGTCTCCGGCCTGCCCGTCGTCGACCCCGACGACCGGCTCATCGGCATCATCACCAACCGCGACCTGCGCTTCACGCCCGTCGCGGAGTGGGCCAGCACGCTCGTCGGCGACGTCATGACGCCCATGCCGCTCGTCACCGGCCCGGTCGGCATCAGCCGCGAGGACGCCTCCGCCCTGCTGCGCCAGCACAAGCGCGAGCGGCTCCCGATCGTCGACGACGAGGGACGCCTCGCCGGGCTCATCACCGTCAAGGACTTCGTGAAGTCCGAGCAGTTCCCGCTCGCCAGCAAGGACGGCGAGGGCCGCCTGCTCGTCGGCGCCGCCGTCGGCTTCTTCGGCGACTCGTGGGACCGCGCCAACGCCCTCCGTGAGGCCGGTGTCGACGTGCTCGTCGTCGACACCGCCCACGGGCACGCACGCCTCCTGCTCGACATGATCCGCCGCATCAAGGCCGACAAGAACTTCGCCGACATCCAGGTCGTCGGCGGCAACGTCGCCACGCGCGCCGGGTCGCAGGCGCTCGTCGACGCCGGTGTCGACGCGGTCAAGGTCGGCGTCGGACCGGGCTCCATCTGCACCACCCGCGTCGTCGCCGGCGTCGGCGTCCCGCAGGTCTCCGCCGTCTACGAGGCCTCGCTCGCCGCGAAGCCCGCCGGCATCCCCGTCATCGCCGACGGCGGCCTGCAGTACTCCGGCGACATCGCCAAGGCCCTCGTGGCCGGTGCCGACACCGTCATGGTCGGCTCGCTGCTCGCCGGCTGCGAGGAGAGCCCCGGCGACCTCATCTTCATGAACGGCAAGCAGTACAAGACCTACCGGGGCATGGGCTCGATCGGCGCCATGGCCTCGCGCGGCAAGAAGTCCTACTCCAAGGACCGCTACTTCCAGGCCGACGTCGTCAGCGACGACAAGATCGTCCCCGAGGGCATCGAGGGCCAGGTGGCCTACCGCGGCCCGCTCGGTGCCGTCGCGCACCAGCTCGTCGGCGGCCTGCACCAGTCGATGTTCTACGTCGGCTCGCGCACGATCCCCGAGCTGCAGGAGCTCGGCCGCTTCGTGCGGATCACGTCGGCGGGCCTGAAGGAGAGCCACCCGCACGACATCCAGATGACGGTCGAGGCGCCCAACTACGCCGGACGCTGAGCGCGTCCGAGACGGGTTGGTCCGGGGCGCGCCGGTGCTGGGTGAGCGCTGGGGCGTCACCGATGCCGAGACGCGCCTCGCCTTCGGCTGCGACGCCGTGCTGCCAGCGGCACCGATGCAGGCGTGGAGGGGGGTCACCGTCGACGCCCCGCTCGACGTCGTCTGGGCCTGGGTGCGTCAGCTGAGGCTCGCGCCCTACTCCTACGACTGGGTCGACAACCTCGGCCGGCGCTCGCCCCGCGTCCGATCCGAGGTGCCCGAACCGGTCGCCGGTGACCACTTCATGCACGCCATGGGCCGCGACGTCGGCACCGTCGTCGCCGTCGAGCCGGGTCGAGAGCTGACCGCGCGGATCGGCCCGTCGCTCATGAGCTACCGCGTCGAGCCGCTGCCCGACGGGCGCACCCGCCTGCTCCTCAAGCTCGTCTCGCGCGGCGCGCGGCCCCTCACCGACCTGCTGTGCCTCGGCGACCTGCCGATGGCCCGTCGCCAGCTCCTCACCCTGCGCGACCTCGCCGAGGCCGAGGCGCGCACGGGCTGAGGGCCTGCGACGAGACCTACTCCGGGCGGTCGAACACGTGGCGCGTGAGGGCCTGCACGTCGCGGTCGAGGTGGTCGAGCCGCTGGTCGACACGCCGGAACTCGGTGCCCATCTCGGTGCGCAGACCGTCGATCTCGACGCGGACGGTGCCGATCTCGCCGCGCAGCTCGTGCCGCACCGCCGTCAGCCCCGCCTGCAGCGTGCGGTGGAAGGAGGTCATGACGAGGCCCAGGACGGCGACGGTCGTGGTCAGGAACCCGATGATCAGCGTCCAGCTCTGCGCGTCGGTCATGGTCGGCACCCCTCCATCGTCGGCGACGTCAGCGATCCTGCCAAGGGCCACCGACGTCGGTCCAGGCGCGCGTCCACGGCCGGGCGGGTCGTGGCGGTCGCCGACGGCACTAGGGTGGACCCATGCCTGAGCTCGACATCGGTGCCGCCAAGCGCGGTCGGCGCGCGTACTCCTTCGACGACATCGCGATCGTGCCCAGCCGGCGCACGCGCGACCCCGAGGAGGTCTCCACCGCCTGGCAGATCGACGCCTACCGCTTCGACCTGCCCGTCATCGCCGCCCCGATGGACAGCGTGATGAGCCCGGAGACGGTGATCGCGCTCGGTCGCCACGGAGGCCTCGGCGTCCTCGACCTCGAGGGCCTCTGGACCCGCTACGAGGACCCGACGCCGCTGCTCGCGGAGATCGCGTCGCTCGATCCCGTCGCCGCGACGGCACGCCTGCAGGACATCTACGCCGAGCCGATCAAGCCGGCGCTGATCAAGGACCGGCTCGCCGAGATCCGCGAGGCCGGCGTCACGGTGGCCGCCGCGCTCTCGCCCCAGCGCACCAAGCAGTTCGCCGACGTCGTGGTCGACGCGGGCGTCGACCTGTTCGTCATCCGTGGCACGACCGTCTCGGCCGAGCACGTGTCGAGCCAGACCGAGCCGCTGAACCTCAAGCAGTTCATCTACGAGCTCGACGTCCCGGTCGTGGTCGGCGGCTGCGCCACCTACCAGGCCGCGTTGCACCTCATGCGTACCGGCGCGGCGGGCGTCCTGGTCGGCTTCGGCGGCGGCGCGGCGCACACCACCCGCTCCGTGCTGGGCCTGGCCGTCCCCATGGCGTCCGCCGTGGCCGACGTGGCCGCCGCGCGTCGCGACTACCTCGACGAGTCGGGCGGCCGCTACGTCCACGTCATCGCCGACGGCTCGATCGGGCGCAGCGGCGACATCGCCAAGGCGATCGCCTGCGGTGCCGACGCCGTCATGATCGGCTCGCCGTTCGCGCGGGCCACCGAGGCGCCCGGTCGCGGGTTCCACTGGGGTGCCGAGGCCTGGCACCACGAGCTGCCGCGTGGCAAGCGGGTCGAGATCGGCACGGTCGGCTCGCTCGAGTCGGTGCTGTTCGGTCCGTCGTCGGTCCCCGACGGCACGATGAACCTCATCGGCGCCCTGCGTCGCGCCATGGCCACCACGGGCTACACCGAGCTCAAGGAGTTCCAGCGCGTCGAGGTGGTCGTCGCCTGATGGCGACCAGCCCCCCGGACGGCGCCTGGCCGGTCGCCGAGCCGCCCCCGGACCGCCAACCGCCGACCGCTGCGCGGATCGTCGAGGTCGTGGTCGCCGGGGTGCTGTGGGTCGGTCTCGCGCTCGGCTCGTTGGCGGTCGGTGCGCTGGCGCCGCTCACCGCGATGGCGTCCGACGGCTGCGGCGGTTCCTCCGACGACGGGGCCCTCATCTGCCGTCCGGAGGGCTCGCTGCTGTTCTTCGGAGGCCTGGCGCTGCTCTGGGTCCTGCTGCTCGTGGCGGTGCTGTTCAGCGCCTTCCGGATCGTGCGCGCCGCGACGACCGGACGGTCCGTCTGGCCGTGGCCGTTCGTCGGTCTCGGCATCGCGTTGCTCGGCCTCGCCCTGATGATCCTGGACCTGGCGATCATCACCCGCTGACGGCTCGGGAGGGGTTCGGGCCAGATCACATCGGAATCCGTTGCCGCGAGGAACGGTCCGGGGTCTAGCATGGTGAGGCTGTCCTCACCTGGACGCCCGCACCGAAGGAACCCCCATGCGCCGCACCGTCATCGCCACCGGCCTCGCCGCCACGTCGCTCGTCCTCCTGGCCGCCTGTGCCGAGAAGCCGTCGGAGGCCGACGGCACAGTCTCCGTGAAGGCCGCCGACTCCTCCTGCAAGGTCTCGGCGACGCAGCTCAAGGCCGGCCCCACCACGTTCGCCGTGACCAACGCGGGCTCCAAGGTCACCGAGTTCTACGTGTACGCCGAGGGCGACCGGATCATGGGCGAGGTCGAGAACATCGGTCCGGGCCTGTCGCGCGACCTCGTCGTCGACCTGCCGAAGGGTGACTACCAGGGCGCGTGCAAGCCCGGGATGGTCGGCGACGGCATCCGCCAGGACCTCACGGTCTCCGGCAAGGCCGCCAAGGAGCTGTCGGACTCCGCCGAGCTCAAGGCCGCTGCCGCCAGCTACCAGCGCTACGTCGAGAGCCAGACCGGTGCGCTCATCGACAAGACCACCGAGTTCGTCGACGCGGTCAAGGCCGGCAAGGTCGACGAGGCGAAGGCGCTCTTCCCGCGGGCGCGCACCTACTGGGAGCGCATCGAGCCGGTCGCGGAGATCTTCGGCGACCTCGACCCGATCACCGACGGCCGCGAGCCCGACGCCAAGGCCGAGGGACGCGACTTCACGGGCTGGCACCGCATCGAGAAGCAGCTGTGGGTCGCGGGCAACACCGACGGCATGGACCCCTACGCCGACCAGCTGCTCGCCAACGTCACCAAGGTGGTCCAGGAGAGCAAGGACAAGCCGCTCACGGCGCTCCAGCTCGCCCAGGGCTCGAAGGGTCTGCTCGACGAGGTCGCCACGGGCAAGATCACCGGCGAGGAGGACGAGTTCAGCCACACCGACCTCTGGGACTTCAAGGCCAACATCGAGGGCTCGCAGGCCGCGATCGCGTCCCTGCGTCCGGTGCTCGAGAAGGCCGACCCCGACCTCGTGACCCTCATCGACCAGCGGTTCAAGGCCCTCGACACCGAGCTCGACCAGTACCAGGACGCCGACACCGGTGAGTGGGCCGGCTACGACACGCTCAGCAAGGAGCAGGTCAAGCGGCTCTCGGACTCCGTGGCAGCGCTCAGCGAGCCGATCAGCAAGGTGGCGGCCGTGGTCGCGGCCTCGGCGTGAGCGAGCGCTCGCCCCTCTCGCGTCGCGCCCTGCTCGGTGCGGCCGGTGCCGGCGCCGTGGCTGCGAGCGTCGCCGGCGGCTACGCGGTCGGCGCGACGCGCGACGAACCCGTCCGCCCCGACCCCGAGGCGGTCCCGGTCGCGTTCGAGGGTCGGCACCAGGCGGGCATCCTCACTCCGGCGCAGGACCGGCTGCACTTCGTCGTGCTGGACGTGACGACCGAGAGCCGTGACGAGCTCGTCGGCCTCCTGAAGGAGTGGACGCAGGCGGCGCGCAAGCTCACGCAGGGCAACGAGGTGGGCGTCTACGGTGCGGTCGCGGGCGCCCCGGAGGCGCCACCGGAGGACACCGGCGAGGCCCTCGGCCTGCCCGCGTCGGGCCTGACGCTGACCATCGGCTTCGGGCCGAGCCTGTTCGAGCGTGACGGTCGCCCCCGGTTCGGGCTCGGCGACGCGCGGCCCACCGACCTCGCCGACCTGCCGCTGTTCTCCGGCGACCGTCTCGAGCCGTCGCTGACGGGCGGCGACGTCGCGATCCAGGCGTGCGCGAACGACCCCCAGGTGGCCGTGCACGCGATCCGCAACCTCGTCCGCATCGCCTTCGGGCGTGCGTCGGTGCGCTACTCCCAGCTCGGCTTCGGTCGCACGTCGTCGACCTCGGCGTCCCAGGCCACGGCGCGCAACCTGTTCGGCTTCAAGGACGGCACCGCGAACGTGAAGTCCGAGGACCGCGACGTGGACGACGTGGTGTGGGTCCAGGAGGGTGACGGTCCCGACTGGATGGTCGGCGGCTCCTACCTGGTCGCGCGCCGCATCGACATGCGCATCGAGACGTGGGACCGCGAGCCGCTCGCCGGGCAGGAGGCGATCATCGGCCGGGCCAAGGGCTCGGGCGGCCCGCTGTCCGGCGGCGACGAGCACGCGGCGATCGACCTCGGCAAGCGTGGCTCGGACGGCCAGCCGCTCATCCCCGTCACGTCGCACGTCGCCAAGGCGCACCCCGACAACAACGGCGGCGCCCGGATCCTGCGGCGCGGCTACAACTTCGTCAACGGCACGGACGGTCTCGGTCAGCTGGCGGCCGGTCTGTTCTTCATCAGCTACCAGCGTTCGCCGGAGCAGTTCGTGCGGATCCAGCGCAACCTGGCCGGGCCGACCAACGACGCTCTCAACGAGTACCTCGTGCACCGCAGCTCCGGCTTGTTCGCCTGCCCGCCCGGCGTCGGGCCGCGCGGCTTCTGGGGCGAGACGCTGTTCGGCTGACCGGCGGCGGCGACGTCCGTCCGGCGGACCGTGCGGATGTGACACAAGCCCTGTCGCATTCGACATACCGGCGGTATCCTGGAAGGCATGTCACTCGTCGACGTGGTCCCCGCCTCCCGTGTCCAGAGCCTGACGGCGCTGATCCGCAGCACCAGCGGCGAGACCCGCACGACCACCACCCCGCTCACGGGCGAGCCCGTCGCGCAGATCCCCGTGTCGTCGATCGACGACGTCGAGGCCGCCTTCGACGCCGCCCGCGCCGCCCAGCAGCGCTGGGCGCAGACCCCGCTGGAGGCACGGTCCGCCGCGCTGCTGCGTCTGCACGACCTCGTGCTCGCGCACCAGGACGAGCTGCTCGACCTCATCCAGCTCGAGTCGGGCAAGGCGCGGGCCCACGCCTTCGACGAGGTCGCCCACCTGGCGCTGACCGCCCGCTTCTACGCGCGTCGTCTGAAGAGCCAGCTGAGTCCCACGCGACGCAACGGCGCCCTGCCGGGGCTCACGCGGGTCGAGGTGAACCAGGTGCCCAAGGGCGTCGTCGGCATCATCAGCCCCTGGAACTACCCGCTGACTATGGCGATCTCCGACGGGCTGCCCGCCGTCGCGGCCGGCAACGCGGTGGTGCACAAGCCCGACAGCCAGAGCCCGCTCATCGCGCTCGCCGGCGTCGAGTTGCTGCGTCGGGCCGGGATCCCCACCGACGTCTGGCAGGTCGTCAGCGGTGCGGGCTCGGTCGTCGGCTCGGCGATCATCGAGCGCGCCGACTACATCTGCTTCACCGGCTCGACGGCGACCGGCTCCCTGGTCGCGAAGCAGGCGGCCGAGCGGCTCGTCAGCTGCTCGCTCGAGCTCGGCGGCAAGAACCCGATGATCGTGCTGCCCGGCGCCGACGTCGAGCGCGCCGCGGCCGGTGCGGTCACCGCCTGCTTCTCCTCGGCCGGTCAGCTCTGCGTGTCGATCGAGCGCGTCTACGTGCCCGAGGCGCTGTACGACGGCTTCCGCGACGCCTTCGTGCGTCGGGTGCAGGCCCTGAGCCTCGGCGCATCCCTCGACTGGGACGCCGACATGGGCTCGCTGATCTCCCAGAGCCAGGTCGAGACCGTCGCCAAGCACGTCGACGACGCGGTCGCGAACGGCGCCACCGTGCTCACCGGCGGTCGGGCCCGACCCGACCTCGGTCCGTACTTCTTCGAGCCGACGGTGCTCGAGGGGGTCACCGAGGCGGCCGAGTGCTTCGCCGAGGAGACGTTCGGCCCGCTCGTCTCGCTCTACCCGTACCGCACGGTCGACGAGGCCGTCGCGCTCGCCAACGCCGGCGAGTACGGCCTCAACGCCAGCATCTTCGGACCGGTCCGCGAGGCCCGTCGCATCGCCCCGGCCATCAAGGCCGGCACCGTGAACATCAACGAGGGCTTCGCCGCCACGTTCGGCAGCATCGACGCCCCGATGGGCGGCATGCGCACGTCGGGCGTCGGCCGTCGTCAGGGCGCCGAGGGCATCCTGCGCTACACCGAGCCGCAGGCCGTGGCGGTCCAGCGGGCCGTGCCGATGGGCGGACCGGCGTTCGTCCCCGCGCGCCGCTACGCCCAGGCCCTCACCCTCGGGCTGAAGGTGCTGCGTCGCACCCCGCGCGCCTGACGCCACCGCACCGGGACGCCCCGCGTCCCCACACCCCGCAGCACACAGCACCACCCACCCCGCAGCAGCACCACGAGAGGTTCCCATGGGTTTCGACCACGACGTCATCGTCATCGGCTCCGGATTCGGCGGCAGCGTGTCCGCGCTGCGGCTGACCGAGAAGGGCTACAAGGTCGCCGTGCTGGAGGCGGGCAAGCGCTTCCGCGACGAGGACTTCGCCAAGACGTCGTGGCGGCTGCGCAAGTTCCTGTGGCTGCCCCAGCTGGGCTGCTACGGCATCCAGCGCATCGACAAGCTCAAGGACGTGCTCATCCTCTCCGGGGCGGGCGTCGGGGGCGGGTCGCTCGTGTACGCCAACACGCTGTACGAGCCGCTCGACCCGTTCTACAAGGATCCCGCCTGGGGCCACATCGCCGACTGGAAGAGCGAGCTGGCGCCGTACTACGACCAGGCCAAGCGCATGCTGGGCGTCGCGACCTACCCGTTCGAGACCCCGGCCGACCGGGTGATCAAGAAGGTCGCGCAGGACATGGGCGTCGAGGGCACGTTCCACCACACGCCCGTCGGCGTCCTCTTCGGTGACGAGCCGGGCCAGAAGATCGCCGACCCCTACTTCGGCGGCGCCGGCCCCGACCGCAACGCCTGCACCAACTGCGGCGAGTGCATGACGGGCTGTCGACACAACGCGAAGAACACGCTCGTCAAGAACTACCTCTACCTCGCCGAGCAGAACGGCGCCGAGATCCACCCGATGACGACGGCGGTGTCGGTGACACCGCTGCCGGACGGCGGCTACGCGGTCGAGACGCGCCGCACCAACAAGCGCTTCCGCAAGCACCGCGTGATGACCGCCGAGCAGGTGATCTTCTCGGCCAGCACGATGGGCACGCAGAAGCTGCTGCACCGCATGAAGGACCAGGGTGTCCTGCCGAACGTCTCGGACCGGCTCGGTCTGCTGACGCGCACGAACTCCGAGGCCCTGCTCGGCTCGATCGCCGACGGCAAGGACGTCGACTACTCCGAGGGCGTGGCCATCACGTCGTCGTTCCACCCCGATGAGTTCACGCACATCGAGCCGTGCCGCTACGGGCGGGGCTCCAACGCGATGTCGCTGATGCAGACCGTCCTCACCGACGGAAGCCTGCCGACGGCGCGCTGGAAGACGTGGCTCAAGGAGATGTGGCGGCAGAAGCGCAACATGTTCAAGCTCTACGACCTGCGGCACTGGTCGGAGCGCACGGTCATCGCGCTGGTCATGCAGACCCACGACAACTCGATCACGACGTTCACGAAGCGCAACGTGCTCGGCAGGAAGGTGCTGACGTCGCGTCAGGGCCACGGTGCGCCGAACCCGGCGTTCATCGAGCCGGGTCACGTGGCCGTGCAGCGGATGGCCGAGCACATGGGCGGCACCCCGGGCGGCACGATCGGCGAGCCCTTCAACGTGCCGCTCACGGCGCACTTCATGGGTGGCGCGTGCATCGGCGACTCGCCGGAGACCGGCGTGATCGACCCCTACCACCGTCTCTACGGGCACGAGGGGCTGCACGTGATCGACGGCTCGTCGATCAGCGCCAACCTCGGCGTCAACCCCTCGCTGACCATCACGGCCCAGGCCGAGCGCGCGATGGCCTACTGGCCGAACCGCGGCGAGGCGGACCCACGGCCCGCGGTAGGGGAGGGCTTCCGCTCGCTCGAGCCGATCGCCCCGAAGAACCCCGTGGTCCCCGAGGACGCCCCCGCGGCCCTGCGCCTGCCCATCGTCGGCGTCAGCTGACCTCCGCCTGGCGCTGCTGATTCCCATCACGTGATGGGAATCAGCAGCTCACCACGGTTCTTCGTCGCTCCCCGGCGGATGCATCCGCAGGGGAGCGAGGGATTCCCATGACCTGATGGGAATCAGTCGATGGGCGAGGACTCAGGCCGGGGACCGTCGGCCCGCCGCGGGACGGCGGTCTCGGTCTCCTCGGACCGGCCGCGGAGCACGGTGCTGCCCTCGCGACGCCAGTGGGCGGCCTCGTCAGCATCGGCGGAGGTGACCGCCTGGAGGTCTGCCAGCACGCCGCCGTCGACGTCCTTGGCCAGCTCGGTCAGGCGAGAGGCGGCGTTGACGGCGTCGCCGATCACGGTGAACTCGTAGCGGGTCTCGTCGCCGACGTAGCCCGCGACCGCGCGCCCCGTGGCGACGCCGATGCCCGCCCGCACCCCGACCAGCTCCGACTCCAGCCGTTCGCCGATGCGCCGGGCGGCGGCCAGCGCCTGACCCGCGTGGTCGTCGAGGTGGCGCGGCGCGCCGAAGACGGCGAGCACCGCGTCGCCCATGAACTTGTTGACCAGACCCCCGTGCGCGTCGACCTCGGCGATGATCACGCCGAAGTAGGCGTTCAGCATGGCCACGACCTCGTCCGGCTCGCGCTCCTCGGCGTACGACGTGGACCCCACGAGGTCGGTGAACAGCACCGACACCTCGCGCGTCTCACCGCCCAGCCGCACGTCGTCCAGCGCCGCCTCGGCGACGTCGCGCCCGACGTGGCGGCCGAACGCGTCGCGCAGCCGCTCCCGCTCCAGCAGGCCCGTCGACATCTGGTTGAACCCCGACTGCAGCATGCCCAGCTCCGAGCCGTCGAACACCTCGATCGTGGTGCCGAACTCGCCGCGCTCGACCCGACGCATCGCCTCGGTGACGCCGGTCATCGGCTGGACGACGGCACGGGAGGTGAGCCACATGACGAAGAAGCCGAAGAACAGCACGACCGTGCCGATGATGAGCGTGACGACGGCCAGCTCGCTGAGGGTGAGCTGGTCGGTGGAGAGCGCGAGGATGCCCACCACGACGAGGCCCACGACGGGTGCGCCGGTGCCGAGCCACCAGAACATCAGCACACGGGTCGCGGCACCCAGCCCGCGCGGACGCTTCATGACGGCGCCGCGGAGGGCGCGCGCGGCGATCGGTCGCATCGCGAACTCGGCGAGCAGGTAGGCGATGGTCGTCACCACGATCGACGCGATACCGACGGTGAGGCCGGTCGAGAGCGCGCGTTCGGGCTGCACGGCGACCGACAGGAGCGTGAAGAGCACCGTGGCCAGCACCCACAGGGCCGCCTGCATGACGGTCAGCGACCGTGCGGCGCGCAGGGCGCGGCGTCGCTCGCGCGACGTCGGCTCGCGGTCCTCCAGCGCCCACCGCTGGGCGCGGACCGTGCGGCGCGTGCCCCACGTCGCGCCCACGAGCACGGCGAGCCCGACGTAGATCGGCACGGCCACCGCGAGGGCCACGCCCATGTCGCGCGTCGGGCGGGGGCTCGGGACCACGAACACCGACAGCGCGACGACGATGCCGGCGCCGATGACGTTCGTGCTGACGAGGAAGAGGGTGAGCAGCAGCTGGATGCGCACCCGCAGCCGGCTGGTGTCCTGCTCGGCCGATCCGAGCAGCACCGAGCCGAACGCGCGGCGGGACCGGGCCGTACGCGCGTCACGAGAGGCCACGTCATTGCCTTCCAGGGCTGGCGGAGGGGACGTCGGGCAGCGTACCGTCAGCATGCTGCGGGCGTGTCCTCCTTCGCTCCAGGTCGTTGGACCGGCTGCGGCGCCCTCCCACCCCCGCGCCGTTCGACCGAGAGGAAGCCATGGCACGCAAGGCAGACCGCGAGACCATCGACGCGCTGACCCGCGTCACCGACTTCGACGCCAAGACCATCGAGAAGCTCGCCGGTGTCGGTCGTCCCGTGAACATCCCCGAGCGCTGGGCCGTGATGATCGAGAACACTCCCGCGGACAAGGCGTACATCATCCTCGAGGGCACGGTGGAGATCCGTCGCCACCAGGAGTCCATCGCCGAGCTGGGTGCCGGCGACGTCATCGGCGAGATGGCGCTCGTCAACGGCAAGCTGCGCAACGCGACCGTCGTGGCGAAGACGCCGGTCAAGGCGCTGCACCTCACCGACTCCGACGTCGCCGAGCTGCTCGAGCACGACCCGAACTTCGCCGAGAAGCTGCAGAAGAAGGCAACCGAGCGGCTCGACTGACCGTCCTGCTCGTGGCTGCCCGGCCCGGCCCCTCCCCGGAGGCGCCGGGCCGTCGCACGTCCGGGCTCAGACCTGCCAGTCGAGGGCGTGCACGACCTGGGTGCCCGGGATCCCCTTGAGGTCGACCTCGCGGCTCTCCAGCACGGGCACGGGCGTGCCGTCGGCCTCGAGCGCCTCGAGGACGGTGTCGCTGACCAGCACCTCGCCGCCGTCTGCCTGCGCGGCGACGCGCGCGGCGTAGGCGACGTTGCGTCCGAAGAGGTCGCCGTCGCGGTGGACCGCCGAGCCGCGGTGCACGCCGATGCGGACGGCCACGCCCGCCAGGCGCGACCCCGGCCGGGCACGGGTGATCCGGCGCTGCACCTCGCCCGCGGCTGCGACAGCGGCGGTCGCCGACGGGAACGCGACCATGAAACCGTCGCCCTGCGTCTTCACGACGTGGCCGCCGTGGCGTCCGACCGCACGGGTGGCGACGGCGTCGTGCTTGGCGAGCAGCCGCACCCAGCCCCCGTCGCCCAGCTCGTGGTTGAGGGCGGTGGAGCCCTCGATGTCGGAGAACAGGATCGCGACGGTGCCGTCGGGCGTGGCCATGCGCGCGAGGTCGGGGCGCTCGACGTCGGCCCAGCGCGCGAGGTCGTCGATCGAGCTGCGCAGCGTGCCGCCGAGACCCTTGTCCTTCAGGCTGATCGCCGTGCCCACGACCGTGCGGACGGCGTCGGCGGGTCGCGGCACGGTGAGCCGGGGTCGGGGCCGCTCGGCCTGCAGCGACCGCTTCAGCTGGGCGATCCGGCGCCGCGCGCCCAGGAGCAGGCCCCAGGTCACCACGAGCAGCACGCCCAGCGCGGCGGCGGTGAGCGAGAGGGCGACCTCGAGACCGGACATCGGCACCAATCTACGGCGAGGACGGGGGAGGGGTGGAGCCGCTGCGGCTTGCTCGGCGTACCGGAACGCACAGGACCCGGCCTGGAGGGAGCTCACGGGCCGGGTCCTGTCATGTGCCACGAGGAGCGGGCACGATGTGGATCTCGCGGGAGGGAGTGTAGCGAGATCCATCCTGTTCAACGACGCTCCTCGGAGGGGGTTACGAGCCGTCTGAAGAAATTTCTCGACCGATACGATGACGCGGTGACCCCAGACCACGACCTCGTCATCGTCGTCGACTACGGCGCCCAGTACGCCCAGCTGATCGCGCGTCGCGTCCGCGAGGCCCGGGTGTACTCCGAGATCGTCCCGCACACGATGCCGGTGGAGCAGATCCTCGCGCGCGAGCCCGCCGCGATCATCCTGTCCGGCGGTCCGTCGTCGGTCTACGAGCCGGGTGCGCCGCAGCTCGACCCGACGATGGTCGAGTCCGACGTGCCGGTGTTCGGCATCTGCTACGGCTTCATGGCCATGGCTGCCGCCCTCGGCGGCGACGTCGCGCGGACGGGGCAGCGCGAGTACGGGCGCACGGCCGTCGAGGTGCTCGACCCCGGCACCCTGCTCCAGGGCCTGCCGGGCAGCCTCACGTCGTGGATGTCGCACGGCGACGAGGTCGTCGGCGCGCCGCAGGGCTTCACGGTGAACGCCCGCTCGCCGCGTGCGACCGTCGCCGCGTTCGAGGACATCGGACGCCGGCTCGCGGGCGTGCAGTGGCACCCGGAGGTGCTGCACTCCGAGCACGGCCAGCAGGTGCTGGAGCGCTTCCTCGTCGAGATCGCGGGCTGCCGCCAGACGTGGACCAGCGTCAACATCGTCGAGGAGCAGGTCGAGAAGATCCGCGCCGAGGTCGGTGACGCCCGTGTCATCTCCGCACTGTCCGGTGGTGTCGACTCCGCGGTGTCGACGGCGCTCGTGCAGCGCGCGGTCGGCGACCGGCTCACCGCGGTGTTCGTCGACCACGGGCTGCTGCGCGAGGGCGAGGCCGAGCAGGTCGAGCGCGACTATGTCGAGGCCACCGGGGTCGACCTGAAGGTCGTCGACGCGCGCGAGCGGTTCCTCGGGCACCTCGACGGCGTGAGCGACCCCGAGACCAAGCGCAAGATCATCGGCCGCGAGTTCATCCGCGTGTTCGAGGAGGCGGAGCGGGAGGTGCTCGCCACCCCCGGGCCTCCGGTCAAGTTCCTCGTGCAGGGCACGCTCTACCCCGACGTCGTCGAGTCCGGCGGCGGCGAGGGCGCGGCCAACATCAAGAGCCACCACAACGTCGGCGGGCTCCCCGAGGACCTGGAGTTCTCGCTGGTGGAGCCGCTGCGCACGTTGTTCAAGGACGAGGTGCGCGAGGTGGGCCGCCAGCTCGGCATCCCCGAGGCGATCGTCGGCCGCCATCCCTTCCCCGGTCCGGGTCTCGCCATCCGCATCGTCGGCGCGGTCGACGCCGAGCGCCTCGCGATCCTGCGTCGCGCCGACGCGATCGTGCGCGAGGAGACGACGGCCGCCGGCCTCGACGGCGACATCTGGCAGTTCCCGGTGGTGCTGCTCGCCGACGTCCGCTCCGTGGGCGTCCAGGGCGACGGTCGCACCTACGGCCACCCCATCGTGCTGCGGCCGGTGTCGAGCGAGGACGCGATGACCGCCGACTGGAGCCGCCTGCCCTACGAGCTGCTCGAGCGCATTTCCACCCGCATCACCAACGAGGTCGAGGACGTCAACCGCGTCGTCCTCGACATCACCAGCAAGCCCCCGGGCACCATCGAGTGGGAGTAGTCCTCACGTCCCGCGACGGGGAGGGATGAGGGCTCAGGCCTGGTAGACGTCGGGCACGCCGTCGCCGTCGTCGTCGCGGGTCTCGCGCTCGTGCAGGCGACGGTAGGTGCGGTTGCGTGAACGCAGCACCACCACCGCCAGCAGCGCCGACGTGAGGGAGCCGAGCAGCACGCCCACCTTCACGTGCTCGTCGGCCTCGCTGCCCGGCCCGAACGCCAGCTCGCCGACCAGCAGCGCGACGGTGAACCCGATGCCGGCGAGCAGGCCCACGCCGAGCAGGTCGGTCCACGTCAGGTCGTCGTCGAGCTCGGCGCGGGTGAACCGCGCCATGAGCCAGGTCGCGGCGAGGACGCCGAGCGGCTTGCCGACCACCAGCCCGGCGACGATGCCCAGGGTGACCGGGTCGCGCAGGGCCTGCACGAAGCCCGACGCCCCCTCGACCGCCACACCGGCGGAGAAGAACGCGAACACCGGCACCGCGAACAGCGACGACACCGGGCGCACGACGTGCTCGAGGTGCTCGGCCAGGCCGGGCCCGGTCTCGCCGTCGCGGCGCAGCACCGGCACGGTGAACCCCAGCAGCACGCCCGCGACCGTCGCGTGGACGCCCGACTCGTGCACCAGCACCCAGGCGACGACGGCCAGCGGGACGAGCAGCCAGGGTGAGCGGACGCGACGCTGGACGAGCAGCCCGAACAGGCCGATCGGCACGAGGGCGGCCAGCAGCCAGAGCACGTCGAGCTCGGCGGTGTAGAAGAGCGCGATGATCGTGATGGCCAGCAGGTCGTCGACGATGGCCAACGTCAGCAGGAACAGCCGCAGCGCGGTCGGCAGGAACGACCCGACCACCGCCAGCACGGCGACGGCGAAGGCGATGTCGGTGGCCGACGGGATCGCCCAGCCGACCAGGCGTCCCTCGGGGTGCAGGCCGTTGACGAGCAGGTAGAGGCCGGCGGGGACGGCCATGCCGCCGACCGCCGCGACGATCGGCACCGCGGCACGCGAGGGGTCGCGCAGGTCGCCGGCCACGAACTCGCGCTTGAGCTCCAGGCCGACGACGAAGAAGAAGATCGCGAGCAGGCCGTCGGCGGCCCAGGTGCCGAGGGACAGGTCGAGGTGCAGCGCCGACGGTCCCACGACGGTGTCGCGCAGCCGCGCGTAGGCGTCGGTCGTGTTGGCGGCGACGAGCGCGACGAGGGCGGCGACGACGAGGAGCGCACCGCCGAACGTCTCGGCGCGGACCAGCTCGCCGATGCGCTGGGCTTCGGGCCAGGAGCCGCGGCCGAACAGGCGGGGACGGGTGGTGTTCACAGGGAATCGCTCTCCAGGGGTCGACGACAGGACGCCGACCAGACTTCCCGGCACACCGGGGTCCATCCTACCGTCGGATCGCGCGGGGTCGGTCGGCGCGGCTAGCCTGCGGGGATGTCCGACGTCGCGCTCGCCGCACCCAACGAGGCCGCCGCCGATGCCGGCGCGGAGGTGGCCCGCGCGGGCGGCAACGCCGTCGACGCGGCACTCGCCGCCGCCCTGGTGACCATGGTCAACGAGGTCGGCCTGGTCTCGCTCAGCTCGGGCGGGTTCGTCACCGTCCAGCCCCCGGACGGCTCGAGCCCCGTCACCGTCGACGGCTGGATGGACATGCCGGGCCGGGGAGCGGATGCCGCGCGCGGCTCGGGCACGTGGGACGTGACGACCGAGTACGGCGGTGGGGTCACCGTCACGATCGGGGCCGGGTCGGTCGCGACCCACGGTGCGGTGGCGGCGTTCGAGGAGACGCACCGACGCTGGGGGAGCGTCCCGTGGCGTGAGGTCGTGGCCCCGGCGGTCGACGTCGCCCGCGGAGGGTTCCGGCTGGGCTCGGCGTCGCGCTACTACCTCGACTACGTGCACGACGACATCTACGGCTGGGACCAGCAGAGCCGGGCGGCCGTGCACGACGTCGACGGCACGGTGACGCGCGGGCTCGTGGTGGTCGCCGACCTGGCGGCCTCGCTCGAGCTGATCGCCGAGGAGGGCGCGACGGCGCTGCACGCCGGGGAGCTCGGACACCTCATCAGCGACGACGTCGTCGCGCGCGGCGGTCTGCTGACCCGCGCTGACCTCGAGGCGTACCAGCCGGTGGTCCGGCCGGCGCTGCGCGTCGAGCTCGGCGACTGGACGCTCGGCACCAACCCGACGCCGGCCATCGGTGGGGTGTGCGTCGCGGCCATGCTGCGCCTGCTCGACGGCGTCCCCTTCGATGTGGTGGACGGCCGGTGGTCGACCCACGACGTCGACCGCCTGGTCGAGGTGCAGCGCACCGTCCTCGGGCACCGGCTCGACGTGCTCGACCACAGTGACGACCTCGTCGCCGACGCCCTCGCGTACCTGGCCTCGGTCGACGACACGGTGCGCTCGTCGGGCTCCACCGCCCACGTGTCGGCCACCGACGGCGACGGCGGCGCGTGCGCCGTCACCGTGTCCTCGGGCTACGGCTCGGGCATGGTGGCCCGCGGCACCGGCATCTGGCTGAACAACTGCCTCGGCGAGCAGGAGCTGAACCCGCGGGGGCTGCACGGCCTGCCGGCGGGCACCCGGCTGCTGTCGAACATGGCACCGACCGTGGCCCACCACCGCGACGGCGCGGCGCTGGCGATCGGCTCGCCCGGGGCCGACCGCATCTCGACGGCCGTCGCGCAGGTCGTGGCGGGCTTCGTCAACGGCGGCCTGACCCTGCAGGGAGCCGTCGACCACCCGCGCGTGCACGTGCACCGGGCCGGACGCCCCGACGAGGTGGTGAAGGTCGAGGACCCGGCGGACCTCACGATGTACTACGGCGGCGTGGCCGCGACCCTGCTGCGACGCGACGCCACGGGCGCGCTGCACCTCGAGGCCGCCGCCGACCCGAGGCGCGACGGGGCGGTGCGTCTGGTGCGCAGCGCGTGACATCGTCGCTGTCACGGTCCTACGCTGCGGGCATGAACCTCGTCGGCCTCGCCACCCTGCCGCTGCGCGTGACCATCTCGGCCACCCGCACGACCCTGGCGCTGGGCCAGCTGGCGTCGCCGGACGGCCCGATCCTGCGCGAGGGCGGGTACGGGAGCCGGATCGCCGTGCTGATCGGCGAGGACGGGCTGCTGGAGCAGCTGGGTCGCCTGCTCGCCGACGACCGCGGCATCGTCGCGCTCGGCAACCTGGTCGCCGACATCACGGCAGAGGACCGGCCCGTGGGCAAGGCGCTGCAGCGCGACGGCCTCGTCGACCGGATGGCGTCGGAGGACGGCCCGTTCGTGCGACTCCTGGAGGCCGGCGGTCCACTCGACCGCGCCCTCGCCGAGGACGGCCCGCTCTACCGCTTCCTGGCGCCCGGCGGCTCGCTCGACCGGCTGCTCGCGCCCGACGGCCCCCTGGAGCGGCTCACTGCACCGGACGGCCCGATCGAGCGCATGCTGGCACCCGATGGTCCGCTCGACCGGCTCCTGGAGCAGGACGGGACGCTCGAGAACGTGCTGCGACCCGGTGGCCTGCTGGAGCAGCTGCTGGAGGAGGAGGGCGTCCTCGAGAACCTGCTGCGTCCGGGCGGGACGCTGGAGCAGCTGGTCGCGCTCGGGTCGACGATCGACGCGATCGTCCCGCGCCTGGAGGCGCTCGGCAACGCGATCCCGAGCCTCAACCAGGCGGTGTCGGTGCTCAGCGGCGCCGTCGAGCCGCTCGGCACGCTCGCCCAGCGGCTGCCCGGCGGCCGCCGTCGGGTGCTGTCGTCCGGTCCGTCGGGGTCGACCCCCACGAACGAGCTGTACGGCGAGTGAGCGCCCCCGCACGGTCCGACGTCGTCGGCCGCTGGCTCCCCGAGAACGGCCCCGACCGGGCGTTCGTCGAGCTGCGCAACAACGGCGACCTCGCCGGGCACGACGGGTGCAACCGGTTCGGCGGCGAGCACTGGTCGCTCGAGGGCGACGTCGTCACCACGTCGGGCACCCGCGTCTCGACCCTCATGGCCTGCGACGGCGTCGACACCTGGCTGGGCCGGGCGGTGTCGTTCCGCTGGGACGACGGCACGCTGAGGGCGACCGGACCCGACGGCGACGAGCTCGGTCTGCTGCTCACCGACCCGGACGCGACGCCCCGTGGGTGAGCGAGCGGTCGTCGTCGCAGGGATGGTCCTCTTGGCGGTGCTCGCGGCGTGCAGCGGCCCGTCTCCCGAGCCCGGCCCGACGCCGTCGTCATCTCCATCACCATCGCCGAGCGTCACGCCAGCCGTCGCGTCCGACTTCGCCGGCCGGTGGGGCGAGCCCGGGCACGAGGGCGTCCACGTGGAGATCGTGGTCGACGGTCGCCTCGCCGGCTACGACGGGTGCAACGGATTCGGGAGTCTGTCCTGGTCGATGGTCGACGGACGTGCCGTGCCGGCCAGGACGGCACACGGGCTCAGAGCATGTGGGAGCGTCGATCAGTGGCTGACCCCTGCGACGTCGTACGGCCTCGTGTCGGGACGGCTCGTGGTGTTCGACGGCGCAGGCCGAGAGCTCGGTTCCCTGGGGCGGTCCGGGAGCTGCGGCGACACCTGCGCGACCCCGGCGAGCTGACTCCCGGACCGGGCTAGTCCCTCGTGCGTTCGGCTTGCCGACGTCGAGGTCCGTGCGAGGCTCGACGCATGGACATCGTCATCATCGGAGGCGGTCTCGCGGCCGCGAAGGCTGCAGCGGCGCTGCGCGAGAACGGTCACGACGGCGGGCTGACGATCATCGGCGACGAGGACCGCCTGCCGTACGAGCGTCCGCCCCTCTCGAAGGACGTGCTGCTCGGCGAGGGCACGCTCGACGACGCCGTCGTGCAGCCTCAGGAGTGGTACGCCGAGCACGACGTGCGTCTCGTCACCGGCACCGAGGCCGAGCGGCTCGACGTGGAGGGTCACCGCGTGCACCTGGCGGACGGCCAGGTCGTGCCGTTCGACAAGGCCGTCATCGCGACCGGCGCGCGTCCCGCCGTCCCCGACGCCATCGCGGGTGGTGCCGACGCCTTCTTCCTGCGGAACGCGGCCGACGTGGAGCGGCTGTCGACGGCGTTCGCCGACGCGTCGTCGGTCGTCGTCGTGGGTGGCGGCTGGATCGGGCTCGAGGTGGCGGCCGCGGCGCGCCACCACGACCTCGAGACGACGGTGGTGCTGCGCGACGACGTGCCGCTGGAGAAGGTCATGGGCGAGCGGATCGGCGGCTACTTCGCGTCGCTGCACACGTCGCACGGCGTGACGCTGCGGGCGGGCGAACGGGTCGACGCGGTGACCGCACGCACGGTGAAGCTGGGCGGCGGCGAGGTGCTTGAGGCCGACGTCGTGGTGCTGGCGGTGGGTGCGACGCCCAACGTCGAGCTCGCGCAGGAGGCGGGACTGCTCGTCGACGACGGCATCGTCACCGACGAGCACTTCGCCACCAGCCACCCCGACGTGTACGCCATCGGCGACGTGTCGGCCACGCTGCACCTCGGTCGCGGCCACGCCGTGCGGGTCGAGCACTGGGACGACGCCGTGCGCCAGGGCGAGGCCGTCGCGCAGGTGCTGCTCGGCCAGGACGTCACCTACGACTGGGAGCCGTACTTCTTCACCGACCAGTACGACCTCGGCATGGAGTACGTCGGCCACGGGTCCGGCGACGACGACGTGGTCGTGCGCGGCGAGCTCGACGACGGCAGCGGCGAGGGCGAGTTCATCGTCTTCTGGTTGCACGACGGCGTCGTGTCCGCCGCCATGAACGTCAACATCTGGGACGTCCAGGACGACCTGCGCGCCCTCGTGGGCCGCGAGGTCGACCCCGAGCGCCTCGCCGACCCCTCCGTCGAGCTCTCCGCCCTCGCCTGACCTGGGAATCTCTCCCTCGGGTCAGACCTCGGCGACGTGCACGACGGCGTCGCCGCTGTTGACCACGGGGGCCTCGGTGCGGCCGATGACGACGCCGGACCGCTCGGCGTGGACGAGGCGGACGCGCTTGCCGAAGGAGTCGAACAGGCCGCCGAGGCGCTGGCCCTCGCTGACGTGCTCGCCGAGCGCGACCTCCAGGTGCAGCATGCCGGTGCCGCGGGCCCGGACCCAGCTGCTCTTGAACGACGGCTGGCTGGGGGTGGGCGGGTCCTCCTCGAGCGCGTCGGTCATGCCGAGCGCGGCGAGCACCCGACGCACGCCGCGCACACCGGCCTCGATCGCCCACCCGTCCATGCGCCATGCCTCGCCGGCCTCGTAGAGGAGCACCGTGGCGCCGGCCTCGCGGGCGGCGGCGCGCAGCGACCCGTCGCGGATGCGCGCGTGCAGCATGACGGGGGCGGCGAAGGCCTCCGCGAGCTCGCGCGTGCGCGGGTCCTCGAGGTCGGCGCGGATCTGCGGCAGGTTCGTGCGGCGATCGGACCCGGTGTGCAGGTCGATCCCGACCTCGCACTTGGCGACCACCTCGGTCATCATCAGGTGCGCGATGCGCGACGCGAGCGACCCGCGCGCGGACCCGGGGAACGAGCGGTTCAGGTCGCGGCGGTCGGGCAGGTAGCGGTCGCCGGTCATGAAGCCGAGAACGTTGACGATCGGCACGGCGATCAGGGTGCCGCGCATCGTCTTCGGGTCGAGCTCGGCGAGCACCTGGCGGACCACCTCGACGCCGACCGCCTCGTCGCCGTGGATGGCGGCGTCGACCCACACGGTCGGCCCGTCCTCACGTCCGTGCACGACACGCACCGGCAGGTCGACGTCGGCACCGGTCACGAGTCGGGTGATCGGCAGCGACACCGACTTCACCTGCCCCGGACGCACCCGGATGGGGCCGATCTCGAACGACGGGCGCACCATCACCGTCCCCGGTTCCGGCGGCGCACGCGCACGGGCGGACGCCCGCCGAGGTAGGACGCGCTGGAGTCGACGAGGAACCCCTGCGCGAGCGCCTCACGTCCCACGAGCATCCGGAAGCCCATCTCGTCGCGCCGCGACAGCGTCACCTCGGCGGGCACCACGCGACCGGCGAGGTGCAGGTCGATCATCACGACGTAGCGCTCCTCGACGTGGCCCGACGACGACCGCACCTCGCGCAGGTCGAGCACGTCGAGCTCGACCTGCGTCGGGTCCTCGTCGCTGCCCTGCCACGGGTGGATGCTGAACCGGACCCGACGTCCTCCGTCGTCGTCGAGGTCGAAGGCGTGCAGCGACGACGTGCGCGCGCCGGTGTCGATCTTGGCCTTGATCCACGGCACGTCCAGGTCGGGCAGACGGACCCACTCGCGCCAGCCCACCAGCGTCGGCGCCGGACGGTCGGCGTCGGGCCCGCCAGGGGGAGCGGACTGCGGGGCGGAGGTGTAGGAAGGGGGTTGCGTCAACCGTCCGTCCTTCCAGCTCGGGGAGTCCATGAAGCTCGCGATCCTGTCACGTGCGCCTCGGTCGTACAGTACGCAGCGCCTGCGCACCGCGGCGCTCGACCGTGGTCACACCGTCAAGGTGCTGAACACCCTGCGCTTCGCGATCGACCTCTCGGGCGACGAGCCCGACCTGCAGTACCGCGGCAAGCCGCTGTCGCACTACGATGCCGCGCTGCCGCGCATCGGCAACTCCATCACCTACTACGGCACCGCCGTCGTGCGGCAGCTGGAGCAGATGGACGTGTACACGCCGAACACGTCGTGGGGCATCCAGAACTCGCGCGACAAGCTGCGCGCGAGCCAGATCCTCTCGCGCCACGACATCGGCATGCCGGCCACGACGTTCGTGCGCGACCGGGCCGACGTGATCCCCGCGATCGAGCGGGTCGGTGGCGCGCCGGTCGTCATCAAGCTGCTCGAGGGGACCCAGGGCATCGGCGTGATCCTGGCCCCGGAGATCAAGGTCGCCGAGGCGATCATCGAGACCCTGCAGAGCACCCGCCAGAACGTGCTCATCCAGCACTTCGTCGCGGAGAGCAAGGGTCGCGACATCCGTGCGCTCGTCGTCGGCGACCGTGTGGTCGCGGCGATGCGACGCGTGGCGAAGGGCGATGAGTTCCGCTCCAACGTGCACCGCGGCGGCTCCGTCGAGCCGGTCACGCTCGACGCCGAGTACGAGCGGGTGGCGGTACGGGCGGCGCAGATCATGGGTCTGCGGGTCGCCGGTGTCGACATGCTGGAGGGCGACGAGGGGCCCCTCGTCATGGAGGTCAACTCCTCGCCCGGCCTGGAGGGCATCGAGGCGGCCACCAACCTCGACGTCGCCGGGGCGATCATCGACCACATCGACAACCAGGTCGCCTTCCCCGAGATCGACGTCCGGCAGCGGCTGACCGTCTCCACCGGCTACGGCGTCGCCGAGCTGCTCGTGCAGGCGGCGTCGGACCTGGTCGGCACGCCACTCGGCGAGAGCGGCCTGCGCGACCGCGACATCTCCGTCCTCACGCTGCAGCGCGGCACCCAGGTGATCCCGAACCCGCGCCGCTCGCACGTGCTCGAGGCCGGCGACCGGCTGCTGTGCTTCGGCAAGCTCGAGGAGATGCGCTCGATGATCCCGAGCCGCCGCAAGCGGATCCGCAAGGTCAAGCGGCTGCCGAAGGACCCGATCCACGAGGGGTGAGGGCTTCCGCTACGTCGGCTCACGCGCCCTGTCAAGGCCATCCACCTCAACTCTGAAGAAGTCTGTCGCACTCCTGCGAGCCCCTCCATCGTGTGGGGGACCGGCACCTCCCAGGTGCCGAGATCGGAGGAGACGTGATGCAGAGACGGGCGATGACGGTGGTGGTCTCGTCGGCGGCGTGCGCCCTGGCCCTGGTGGTCGGACCCGCCGCAGCGGCCGAAGGTCCGGACGGAGCCCACGCCCCGCCGGCCGAGGCGCAGTCCGTCGACGACCTGAGGGTCGTCGACACCCCCGAGGGCGACTATCTCCTGGAGGAGTCGTTCACGCTCGACGGTCGGCCGCTGTCGACGCAGCGGACGCCGCTCGACGGCTCCGCGGGCACCGAGCCGTCGACCCTCTCGAACCGGGGCGGGACGGGCGGCACGAGCACCGCGTCGGGCTGCCGCAAGGTCACGATCTCCAACCGGGCGAAGACGGTCGTCGGCAAGACGGCCTACCGCTACAACACCTGGACGCGCTGGTGCTGGACGCGGTCGACCGAGCGGATCCACCGCGGCGTGAAGACCGGATGGAGCATCTCGTCGGTGGACGGGTTCCAGTACTGGCGGGGCCAGGTGCGCAAGGTGACGAACTTCTACGACGCAGGAGCGAACAACAACCGGCCCCGGAGCGGTTTCCGGCACTACCGGCAGGGTCGGTTCGAGAACTGTGTCGTCAAGTACGGCTGCATCCAGACGTCGTACCCCGCCAACTCCCTGCGGTCGTACTCCAACGGCAGGTACCGCTACGCGTTCTCGGGCACGTGACCGGGCGCCGGCAGGTCCTCGCGGTCGCGCTCGTCGTGGTGGTCCTGCTCCCGTTCGGGCTCGTGGGTCTGGGCGGGAGCGTGGGCTACGGCGCGATCGAGCTGGTCGTGTGGCTGGTCGTCGTGGCGGCGCTCGTCGTCGCCTTCCTCACGTGGGGCCGAGGGCCCCGCGACACCCAAGGAGCTCGGGGCCAGGACCCGAGGAGAAAGGATCAGAGATGAAGCGAATCACCGTTCCCGGACGAGGTCTGGCGGTTGCGGCGGGAGTCGCGGCCCTGGTGGTCGGCGGCGCGGTCGCGGCGGTCGGGGTCGACGGACCTGACCCCTCGTCGATCGACCCGGCGCAGGCGGAGGTGACGATCACCGACGAGACGTCGACGCTCGACGGGACGCCGACCGGCACCACCGTCGCGACGTACGACGTCGAGGGGCACCTGCTCGACCGCCAGGTCAGCGAACCCTGAGCCGTCCTGCCGTGCCGGCCGGGCCAGGCGGGCGTGGCGACCGGGGCGGGGAAGATCCGGACGGTCGAGGACGTTGCACGGCTGACGTGAGTGCTCTTCTCGAACCCGTCACCCTCCGCGGCGTCACCGCCCGCAACCGTGTCTGGCTGGCGCCGATGTGCCAGTACTCGTGCTTCGCGCGCGACGGCGTGCCGACCGACTGGCACCTGGCGCACCTCGTCGCCCGGGCGTCGGGCGGCTTCGGGCTGCTCCTGACCGAGGCCACCGCGGTGGTGCCCGAGGGTCGCATCAGCCCCGAGGACACCGGGCTCTGGGACGACGCCCAGCAGGAGGCGTGGGGCCGCGTGGTCGCGGCCGTGCACGAGCAGGGCGTGCCGATCGGGGTCCAACTCGCGCACGCAGGGCGCAAGGCGTCGACCTTCGCGCCGTTCGCCGACCCGCGCGCTGCCGCGACCGGCGAGGGCAGCGTGCCCGTCGAGGACGGCGGCTGGGAGACCGTCGCGCCGTCGGCCGTCGCCTTCCCCGGGGACGCCACGCCCCGCGCGCTGTCGCTCGAGGAGGTCCGCGAGCTGCCCGCGCGGTTCGCCGACGCCGCCCGCCGCGCCGACGCTGCCGGGTTCGACGCCGTGGAGGTGCACGCCGCGCACGGCTACCTGCTGCACCAGTTCCTTTCGCCGTTGTCGAACGAGCGCGACGACGAGTACGGCGGCTCCTTCGAGAACCGGACGCGGCTGGTCGTGGAGGTCGTCGACGCGGTCCGCGCGGCCTGGCCCGACGACAAGGCGCTCGTGGTGCGGTTCTCGGGGACCGACTGGCTCGACGGCGGCTGGACGTCGGCCGAGACCGCGCGACTCTCGCGCGAGCTCGCCGACCACGGCGTGGACCTCGTCGACGTCTCCAGCGGCGGCCTGCTGCCCGCCGACATCCAGGTCGGGCCCGGCTACCAGGTGCCGCTCGCGCGCGAGGTGCGCGACGGATCCGGCCTGCCCGTGGGCGCGGTGGGCCTGATCACCGACCCGCAGCAGGCGGAGGAGGTGCTCGAGCGGGGCGACGCCGACGTCGTGCTGCTGGCACGGGCCGCCCTGCGCGAGCCGGGCTGGCCCCAGCGCGCCGCCCACGAGCTCGGCGACCCGCCCGCGGGCCTGTACCCGCCGCAGTACGAGCGGGGCGTCTGGCGCTGACCCCGCCGGCCCCGCCACCATGAGCGGGTGGACGACGCGACGTGGACCTTCGACGCCGAGCTCTGGCGCGACGGCGCCTGGCACTTCGTGACCGTGCCCGACGACGTCTCCGACGAGGTGGAGGAGCGCTTCGGTCCGACGGCCGCAGGTTTCGGCTCGGTGCGGGTCGAGGTGACCGTCGGCGCGACCACCTGGCGCACGTCGGTGTTCCCGTCCGCGCAGCAGCGCGCGTACGTGCTTCCGGTCAAGAAGGCCGTGCGGTCCGCCGAGCGCCTCGACGAGGGCGGCACGGCGTCGTTCACGCTGCGCGTGCTCGCGCACTAGGGTGACGGCGTGCTGCACCGCGACGTCCGACGCCCGGCCGCGTGGGCTGCCTGCGCAGGCCTCGCCGGGGCCGGCACGCTGGTGCTCGTGCTCGCGGGCCAGATGCTGCTCATGAGCACGACGCCCGTCGAGACCGGCCCCGACCTCCCCGCGTCGGCCGCGGACGCCATCTCGGCGTCGGTCCGTCGCGACGGTCTGCTGCTGGCGCTGGTGAGTCTGTCCGCGGGAGGTAGGTGAGGCGCCCTACCCGGGCCCGGTAGCGCGGCCGACCTACCCTCGGCCCGCATTCCGCGGCCCACCTACCGCCCAGGGGGCGGGCACGGGCCGGGCGGCGGGGTCGGTGCGACGGTCTAGGCTCGGGCGCGTGGAACGGACCGACGTGGGGCGCAGCCTCGGCTGGGGCGTGGCGCTCGGGGGTGCCCTGGGCACGACGCTGACGCTGCTGTTCTCGGTGGCCGCCCGCTACCTCCTCGGCACGGACGTGCTGATCCTGCCCGGAGGGGCCCCGGAGGCGTCGTTCCCGAGCACCGACCTCGGGCGCTACGTCCTCGTGACCGCCATCGCCAGCGGGGTGGTGCTCGTCGGCTGCCTCGTCGCCCTCTGGGTGCTGCGGCCGCGCGCCCTGCGCGGCTCCGCGATCGCGCTCGTCGTGGTCGGCGTACTGGTCGGTTTCGCGGCCCTGCCGTGGCTCGTCAACACGGCCGCGGCGCTCGCGATCGGCGACGTCACCGCCTGACGCGCCGACAGTCCACCGGCCCGGCCGCGCCCGCCGATAGGATTCTCAGGTGACCGACGCCCCGCTGCCCGACAGCCCGCGCCAGCTCGACACCGTCGCCCACGCGAAGGAGACGCCCGAGCGCGAGCTCCCGTGGGCCGAGCTGGGGCTCAAGCCCGACGAGTACGAGCGGATCGTCGAGATCCTCGGCCGTCGCCCCACCGGCGCGGAGCTCGCCATGTACTCGGTCATGTGGAGCGAGCACTGCTCCTACAAGTCCTCCAAGGTGCACCTCAAGAAGTTCGGCGAGCTGCCCCAGGAGACGCCGCTCGGCAAGACGCTCGCCGGCATCGGCGAGAACGCCGGCGTCATCGACATCGGCCAGGGCTACGCCGTCACCTTCAAGGTCGAGTCGCACAACCACCCGTCCTACGTCGAGCCCTACCAGGGCGCCGCCACGGGCGTCGGCGGCATCGTCCGCGACATCCTCGCCATGGGCGCCCGCCCGGTCGCCGTCATGGACCCGCTGCGCTTCGGCCCCCTCGACGCCCCCGACACCTCCCGCGTGCTGCCCGGCATCGTGGCCGGCGTCGGAGGCTACGGCAACTGCCTCGGCCTGCCCAACATCGGCGGCGAGGTCGTCTTCGACGACACCTACCTCGGCAACCCGCTCGTCAACGCCCTCTGCGTCGGCGTCCTGCGCCACGAAGACCTCCACCTCGCGTTCGCGTCCGGCGTCGGCAACAAGGTGGTCCTCTACGGCGCCCGCACCGGTGGCGACGGCATCGGCGGCGTGTCCGTGCTCGCCTCCGAGACGTTCGACGCCGACGGCCCGGCCAAGCGTCCCAGCGTCCAGGTCGGCGACCCGTTCATGGAGAAGCTGCTCATCGAGTGCACCCTCGAGCTGTTCGCGGCCAAGGTCGTCAACGGCATCCAGGACCTCGGCGGCGCCGGCCTGTCGTGCGCCACGAGCGAGCTGGCCAGCGCCGGCGACGGCGGCATGCACGTCGAGCTCGACACCGTCCCGCTGCGCGACCCGTCGCTCTCGCCCGAGGAGATCCTCATGAGCGAGAGCCAGGAGCGCATGATGGCGGTCGTCGAGCCCGAGCACCTCGACGCGTTCATGGCGATCTGCCAGAAGTGGGACGTCGAGGCCGTCGTGGTCGGCGAGGTCACCGACGGCGACCACCTGGTCATCGACTGGCACGGCGAGACGATCGTCGACGTGCCGCCGCGGTCCGTCGCGCACGACGGACCCACCTACGAGCGCCCGTACGCCCGCCCCGACTGGCAGGACGCGCTGCAGGCCGACACCGCCGAGCAGCTGCCCCGGCCCAGCACCGGGGAGGAGCTCGGCCGCCAGGTCGTGCAGGTGGTCACGAGCCCGAACCTCGCCGACAAGTCGTGGGTCACCGACCAGTACGACCGCTACGTGCAGGGCAACACCGTGCTCGCGCAGCCCGAGGACGCCGGCATGGTCCGGGTCGACGAGAGCACCCACCTGGGCGTGGCCGTCTCGACCGACTGCAACGGCCGGTTCGCGAAGCTCGACCCCTACGCCGGTGCGCAGCTCGCGCTCGCCGAGTCGTTCCGCAACGTCGCGGTCTCGGGTGCGCTGCCGCTCGCGGTCACCGACTGCCTCAACTTCGGCTCGCCCGAGGACCCGGCGGTCATGTGGCAGTTCGAGCAGGCCACGCACGGTCTCAAGGACGCGTGCGCCGAGCTCGGCATCCCGGTCACCGGCGGCAACGTCAGCTTCTACAACCAGACCGGTGAGACCGCCATCCTCCCGACGCCGGTCGTCGGCGTGCTCGGCGTCATCGAGGACGTCCGGCAGCGCGTGCGCCAGGGCTTCACCCGCGACGGCGACCACCTGCTGGTCCTCGGCGACACCCGTGAGGAGCTCTCGGGCGGCGCGTGGGCGCACACCGTGCACGGCCACCTGGGCGGTCTGCCGCCTGCGGTCGACCTCGCCGCCGAGCAGGCCCTGGCGGCCGTGGTGCGCGAGGCGGGCCGTCTGGGCCTGCTGACGTCGGCGCACGACCTCTCCGACGGCGGCCTGGCCATGGCCCTCGCCGAGGGGTCCTTCGCGCACGGCGTGGGCGTGCAGCTGCAGCTCGACGACGACCCGTTCCTGCAGCTGTTCAGCGAGTCCGCCGCCCGCGCGCTCCTGGCCGTACCGGAGCACCACCACGACGAGGTCGTCCAGATCGCGCAGGAGCACGGCGTCACGCTCACCTCGGTGGGCCGCACCGGCGGGTGCTCCTTCGAGGTGGCGGGCCAGTTCACCATCGACGTCGATGACCTGCGCGACGCCTGGCGGCGGACGCTGCCGGCGGCGCTCGGCCCGATCCTGGAGGCCTGAGGCCGGTGGCGCGGCCGACCGTGGGGCTCACGCCCGAGGTGGTCGACGGCCTGCTCGCCCGGCTCGACGACGGCGACGCCTCGCGCGAGGTGCTCAAGCCGCTCGTCAAGCACTACCTGGGCGAGCTGGCGCGCCGTGCGCCCGGCCGCAGCGTCGAGGTGCGCGTGCCGCCCTACGCGGCGGTGCAGTGCATCGAGGGGTCCACCCACACGCGGGGGACGCCGCCGGCCGTCGTCGAGATGGACGCGGCGACCTGGATCGCGCTCGCGCGGGGCCAGGTCGCCTGGGCCGAGGCCGCCGCTGACCGGACGCGGGTCCGGGCCTCGGGCCAGCGGTCCGACCTGTCGCCGCACCTGCCGCTCGACGTGCCCGAGGCGGCCGACCCGGACGCCTGATCCGGTGCGCTTTCCACACCGCTGAGAACTTTCCCGACCGCGCGAGAACCTGTTCACCCGGTGTATGCTGTGGACCACAACGGTCCCGGCCCACACCCCTGGAGGGTCGGGGCCGTTGCTGCGTCCAGGGGCCCGCGTCGTGCCGTCAGACCTGGCGCCCGTCCTGCGGCCAGTAGCCCTTGCGCAGGTCGCGCTTGAGGATCTTGCCCGACGGGTTGCGCGGCAGCGCCTCGACGACGTCGACCGACTTCGGTGCCTTGTAGTGGGCGAGGCGCTCGCGGGCGTAGTCGATGAGCTCCTGCGGGTCGATCTGGTGCTCGGGCCGGAACGCGACGACGGCCTTCACCGACTCGCCCCACGTGTCGTCCGGGACGCCGATCACGGCAGTCTCCAGCACCGCCGGGTGCTCCGCGAGCACGCGCTCGACCTCCGGGGAGTACACGTTCTCGCCGCCGGTGATGATCATGTCCTTCACGCGGTCCTCGATGAAGACGAACCCGCCGTCGTCGACGCGGCCGATGTCGCCCGAGCGCAGCCAGCCGCCGTCCTGGAGGAGCTCGGCGGTGGCGTCGGGGCGGCCGAGGTACCCGACCGTGCTCTGCTCGGTGCGCCACCACAGCTCACCCGCCTGCCCGGGCTCGACGTCGCGCAGGGTGGCGACGTCGACGACACGCAGCTCCACGCCGGGGATCGGCCGACCGGCCGAGACGAGCCGCTCGGGGTGGTCCTCGTCGCGGTGCGCGGCGTCGTCGAGGATCGTCACGACGCCACCCATCTCGGTCATGCCGTACACCTGCATGAACTGGGTCGTGGGCCAGTGCTCGAGCGCGCCGCGCAGGACGGGCAACGGCATCGGCGCCGCGCCGTAGGAGAAGACCTTGAGCCGACTGAACAGCTGCATCGCCTGGGGTCCGGCCTGCAGCAGCCCTGCCACGACGGCCGGCACGAGGAACGCGTGGGTCACCCCGGCCGCCATCGCGCCGGCGAGGAGCGTCGGGTCGACCTCGCGGATGATGTACCCGTGGGTGCCGGTGGCCGGGCCGAACAGGGCGTAGGACGAGCCGCCGACGTGGAACATCGGCATCGCGACGAGCATCGTGTCGTCGGGCCCGTACTCGACGTCGCCCTTCGCGTTGCGCGTGTGCTCGACCATGTTGTGCTGCGTGAGCATCACGCCCTTCGGGCGCCCGGTGGTGCCCGAGCTGTACATGACCAGGCAGACGTCCGACGGCTCCACGCCCGGCTGGCGGCCGACCGGCTCGGCCGACGCGAGGAACGCGTCGAGCTCGTCGTGCTCGCCGCCCACGACGACGACTCGCTCGACCCCCACGAGCCGGTCGCGGATGAGGTCGATCGTGGGCACCAGCTCGTGGCCGACGAAGAGGATGCGCGCCCCGGCGTCGTTGATGACGTAGGCGTGGTCGTCCAGCGAGCCGAGCGGGTGCAGCGAGGTGCGTCGGTAGCCCTGGGTCTGGCCGGCACCGAGGATGAAGAGCACCTCGGGTCGGTTCAGCGCGAGCAGGGCACCCGCGGTGCCACGACCGGCGTCGAGGGACTCGAAGGCCTGGACGTACTGGCTGATCCGGTCGGCCGTTTCGCCACCCGTGAGGACCGTGTCACCGAGGTGCATCACGGGCTTGGTGCGGTGCCGCTTGAGGGCGGCGACCATGAGGTGGCCGTTGTGGGTGCCGGTGCGCAGGGTATCCAGGTCGCTCATGGGGGCGAGACTAGAACGTGTTCCAGTTCCTGGGAAGAGGTTTCTGGACACCTGTCCAGTCAGCGGTCCTCCGCAGGTCGGGCCGGGGCGGGAGCCACGGGGCTGCTTGACTCTCCCCATGACCTCAGACGCCCCGCTGCTCGACCTGGCCGTCGACCCGGTCACGCTCACCCGGCACCTGGTGGACATCGAGTCCGTCAGCCAC